>Ga0315535_1001299_pt1 | contig 16728 bp, 35 predicted proteins | sample SalMarSW160220MG_2_FD_203092 | JGI IMG/M metagenome (GOLD analysis project Ga0315535, IMG submission 203092) | Salt marsh sediment microbial communities from the Plum Island Ecosystem LTER, Massachusetts, United States - Salt Marsh Sediment SW1602-20 ...
AAGGGCTGGAATTGAACCAGCGCAAACTCGGATTTTCAGTCCGATGCTCTACCAAACTGAGCTACCTCCCCATAGCTTACCTAAATAGGTAAGTAAAAGTGAGGAGGTCTAGTGACCTCATACCTCTTATTATTGTTTTATTTGTTTTCATTTGGTTTATTATGTTCCTTCATTTCTTCTATTGTATAAAATCCTTTTGTCCATAAAACTCCTTGTACAAATCCAAGCCACCTATTAGCCTTTTCTTTTCTTCCCTCTTTTAAAAATTGAGGAATTTGCCAAAGCATATAACCTATGTGTTTATATGCCTCTGGTAAATAAGAATTATGAAAAAAATCATCAATGGCTTCTTTATACAATTCACATGTTTCTATAATTTTTTCATCTTTCATAATTAAATCCTTTATTATTTACAATAAATATAATCAGGATCACTATCTCGCCACGCCAACCAATCTTCAGAGGTCCATTTTTCAACCTCTTCATTGTCGGGGATGGTCCAAAGTAATCTTGAAGTCCAATAAGACACTTTATTATCCTCTGAACTAATAGTTTCATATACTATATCCCATTCCCAACCTGGTTTATTTGCTCCGAAAAAACATTTCTCATGCAAAGCAACTATTTCATAAACAGGATGTTTTCCAGTAACTATAACTTTCTCTCCAGGATTTAACGCTTTAAATGGTTCAAATGGTTTATATTCCATAATAAATCTCCTTTAGCGACGACGGGATTCGAACCCGTGACCTCCTGGGCATGAACCAGGCGAGCTGGCCAACTGCTCTACGTCGCATCAATGGCGGAAAGGGGTGGATTCGAACCACCGGAAGTATTACCTTCGCTCCCTTAGCGGGGGAGTGCCTTCAGCCACTCGGCCACCTTTCCTTCATCTAAATCTAAAATTAATAAAGCACATTTACCACAAATTTCTCTGATAAAATCTTTCTTTTCAACAATATCTCTTGCTAATACAAACCCCATACATTCTTTAATCTCTTCATCACAGAATATACAGCTTCTATTTTTTATCATACTTTCCTTATATTTCAGCATCAGGTTCTAAGTCAAACTTCTTTCTCCACATCACAGCAAACTTATCTCTTGCTTTAGATTTCTGTAAGAACGACATATGTTCATACAATATACATTCCGAGCCGCCACATTCCGGGCACCTGTCTGCGGCGTGACCCCCGTAACCTTCAAAAAATGTATCATGAATACCGCATTTTTTACAAAATAATTCGCCTTTATCAAATTTTCTCATCGCTCATCCTTTATTACCCCATGTTTTTTTGAAACAATCTTCAATTTTTTCTTGGGCTAGTTTCCGTTGAACAGGGGTTAGTTTTCCAAAAGCAACAAGCCTATTACATCCACATTCGGGACAAATTTTATTTCCAAAATCAAAAAATAATTCACACGTCAAACAGTTTTCACAAAAAACCTCAAACCTGTGAACTATCGCCATGGCGCCTCCTTATAGATGTATTAATGTGGTCCCTGCGGGCCCCACGTCTGGAATGGGCGCTTATAAAAGTCCCCGGCTACCGCAGGATTTATCCACATTGTGCCCAAGGCTGGATTTGAACCAACGACACGGGCCTTGTAAGGGCCCTGCTCTCCCCCTGAGCTACTCGGGCAAATGGTAGTGCCGGATGGATTTGAACCAACAACCAAGGCCTCATCAGGACCCTGCTCTACCATTGAGCTACGGCACTATTCTTTAATTAGAGTTGCTTCTACATCACTTTGTAAGAAATAGATCTTGTTACAACGGTTACAAATAGATAAAATTCCGCCTGGATGATCATCATGTAAAAATAAATTAAATTTTGCATGTATTTCACCACATACTACACAACCTATCTGTGTCCAGGGGGTTCCTTTAATTTTATATAATCCTTCGTGCTCAGTAATTTCTTCTTCCATTATATTTTCCCTTTTCAAAATATTTATTGAGCCCCCGGACGGAATCGAACCGCCGACCCGCTGATTACAAATCAGCCGCTCTGGCCTGCTGAGCTACGGAGGCATGGCGGAAGAGGAAGGATTCGAACCCTCGGAGCTGTTACACTCTACGGTTTTCAAGACCGCCGCCTTCAGCCACTCGGCCACTCTTCCATTTTAAATTCCATTTATTTTATGCTTAGCAATAATTTCAGATAATTCACTTATAGTTTCTTTTCTAATAGCTTTATCTTTCAAATTTATTTCTTCAGAACTAAGAAACTCTGTTATAAGTTTATTCTTTTCATAAACAGCATACTTATAGTAAATATCTTCCTTCTCTAAATACTTTATATTATAAAATTTTCGCACATAATCTCCTTTAATCTAAGCATTTACACATCATGCTTTTTAGTATTTCCCAACCAATATAAGGGCCGTCACCATCTTTATCTGAATTAGGGTCTTGCCCCTCTCTGTCCCCGCCTAGAACATGTACTTCCTTAGTATCTTTATTAATAGCCAGACTTACTTTGGCCCAACCTGCCGGATAACTTTCCATTTTGATCTCCTTGTGTAGATAGATAATAGTATAATATTATTTAACTCCTATAATTAGCTACTACTTTCTCTATTGTTCCTCCGCCGTCGTTCATAACATATAATATTGTATCAAAAAGAACAGAATAATCACTACCATCTTCCATTCTACATTTAACTCTACAAACTCTATAGTCCTCTGGTAAATTAGAACATTCTGAACATGCTTCTTTTTCATCCCAAAGGCAACCACATTTCGGGATGTCAAGCAAAACTATATCAGGACAGCCAGCATATGCATCTCTTTTTTTCTCTGCTGTGCCAACCTCTAATCTTTCTGAAGAAGCTATGCGTCTGATTTTATCAACCATCCACCAGCGTTCTCCTTCTTGGTATCTTTCTATCTTTAATATCATATCTATCTCCTTACTGTCTACTATCTACTATCTATCTATCTACGTAACTCTTTATATTTTGTAAGAATTCTGGGGCCGGCTCTTTAATAATTATTGTCAAATTATATGACATGAAAACAATTTCAGCGCCGAGAAAAGATCCCCAATGAAAATCAATTCCAAAACATAAACATTTATTATTAAATATTCTATCTATCTCTATCTTCATAATATTTATGGCCATAAATAAGGTAAATCATCTGACTCATTCCAACCAAATTTAATGTACCAATCCCAGCCTTTTTCTTTGTCTTTTCTTAATAAATTACTTCTATGCGAAGCATGAAATTCTTTGTTACCTAACCACGGCGGGTAACCAGTATCAGGCAGCGATTTCCTAATGTGTCTAAGCCTTACTGCTGTTGCACCATACCATTTTCCTTTTAGCTGTAAAGCTTGTTGACAAAATAATAAATATTCGGTCAAGGCTTTTTTATAACTACGCCACATCTTGTTGGCCGGATGATTTTTCCACCCGCCAGTTAATAAAATCATACCTTCTCTATAATATTGGTTTCCTAAGTGTTTAGGATGGAGACACTCAGCACTTTTAAAAAAATCACAATAAGGTAAAAATGTTTGCATGCTTGCACTATAATCATTAAATTCTATTTGTCAAGTAAGTTTTTAAAAATTATCTAGTATTTATAATCCATACCACCTATGGTAAACAGATCGGTATCGTTTACTCGCAACACAAACCCACAAAGGGAATCCATTGACTGAATAATAAGCGTCTATAAACTTATCCCATAATCTATTTGACCATTGTAATTGTATCATTATTTTCACTTTCTATTTGATAATTCCTTATAACAATTTAAGGCTAAATTAAAATCGGCAATAACTTTAGGATATGCCTTGTGTGTTGTTCCGCCGCCCCTTAATAAATATGAAGGATGATAAGTTGGGACAATTATAGTGTTTTCAGAATAAAAGAAAATTCTATGCCGTAATTTTCCTATAGGCAAATCCACATCTGTTAGGCTTTGAGAAGCATCTGCGCCCAAAGCTACTATAACTAAAGGTTTAATTATATCTATTTGATTGTTTAATATAGGGCGGCACGCAGCAACCCACTCCTCAGATAAAGTTTTGCCTGCTGCGAGAAAACATTTGACAAGATTAGTTATGTAGATATCTCTATAATCTAGCCCGACATCATTTAATATAGTATCCAATAACTGCCCCGCTCTTCCTACAAAAGGTAATCCAGCCATGTTTTCATCATGTGCAGGAACCATCCCACATATCATAAACTTAGCTTCGGAATTCCCTTTATCAAACACAGGGTTTATCCGGCCTTTATGTAGTGTGCAGCGAGTACAAATTGCTGCATAGTTCCTTACTTCATCAAGCATTGCCTTTTCCTATTTATTTCTTTCTATAAAAGCGTCACAAAAACCATATTTATTTCTATATATTATTTCTTTAGGAATTCCTAAATACTCAGCCGTGCTACTCATAAGTTTTTTTCTATTTTCTTTGTCTACTTTATAATAATAATACACATTTGACAGTTTGTCAACTATTTTTTTATCTAGATATGGTAAAAAAACATTAACATGCTGAGATATTTGATTTAATGGTATTAAATGATCTGGCAAAAGCCGGCTTAAATAATATTCATAAATATTAAAATCAAGTTTCATGTGGTCATAATAACCACACATAAATTCATCAATACCATCACAACAAATAATTTTATTTGTGTAGTTACTAACATTTTCAAAAAGCTGTCTAACTGCATTATCTCCAGGAAACACATCGATCTCTGAATGATTAGGGGCAACTATAAATTCAAGATGATTTGTCCCATATTTTTCGACGCCCAAACGTGAAAAATGTATGTCAGGATGATTTTCCCTGGATGAAATAGTATAAGTATTTATTTGTCCATATACTTTTTTCATCATAACAAGCATTAAAGTGGAATCAATTCCACCACTATATGCTAAATGTTTTACATCAAACTTTGAAAGGATTTTTTCTAATATGTTTATGAATTCTATTTTGTTAAATTTTTCACTACCTAAAGATTTGGCAAAGGCATCATAATTTAATTTCCAGCGCTCAGGATAAACTATCATTAGTTTTTATCCTGGTCAGACCATTTGGTTTTCTTCAAACTAACCGGGCCTGATATAACTGCGTATTCTTTTTTGCCAATCTCTTTCTTAACAACTTTAAATCCATTATTCAAATGATCATAAACAATATTAGGCGCTTTGTCGATATCTTTTATATCTAAAACATGTTGAAAAACTTTGCCATCTTTAACATGTTTTTGCGTAAATCTTTTACCTTTCAAATTCTTTTGGGAATATAGAAAACAATGATGAACTGTCTCCATATCTGACTCTTTGGCCGGCGGATGCATATGATGAATTAAATAAATCCAATCTTGCTCGGCCGGCGGGGTTTTGTGTTTTTTAGCATTTATTATGTCTTCAAAACTAAACCCATAAAAAGATAAAACAGTTTCTATTTTCTCCTTATCTAAATCCATGTTAGTCTCCTTCAAATAGAAGGCCGCTACTATCTGCCATTTAACATGGATTTACAGGGGCTTGCTTTCAAGTGTTCCCACTTTCTTCCTTAATTATTATTCATTTTCTTTTTCGAACAATTCCATTCCAGGATTTTTGATAGAATCCTCAACCAGCTGTTTTGTCGATTCAAAAACATCAGAAGCATAAATTCTTTTTTCTTCCTGGGAAAGCTCAATATATTTTGGATATTCATTAACATCCGCTTTGGCTTTCTTTCCAGGTGTGCACCCAAGGGCTTTAGCTTTTCTGTTAATACAGGCAGCGATTTTTTTCTTGGTTGCCGCTGAAAAATTAGCTCTTCCGAGATAAGCTTTTGCCGCACCGACATGTTTACAATCTGGCACCGGAAACGATCTATTTGGTCCACAAAAGGTGCCGCCTTTGAGTTTTTTTCTGTCTTTGGTGGTAAGTTTCTTACTTTCCTCCATTACTCTTTTGGCCCTCTCAATGACCTGTTTGATTGTTTTTTCTTCGCATCCGCAACTCATACTCTGTTCCTCCTTATTTTGTGTTCCTACTTGAATTTCTTACTACGGGCCGCCCCCGGCCCCTATTAGAACCCCCACGGCCTTGGCCAGTTCTATTTCCACCTGCGCCGCCGATTCTTTTGGGTGTTGGTGTCCCTTGGTTAGTTTTTTTAGGACCATTACCACTTGGCCCAGTTCCATCTTTTCTTGGCATTTTTATTCCTCCTAAGCAAAAATCTGATAAAATTCTTCAACTAAATCTTCCGGAGTATGTTTGTCAAGCCAGCCCATAATAATCCCGCCTGGATTAATAATTCTACGGGCTCCTAACACCATGTCTTTTATAAGCGGCATAGTGTCGTCATCTATAAGTTCATAACAATCTATGAATATAAAATCAAAGCGCTGTTTTGTCTTATACATATAAACTAAACCATCAAGATTTAATATTGTATGTCTTTTATGGCCGCCTTCAATAAATTTATTTTCTTGAAAGAGCTCTGAAAGCTGAGAATGAACGTTAACAACATCCGCTCTTAATTCAACGGTGGTTAAACTTCTAACTCTCGGACATGATAATATATATCTCGAGGCCACACCAAGGCCTAAACCTATTTCAAGGCAGGCGCCATTAGGTTTATCATTGAGTTGCCATATATAATCAGGAAGCTCGCTTTCCATAGCCCACAAATTATGACCTGGGCCAATTTCTAAATATAATTCATTGTTCATACGATAAACTTTGGCTTCCCCGCTTTCAGCTACAAGTTCACCGTCTTTAAAATAAATAAGACCGCTGCTCGTCATAAGACATCTCCTATATATTTAACAAGGTTAAATTATTCTTTAGGTTCTTTAGGAATATCTATTGTATTTTCGAAATCGAAAACGAGTCTAATCTCAACACCATCTGCTTTATTAACATCATATTCTGGTCCGGTTTCATACATAACTTTAACATGTGGTAAATATTTAACCCCGACGGTACCGCTTTTAGCAACAGGCAAAAACATGGCTAAGAGCATGTTAACCTCATTACTAACATACTGCATCCATGCAAGAGCACTCTTTTGTTTTTCTGTTAATTCAACTTTTCCCTCTTCTTCGCTCATTGTTTGTCTCCTTATTTCTGTTTCTTTTCTAGCTTTTTAAGCTCCTTCTCCTGATCATATACGTCGCCCACTAATGTTGCAAGCTTCATGCCCCAATTTGGATCGTCTTTATTTAATTCCATTTCATAAGCAAAATCTTCAACATCATGTGGAACTAGTTTTTTCTTGCCGTCTTCTCCAATAAACACATGCCTGAGTTCGTGAGAAAGCAATCTAGTTTTGTCTTTATCATTTGCAAGTTCCCAAGCTTTTTTATCAACGGTTACAACATAATCATAACCACCAACCTCAACCTCATGTTTTGTAAAATACTTAACCTTGTCATTAGCGATTTCAATACTGGCGAGCAGAATTTTCCCCTTACTAACTCGTCTTTTTGTATCAAACATCAACTTAATATTAAGGTTAGCACATGTGGTTGGAAACCTTTCCTCTGCCACTTTTAAAAACACTTCTACCAAACTTTCATCCGCGTCTTCGTATCTCATAACCTTCTCCTTTGATCATTTTGTATTAAAATTTTTATCATGAATGGATGTATCATACAGTGATGTAAATGACATACCCATGCCAAATTTCCAGGCCTATTAGTTCCGCCATTTTTAAGTGGCTTTTTGTGATGCAAATGCATAGCACCATAACAATCTTTGTTTCTTTTGAAACACTTTTTTCCGCCGTCTCTTTTTTCACAATGTGCCCGTAGGGCTGCCCACGCTTTGCTATTATATCCTAAACGTTTGTGCAAAGGTATATTTAACTTGCCTAACTTAAAAGAATTCTTTTTTATAATCCTTTGCTTTTTCTTAGGCCTTATTTTCTTTTTAATTCCTTTTTTCATCAAAGTGTTTCTTTAGCCTTTTCAAATCAGCAACTATCACTTTTGAATTTTCAATCTGTTCTTTAGCACTTTTTGTTTTTTTCTTTTTTCTAGTTTTCACTTCGCCGGAATGTGCGTCTCCTTTTTTATCATAACAAATGTGAATGTATTTATTTCCTTTTAAGTTTTTTGTGACAACCTTACCACCCGCATTCACACAATTGGTGAAATCTTTAGGCATAATACCTCTCCTTTCTTTAATATAAACATTAATTCTGATTTGTCAAGTTCTTTTTATAATTCTATAGCGGAAAAAACACCCACATCAAAAGGCATGTGGGCAGCTTTAGGAAGCACAGTAATCATTTTTTCCGTGGCCGGGATATTCCAAGAATGTATAATAATTATTGCATCATTATTAACATTATCTGGGTTATCAGCAAGATAATGCACCACATCTAAACCACTTCCATTGTTTTTTCCAAGGTCATGGTCTAAAAACAAACAGCCGTAAATATTATCTTCAAGATACTCGATTGCTGATTGTGCATTTTCTGTTATGGTCACATCGTAATTACAAAATTTTTCTAAAAAGAAATTGATACGGTTACCATCGTCTTCCAAAATAAAAATTCTCATAATCCTTGCCTAAAATAAGTTTGTTACATCCAATGCTGCAAACGTTATTCCTTTTGACCAATCATCAGCATCTATTGGTGCAGAACTTAATAAAACTTTTATAAGTCGGCCATCTTTTCTTTTCCAAACAGTTTCCACGTGTCCAACACCTTCATTTTTCATTTGTGCATACTTAGCTTCCCCAACAAAACCATACTCATCATCATCAGAATAGAGTATCCTAGCGCTCTGTTCCACTAATTCTTCTTCACTATAGCCGGTCATTTCTCTTAACTTAGTATTAGCCCATTTTATAACTCTTTTATCATTTAAGAAACCAATACCAGTTGGTGCAGTTTTAAATATACTTTTCATTAAGCGCTCGTTGCGCTTTTTTTCAGTAACATCCATGCCATATAAATTAACATAATCTTCGCCGGCGGGAGTAACCGCAAAAAATCGCACAATGGTATCTTTTTCTTTATTAAAAATATCTTTTTCAACCGGCTTTTGTGTTTCGTATGCTTTTTTAACCATCGCCATTAGGTTTTTTGGCAAAAAACATTTTTCAGTACAACCAAAAGATTTTAACCAATGTTTCGCCGCTGTGTTGGTATAAATAGGCACGCCGTCTTTCATACATCTAATTACAGGATGTGGATTTTCCTCGGGGAATTGCGCTATTCTTTTTAATTCATCTTCAACATTTCTTCTATCAGTAATATCATGGCTTATAACCCAGGCACCTACTATTTTACCGTATTCCCGTTTGAATTTAACATTTAAATTTGCCCAACGGATTTCACCATCTTTTTTAATAAGCGCAACCTCAAACACCGAAGGAACTTCTTCATTATTAAAAATTTTATTCAATCTTTGTTTATATTCTTCTAAACTTTTTTCTGTTAAAATTGTTGTTGGTTTAACAGTATGCAAAAGCTCTTCTTCAGCATAACCTGTCGTTATACACATAACATCATTGACACTTACAAATTTGTCTCGTATAAAATCAATTTCATAAATTCCGGCCGGAGCATACTTAACAAGGTATCGGTATTTTTCCTCTGATTCTTTTAATGCTATTTCCGCTTTCTTTCTTTCTGTAACATCATGTAATATACAAATAAATCCAAGCAAATTAGAATCATCATCATATATCGGTGCGTGAGAAAAATTAAACCAACCATTCAAATCTTTTACATAAAGATCATCATGGGAAACTGTTTCTGGTTTTTCTCCATAGTTAAATAAGCAACTTCCTGGGCTTCTTTTACAATTAGGACAATGAAGAACTTCAAAACAACTTTTGTTAAGAAAATTAGGTTTCTTTATTCCTAATTTACGAGCAAAAGCGTTGTTAACAAATTTTATTTGTAGGCTTGGATTAACGATCATAACCAAATCTTCTACAGCATCGAAGGCGTATTCCCATTGTGCCGCACGATCAACAAGGTACCCATTTGAAGTCAGCTTGTTTGTTAATTCTCTCAGTCCTTTTAAATCAACGCTGTATTCAGTCATCATTTTATTTTTTTTTCCTATTTCAAAGCTTTAGAATTTCGGGACATTTTTTAAAATGTGTACGACAAAATCTATAATGCCCGTTAAAAGGGCGGCGCCAATTATACCAGATATAAAAGCTATCACGCCCACTTTAACTTTCAAAGTTGTAACTGTTCCTTGCACCTCTTTTAAATCTTTGTCATGCTTTTCTTTTAGATTATCCAAATCTTTTTTTAATTCATCTTTTAAAGCCGCCACAGCTAAATCATCAACACTTTTTGTGATTTTATCCATACTTTTTTCTATACGTTTCTCTAACTTATCAACACTAGAACCCAATTCGGCCTTATTAGCACTGATATCTTTGCGCAACGCATCTTTAGTAAGAATGATGTCTTTAAAAAGAGTTTCTTTTACATTATACACATCAGCAGACAACTTGTTAACGTTAGCATTCAGTTTTTCCATACTAGAAAGAACATGGTCAAACCACGCTTTTTTGATGCGCTCAGCTTCACGTACATATTCATCGGCTACATCTGTGAATACGTTTTTATTATCCTTGCCGTTCGTCATCAGCATTTGCCTTCCTACCGCACATAGGGCAGAAACGTACAGAGATACCGTATCGGTGTACTTGTGTATACCCCTTTTCGGTTGTAAGTTCCATCCAAGATAGAACCCAGCCATATGGTGGGTTCCATCTGAACAGTGCCTTATCAGTTTTTTTTAATTTTTTATAGTCTTTGCAATCACAAAAATCATCCATTGATTAAATCCTTATTAGTGAGTAAATCCTCCACCTGTATATGGTTCGAAGTCATACTTTCCACCGAAAGATCTCCAGCCTTCTGTAGGATAATTCCTCTGTGTTACCATGCCGGAAGCATCAACTAAGTTTGTGTCCATAACATCAAACTTAGGAAATTTAACAGCGTAGCTGATCGATTTCGTGCCTGTGTCATCACTTGACATGCCCATTTTAAACATCTCGTCATTTCGGGTATATTTAACTGTTGAGCCCCATACCAATGGATTCAAATCTCTTTCAGCTTCTTTGTAAGGCATATCCTGCAGACCAAACTCTGCGGCACCTTCCATCGTACCTTTGGCTTCAAAACCGTAATTGACTTTTGTATAGTCAACACTACTTCTTCCAACACCATCTGCTACCCACAGCGCACCAAAATTAGACATTTTCATGTTAAAATCTCTGTTTTGCACAGGATTTCCAAGGGTGGGCGCGTTTTCCTCAGTCAGACCAACTGCTGGAACCTGAAAAAATGCATATTGTTCTTGATTATCGGCCATTTCAATTCTCCTCTCGAAATATGTAATTGGGGGCTTTTGCCCTCCTACTTATATTATATTACAAAAATCCAATTTTATTAAAAATTATTTTTTTATAAAATCGAAAAGTCGTACTTTTACCTCACTGTTTTCTAATAACCATCCACTTGGTTGATCATATAGATCCAATGACGTAACAACAATTTCCTCTATTCCGGCCTGAATAATCTTAATCATACATTCTTTACAAGGTATACCACAGGTCATATACATGACTGAACCTTTGGCTTTTATTCCTCTCCTAGCACACATATTTATACAATTGGCTTCGGCGTGGGCCGCTATACAAACTTCAATACCTTGGCCCGACGGAAACCCCATTGTACGTCTTGGACAAACTCCTTCTTGCAATTCAATACCTTGTTCAATTAAATCTGTACGAACATCACATTTCATTATTCCTCGTGGAGGCCCATTATACCCCTGAGCAATAATAACTTTATCTTTAACTAAAACTGCTCCAATTCTTCTTGATAAACATTTTGAATTTCTTGCCATTTGCTTAGCAGCGTTGTAATAAAACTCGTCCCAGCTTTCAAACGGGGGCTCTTCAACGCTATAAGAAGCTATTTCTACTTTTTGTGTCGGCTTGTCACCTATATGCGCCATAATAATAGCGTTTACAATTTCTATGGGGAGCCCCGCATGGTTTTCTTCTATATCTTTCATACATTGTGTATAGCTACAATCCAACATAGCACAGGTTTTTACCATATTAACTACGTGCATAACATGCGTTCTAGTTAAATGGCCGCCCGCGTTTGCAAAATTAAATATCAACGCCTCAAGATCATCCTCTCCAGCATTTAAATACCTGTGTTCATCGTATAACTTGTCCCTTTTAATTGTCATAATCCTCATCCTTTTTTATAAAATAATCAGTTATTTTATTACTAATAACTGGTGACCATGAAAGTGGTGCCTCGTTTAAACTATTTTTTAATTTTTGCCCGTTCTCATCAGACGCATACTGTGTTAAAACAACACGTTTAACATCTAAACAAAGAGGGCATTTGACATCTACAACGATAGCAGCATCCTCTTCCACTGGCTTGACCATACATTTTCCTTTTACGCCACAATCACATTCATATAAAATAATGTTGCCTTCGTTTTTTAAAATCTTTACCATCTTCTTTTCCTCTCGAATGTATTGGGTTTCCCCTATCTTAATTATATTACAAAAAGATGGTTTTATTAAATTATTTCTCCAATGCTTTATATTTAATTAAGTCTATAACAAAACTGTCATCTAAAACCCAATCACCGTATCGTTTTATTAATCGTTTCTTAAACCCACTAAGCGCTCCAGCCTCCGGATTCGTAAACGTAATATAAAATTCCGGAGCCGCCATGACCAAATTATCAAAATTACTCCAAAAAGTTGTCCAATTAATTTTAGTTGCTGTATTCTTGTAGTGATCTTCATTTGTAACTCCTTTTATATTTACTGCGTATATAGCATTTGGCCTTTTTATTTTACACAAAGTTTCATATTTATATAATCTTTCTGTAAGCAGTATGTCGCTGTGGAATAAAAACATATCTGGCAGAATGTCTAATATTTCATACCAATGATCGATATATAAAGCAGGGGCTCCGCCCATTAAATGAAATACACCGGTCCTATATTTACCGTACGCTCTTAAAAATTCTTGCATTACCAATTGGCTTGATGTATATTTTTTATAATGTCCTCTAATACCATCTTCCGTTACATAACAATAAGGGCACTTTAAATGGCACCCCCGTAGCTGTACAACAAATTGTTTGGCTATATTACCACGTAATTTTTCCATTCGCCGAGGACCAAATCTTTTCATAACTATCTCAGGAAACTGGTCGTATCCTCCCCCACCACGATAAGTGTCGCATATACGAAAGTCTCCGAATATATCTTCTGGCCTCACATCTTTTAATTGCCGCCCTTGGATCGGACATACTTTCCATTTATACATTGTCTTTTATCCTTAATTTTTCTTCCATAAAACACACTTATCCTTCGACTTTCTAACCTTACTCCAGCCTTTATTTAAAAAATAATTCACCATGCTATCAAAATTATATTCATGTGCATCTTTGGCCGGGTACATTTCTATCATAAGAATCGCATCTTTATCGGCCCTGGAATGCATTTCTGACATAACTTTTAGCCTTTCATTTTCATTCAGAAACATGAGTATATAATTCGCTAGCAATATGTCGTATTTCTTATTTGGTAATGGGTCCTTTCCTAAGATACACTTGACACCAAAATCATTTGCCATATCTATTGGGTCAACTGCGTAGCCTAACTCCATCATGTATCGGGAATTCCTACCATTACCACACCCGATGTCCAGTACCTGTCCTTTCTCTGGAAGTAACTTGGTGTTTTTCCTAAGATATGGTGTAGGAACATCCTTACCACATCTAACACACCATTTTCCATTCATATATTTTCTGCTCATTTTAAATAATCTCCGGTATAAAATGTATAACCTATACATATCCATACAACTATGAGACATGAATATATAATAATTAATGACCAATTAATAGCCACTAATACCAAAAAATTATCTAGCCATTTTACAATTCTATATAATAAAGATGCTTGTATTGCCATTAGGAAAAAACACACCTCCGGCGGCTGTAAACGGCCTTAGTATTTTAATATGTTTTTTATTCATTAATACCCCACGAAAAATATAAAATATAAAACAACTATCACCGCCGATACAGTTATAACATATGGTAATACCATAAACCAATATGTTTCTATCCACTCTTTGATTCTAAATAACAACGGTCTTTGTTCATAATTAACAGGTCGCATTAAAAATACCCCACATCATGAGCCATAAAAGCTATAAAAGATAAAACGGCAAGTAAACACATTACCATAATAAATACCGGCCAATTTATAAGTATCTTAGAAAAAATATCATCAAAAAATCTAAAAATGGCTCTAACATTATCTATAAAATTTATCATAAATCCTCTCTGACTTTATGTAATCTACGAGATTTTTTTAACTCTTTTCTCTGGCGGCAAGTCAGCTATTAATGCTTCCATATCTATTGTTGCGCCATAAAATGTTTTACCTCCGGGATGTTTACGCCTAAAAGATCTCATATATGGATTTTCCACCAAACCGCTCATATTCATAACAATAAGAACCACATCATCTTCTAATGTCACATAAACAGGCAAGCCCCATATTTTAACATCAGATTTTTCTTGATCAAAAAGATTTAATGAGTCAAGATTAACGGGGGAATATTCTTTTATCCCATCCGAAGTTTCTGCAGTTGCAGTATCTAAAGATCTTTCTGCAACCTCCATTAATAAATGAGCGTAATTTCTGCCCAAAATTAAAACTTCCTTAGTTGTCGAGCCAAAATTTTTATGTGCTTTTATTATTTCAGCATTTATTTTTTTCAACAACTTCTTATAAGCATGTTTTAATGCTTTCTTTTCATTGTTTTCTATTATAAAATTAGCCATCTACCTTCTCCTTTTGTCTAATTATAAATCCTCTCTAACTCTATGCAGTCTAGGAAACCGCATCAATCCTTTCGAACCATAATCCTGGAATTTAATCTCAACAATCTTTCCTACTATAAGATTCTCAGGGTCTTTGCTGTAATGATATCTGAATTTCAGATCATAGCCCGAGCCGACCTTACAGATTTTGTCATTGTATGTATGCTGTCGCACCCAAAGTTTGGTAATAAGTCTCTTAATTACCATTTGCCCATCTTCTATAACAGGAAAGTCGTCAATCAAATAATCGACCACTGTGCAGTCCGCAAATGTTTCCCCTACCTCGCCCCTATCTAGGGACTCTTTAAGCTTTAAAATCGCATCTGAGCGCTTGTAATCGTATAAAATATCAGGGTCCCTCAACATAATACCTTCATACCCCTCGGCGAAAGCTTTGTCAAGTTCTTCATAGACATCTTCATCTTCAACTAGATGCTGGTCTAATGCTGTTACATATTTTAAATCTTCTGTGATTTCTGGAGTTGGAACAGCCACACGAGAGGCGTCCTGAGCCAAAAAATCCTCCATATAGCCCATAGCAAAAACATTAAAATCTAAATCATATGCTGTACCTTGGGTGAACCCCATAACCATTCCTTGAATTTCATTAAATGGTATACCGTGTTTATATGCTTCACCATCAAAGAAGGTGTAACCTAATCTTATGTAAATAATTTCAAGATCTTTTTTAAGATGGTCAAGAGTCAATAATTTTTTACCCTGCCGAGTGAAAAATTCCCATTCTTTTTTATTTCTTAAAGCAATACAACGAACCCCGTCTAGTTTATATGAACATAAACGGGCTTTCTTTACAAAGGATTTCTTTTTCTTGGAATCTTCATATTTATTGGCTAGTTGTACCTCAAATACAGGCACAATATTTGGAAAGGTTTTCAGTAGGCTTTTAACGCCTAGGCCACATTTCCAATTCTTATCTAATGTGCCTAATAATAAATCCTGGGAACCTGCATTCAGGTCTTCAAGGATGGGTATAACGGCCTCCCTATTTTGCTTGGGAGATTTAGATTCCTCACAGAAATCAAGAATTTCCATCACTTTTCCAGGCATATCACTTATACTTTTCTCGCCTGGAGATGGTATCTCTTTCTTAGTTAACTTCACATTAAAAACTTTGAACGGATTATATGCCATTTCAATAAGATACCTTAGAAATTCTGAATCGTGGCTCTTAATAATGGCACACTTTTCTGCCGGCTTAGATGTGGCTCTTATCTCACCTAATAAATTCGACAAATCTTTCATATGTAATTCCTTTTCCTTTTTTCTCTACCTATAATATAAGCATTATTTTTGATTTGTCAAGTTATTTTTTAACATTCTTTCATACATCTTAATTTTGCTAAATCCTCAGCGTACCCATAGAGATGGAGGCCCTTACTTTCTACAATCATTTCACCATCTTTTACACCAATCTCGCCGGCCATATATTCTTTTAGCTCCTGTATGGCCGCTAAATTTGCAGGCAAGCCGCCCCATAAATCCCAAGATCTAAAATAGACAAAGAAATGAAGCGCCCCATCTTGAATCCTTGTGTCTATATGACGCAAACAAGGCGGGTCTTTTAAGATTAAATCTAATGGTTTTGCCACCTGTAATACCAATTGGTTATTACGAAAACCTTTAGTTTTATATGCATTTATTATATATTCTATTTGATTTAAAAAGAATGCCGGCACATCTCTTTCTTCCTTTAAACAACTATATATATCAGGTCGATCAATTGAAGAGCTCATGCTTTTATTAAAGGTATCATCGGCATCTATAGCTTCTGAAGAACTTATATCAGAACCATAATATATTTCATTCATGTGTTCT
>Ga0315535_1001300_pt1 | contig 16712 bp, 24 predicted proteins | sample SalMarSW160220MG_2_FD_203092 | JGI IMG/M metagenome (GOLD analysis project Ga0315535, IMG submission 203092) | Salt marsh sediment microbial communities from the Plum Island Ecosystem LTER, Massachusetts, United States - Salt Marsh Sediment SW1602-20 ...
TGTCATGGAAGGCTATCTCAATCTGCGCATCCGCCCCTGGCTCAGGCGTCTCATCACGCGAATACTGGCGGTTGTGCCGGCGGTGATCGTGATCGTACAGTACGGTGAACACTCCGTCAGCGCCCTGCTTATCCTCAGCCAGGTCATCCTCTCCCTGCAGCTTCCATTCGCCATCATCCCCCTGATTCACGCGGTTTCGGACAGGAAACGGATGGGCGAATTCAAGATCGGCGGATGGATTAAGGCCCTCGCCTGGCTGGTGGCGGCCATCATCGTCGGCCTGAACGTGAAGCTCGTCATGGACCAGATCGCCGACTGGCTGAACACAGCGGGATCGAACGCCTGGATCGTCGAAGTGACCGTCTTCCCCGTCATCGGGGCCCTGGTGATACTGCTGCTCTATGTGACCGCACTTCCGTGGCTTAAGGGCCAATGGGGTCGGTTGGGTTGGCGCGGCATCGCCGGGGTCCACCGGCGGGCGGTGGAGCCGCCGACCGGTCTGACCGATATGGCCCCGTTCCAGCGTGTGGCTGTGGCGCTTGACTTCTCGGGCGACGACGAGAAGCTCCTGGCAGAGACGCTGAGGCTGATCGACAAGGCTCACACCGAGGTGGTCCTGCTTCACGTCGTGGAGAGCCCCGTCGCTCGCACATGGGGCACGGAAGGGGAGGACTGGGAAACCCTCAAGGATCGCGAACGCTTGACAAGGCTGGCCGAACTGATATCGAGTGCCGGCGTGAAGACCTGGTGGCTGTTAAACAGCGGAGATCCCGTCGAAGGTCTGGTCAAGATGATTGAGGATCTTGAAGTCGATATGGTGGTGGTCGGCAGTCATGGCCATTCGGGGGTGGCGGACCTGGTTCACGGCACCGTCATCAACAACCTGCGGCACAGGATCAAGGCCAGGGTGATGATCGTGCCCTTGCGGGACTGAGCGGGCGAGGTTCGATATGGACAGGTGTGATGGGAAGCCGTGCGAGGCTCGGATGATCTGCCGGGAGTGTGGGCTGTGGACATCGACACGATGTGGGAATACGACGACCCTGGGAAGAGCGAAGCCGCCTTTCGGACGGCGATGGCATCCGCCGCAGCCGATGATTACCTGGAACTTCTGACCCAGGCGGCGCGGGCGAGGGGCCTGCAGGGGGATTTGGACGGGGCGCACCGACTGCTGGACCAGGTTGAAGCGGGTCTGCCCGAGGCTGGGATCCGTCCGCAGCTCCGATATCTGCTCGAACGCGGCCGAGCGTTCAACTCCAGCGGAGAGGTGGAGCGAGCCCGGCGGCTGTTCATCCAGGCCTGGGAACGGGCCGAGCCGAGTGGCCAGGAGGGGTTGGCCGTCGACGCAGCGCACATGGCCGCCATCACCCTGGCCGGCACACCGGAAGCTGAAGTCTGGACTCGGCGGGGGCTCGAATTGGCAAGGGCTTCTCAGGATCCCAAAGCTATCTCGCTTCTGCCGGCACTGCTCAACAACCATGCCTGGGACCTGCATGAAATGGGGCGGCACGAAGATGCCCTTGGGGTCTTTCAGCAGGCACTGGAAGCTTGGACCGCCAGGGGAAAACCTGAGCAGGTACGCATCGCCCGCTGGTCGATGGCCCGCTGCCTCCGCTCACTGGAACGCCACGACGAAGCCATGGCCATCCTGCGAGAGCTCGAAGCCGAGTGGGAGGCAATCCGCTCCCCCGATCCTTTTGTCTTCGACGAGTTGGCTGAGAATCTGACGGCGCTGGGCGCCACGGCGGCGGCCGAAGCGGCCCTGGGCAGGGCCGCCGAGATTCGCCAGGCAAACGACGGGTGACATCCCTCGCTGGCCCGGTCAGGCCTCCCAATTCGGTTCCAACGCCTCACGAGCCTCGCAAGCCATGCTGTTGAAGCCATCGCCCCGGGTTCTGACTTGAAACAGAACACATGTTCGCATATACTGGGTCAAGGCTGGCAGCCATGTAGGCGGGAGGATTGTCCATGACCGAGTCGTTGATTGCACGGGCCGAGATCGTGATCCAGGCGACACCGGACGATGTGTGGCTGGCGCTCACCGAGCCCGAAATGATCGAGAAGTACCTGTTTGGAAGCAAGGTCGAAACCGACTGGAAGGCCGGCAGCCCGATCACCTATCGGGGCGAGTGGCAAAACCAAGCCTACGAAGATAAGGGCGTGATCCTGGAGGTCCAGCCCGGGAAGCGCTTGGTCAGCACCTACTGGAGCGGCCTATCCGGTGTGCCCGATGATCCGGCATACTACAAGACGGTGACCTACGAATTGGGCAGGGAGGGGGACGCCACCCGCTTGAGGGTAACCCAGGACAACAACGCCTCGCCCGAGGAAGCCGAGCACTCGAGCCAAAACTGGGACCGTGTCCTCCAGGGTATGAAGGCGCTCCTCGAGGCATGACGAAGCGCAATCCTGGTGGCGGGAAGAACTCATGACGAGGGAGGCGGGATGATGAAACCCAGAATCAGCATGATCACCCTCGGCACGCACGATCTCGAGCGCGCCACCAGGTTCTATGAACAGGGCTTGGGGCTCCCCCGGCTCGAAATGCCGGGCGACGTGGCCTTCTTCGCACTTCAGGGCAGTTGGTTCGGGCTGTACGGTTGGGATGCCTTGGCGGACGATGCTGGAATGCTTGCCGAAGGCGAGGGGTTTCGCGGCGTAGCGCTGGCCCACAATGTGGGGTCGAGGGCCGAGGTCGATCAGCTCTTGGACCAGGCCGTAAGCGCCGGCGGGCGGTCTGTTCGGCCAGCGCGTGACACCGATTGGGGCGGCTACTCGGGCTACTTCGCCGATCCAGATGGCCACCTGTGGGAGGTAGCCTGGAACCCGCATATGGCCATCGGACCGCAAGACGAGTGATCCCGGCCCGTCGCTCTCACAGCACAAAGATGATCTCCTGCATGTCCTGATGATCAGCCGGAGGAGGGCCCGCGCCGAGTGTCTTAAGAACACCTGCCGACTATCACTGGAGGTGAGAATCGACCGGCACTATTCTGAGAACGCGCTGGAAGAGAGATCTGGCCCGCATGAGCCCATACCAAGCGGGGATCTCGGGAGAGTTCCATGTCGACTTTGCTCGTACGTCTGGTCCTTCTGATCTTGGCAGTGGCGGTCGTCAGCGGCGTCTACGCATTTCTGCGCGCCAACACGCTCACGACCCCCGACCAATTGGCCGCCAAGGGGTTGGAGGGGGCCCGTTGGGACACAGCGGTCTTCTTCGCCGGCGTGGCGGCCGTGGTCGGTGTTCTGGGTGTGCTCGTGTTCCGTTGGATGGGCGGAGCCGCCACGCCCAACGCTGCTCGATCCTTCCTTCTGTTGGCCCTGGGGATCGGCCTGGCATTGGAGATCATGGCTGCCGTGGTATTCAAGATGCGCGGCCTGGCGGATTTCACTGTCCTGCACATGGTGCAGATTGTCGGCTTTGGGTGGCTGCTCCCGTTGGCCTACATCGCCTGAACGTGCATTCGCCCCCAACCTCAACCAAATACACCGACTTTCGCCCGCCGGGGCCCTACCCGGCGGGCATCTTGTTGCATAGACACGCTGTGCGGATGACAATCACCCATGTTGGATCATCGGGGAAGGAGGCCTCTGTTGAGTGCGGAATGGAAGGGCATCATCTGGTCGCAATTCGGAGCAGCCATCGACATGCTGGACAGAGCGCTCCAAGCCATTCCCGACGATCACCTGGTCGATCAAACCCAATCGCCCGAGTTGTGGTACGTCGCCTACCACACCCTGTTCTGGCTGGACTTGTATCTCAGCGGGTCGGTGGAAGGTTTTGCTCCGCCCGAGCCCTTCGGACTTGAGGAGCTTGACCCGGCTGGGGTCATGCCCGCGACCCCGATCGACAAGCGAGCCCTCTCCACCTATCTTCGTCAGTGCAGAAGGAAATGTCGGTCTACCCTGCAGTCCCTCACCGACGCGGACGCCGAGCGCATGTGTGATTTTTCATGGGGGAGTGTGACATTCGCGGAACTGCTCATATACAATATGCGGCACGTCCAAGACCATGCTGCTCAGCTCAATTACGTCCTGGGCCAAACCCATGGCGAAGCCCCGGATTGGGTCGGGCGGGCGCCGGACCCCTTGTAGCGCAGGAGAGCATCGTCTTGCCCAAAGACCGATCTGCAAAGTCCGAACCCGTCCAACCGGTGGCTGCCTTCCTTGATCGAGTGCGACTCTGGGCGGTCTCCCGGCCGGATATTGCGATCGTTCTCCTCGTCGGATCGTGGGCGCGTGGCCAAGCCGGTCCGGAATCGGATGTCGATCTGGTGATTCTGGCCGATGCCCCGCAACGGTTGCTTGGAGATCGTGACTGGCTCGGCGCACTGGGGGAGGTCCGAACCATCAGGGAAGAGGACTGGGGAAGGGTGCGCAGCCTGCGTGTGGTCTACCGGTCCGGCCCCGAAGTCGAGTATGGGATCGCTGGCCCGGATTGGCTGGCGCAGCCGCTGGATGTGGGAACCCAACGGGTGCTGATGGACGGTGCCAGGATCATCTACCAACGGGATAGCGACTTCGGGCCGGTGCTCCGAGTGTACATTTCGACACATGGCGATCAGGCGCCGTCTTTCTCGGTCAGTGCCATTCGAGATGGCTCCGCAGCGAACGGGCCACCTGCGCCGGACGGTCGTCGGCCGACCGACGGCCTCGGGCGGTCGCTGGTCCTGGTGGGCGCCGGCCTGTGCTTGCTCTTAACGTTGGGGATCTGGAGAGTGGCCGATCAGGTCCAGCCCACCTGGCCCCTGCCGGGCGTCTATTTCATAGAACTCGTCGCCCTGGTCGTGCTTTGCGCCGGGCTCTGGATTGGCAACCATCGCTCGGCGGAGGCCGCCGCCTGGATCGCCTTCGGGATCATACTGGCCTTTGCGTGGATGGCTCGGCTCTCCATCGGCTTGCTGTACATACCTGTGGTCCTGGCCTTTGGGGCCGGCGCCTTCTCATCCACCGCGCGAAGACGGGGCGGGATCTGGTCGCGCCTGGGCATCGCCCTCCTGGCGGGCCTGCTCCAAACCGGGTTGATCCTGCTCCTGGCTTAGCCCCACCGCCCACGAGGATCGCTCGCCATGCGTCCGGCGCGCGGCGTCCAGTTTGTGAGAAGTTGCACAAATAGAATGCCCGGGCACGGCCAGCATGTCGGAGCGTTGAAACCCCGGTCACGCAGAGTCTTGTCAGAGGAGGCGATCATGTCCTCAGCCGAATTCATCCCCTTGTCGGGATACCAAGAATACTCATCCGATGAGATGTCACGTCGCGCTGGCGAATTCCTGGACGAGATGCGGCGACGAAGAAGCGTGCGCCAATTTTCCGATCGGCCCGTGCCAGGGGATGTCATCCGAGCCTGCCTGATGACGGCTGGCTCGGCACCCAGCGGAGCCAACCTGCAGCCATGGCATTTTGTGGTCGTTAGCGACCCCGAAGTCAAACACCAGATCCGCGTGGCCGCCGAGGCCGAGGAACACGTGTTCTACGCCAAGCGTGCTCCCAAGGCGTGGCTGGATGCGTTAGCTCCCTTGGGGACGGATGAACACAAGCCCTATCTCGAAACGGCCCCATACCTGATCGCCATCTTCAGCCAGAGCTACGGAATTCGGTCTGACGGGCGCAAGGTCAAGCACTACTATTCCAAGGAGTCGGTTGGGATCGCCACGGGCTTCTTGATCACAGCGCTCCATCACGCTGGATTGGTTTGCCTGACCCATACCCCAAGCCCCATGGGCTTCCTCAACCAGATCCTGACTCGTCCGGCGAACGAAACCCCGTTCTCGCTCCTCGTCGTCGGCTTTCCGTCTGAAAACGCTGCCGTTCCCCGAATCAGCAAGAAGCCGTTGAAAGCGATTGCTACCTTCCTTGGCTGACGGTCCGGCCTGGACAGGCATCGGCGGACTGAGAGCGGTGGACAAGGGGCATACAAACACCGTACGAGAGGCGTGGCCGCCGCGGGCGGCCATGATAGAATCGGAGACAGCTGGCAGGACCCGGACAAACCCTTGCGTTCATTTCGCCCATCCCCGCATGCAGGAGGCAAGGCATGAAACGCTTTCTTGTTGAAACTCCCCATAAGGCAGAGGACTGCCAGATGGTGATACGAGAAGTTCATGCCATGGGCTACCTGCACTACTTCGAATGGGGTTGTGAATCGGGGATCCACTGCGGCTGGGGGTTCGTCGAAGCGGAAAACGAGCAGGGCGCTCAGATGACCGTCCCTTCCATCGTCCGAAGCGAAGCGCGTGTGGTCGAAGTGACCAAGTTCGGGTCGGCCAAGGGACGCGAGATTCACGGCGTGTGACCCACGCCTCAATTCCAAGACCCGCCGTTCGGGCTCGATCAACACCACTCCATCGACGCCAGCCTCGCCATCTCTTGGTCGGCCCCAAGGATCACGGGTTTTGACAATCCCGTTGGCACAGGCGAGAATGCGCCTGTAACGCATTCATTTGGGGAGGGGAGCATGGGGAAACTGTTGTTTGTAGGGACCTTCGGGTCGGACGACCCGACTCGGGCGAGCATGCCCTTCATCGTTGCCTCGGGTGGCTTGGATCGTGGCCATGAGGCTGGGATCGTGCTCATGGGCGAGGCGGTTTATCTGCTCAAGGACTCAGTGGTCGACGCCATCCAAGGCGTGGGTTTTCCCCCACTGCGGGGTCCGTTCGACAAGATTGTCAGCCACGGTGTCCCGATCTACGCTTGAAACCCGTGCAGCGTGGCCCGTGGGGTCACCGAAGCCGATCTTGAGGATAAAAACGCCCGATTCATTGGGCCAGATGAATTGACGGATTTGATGATGGAGGCCGATCGGGTCTTGAGTTTCTGATGGACGACCACGGGCGGGACGGTGGGCCTCGTGAGCCGCTAGCTGCTTCTGTCCCTCGACCACATGACCCTAGGTGTGAATTGCATGGGAGGCACGCATGGTCAGCAGCCGAGCCAAGAACGCTGATGCCTACCTCCGGGAACTTCCGCCAGAAAAGCGGGAGGTGGTGTCCAAAGTTCGGGAGGTGATCCTGGAGAATCTCCCTGAGGGTTACCAGGAGTCGATGACCTGGGGAATTATCACTTACGAGATCCCGCTTGCGACTTACCCCGAGACCTACAACCAGAAGCCATTGGCATACATTGCCCTGGCGGCACAGAAACACTACTTCGCCCTTTACTTGATGGGTGTCTACGGCGACCCCAGGCAGGCACGCCGACTTGAGGAAGGCTTCAAGCGGGCCGGGAAGAAGCTTGTCATGGGCAAATCCTGTCTTCGCTTCCGCAAGCTGGAAGATCTGCCGATGGATGTCATCGCCGAGATGGCCGGCAGCATGCCGCCCGACGTCATGATCGCACGCTACGAAGAAGCCCGAGGGCTGCGTTGATCGCCTTTGGGAACGAGCCTTCGAGCTGCCTTCTGCGTGGCGAGTGAAACGTCGTGTCTCAGATGGAGGGCTGGCTGGCGGGGGGCGATCTGCGCTCCGATGGCGCTTCCAACCAAGTTGCCGACCTGGTGCTGAGTCAGCCCGATCTTGTGCTGGATCTTTTGGATGCGTGCCAGTCTTCGGATCCGGTCGTGCGGGGAAGGGCCGCCGACGCTCTGGAGAAGGTGGGTCGCACACGGCCAAATAGGATTGTTCCGTTCAGTGGGACGCTGATCGAGACCCTTCTGGCGGATGATGTCCCGATGGTCCGCTGGCATGTGGCCATGCTCTTGGGACACCTGACAACGGAAGCGACGCTCCGACCTCGAATACGGCAAGCTCTGCTCGGCCTGCTTGATGATCGGAGTGTGTTGGTTGCCAGTTGGGCCATCACCAGCCTTTGTCTGGTTGCCTACTTGGATCCATCCACGACGGACGAAATCGTCCAGGCTATCGGCCCGCTGCAACACGCTGACAGCCCAGCATTGCGGACCCGGGCGCAAACCGCCTTGTCAGCGCTCACTAAGCCCGGAGGCATGATTCCACCCGAATGGATCAAGAGCGAACGGGTGCGAAACCAGATCTCGCTCCCCGAACGCCATCGGCCTGCATGAATACGCGGGACGATGGATCCGGATCCAACACGCTGTGTGTGACCAGACGGTGATTCGCATCGAAAGGGAGGGAGGCTGAAGCCGATGAGTGTGTCATCCCCACGGACGGCCGGGCTCATCCAACTGGGCCAAATCGCTGTCAGCGTCCAGGACATCGGACGGGCGGTAGAGTTTTATGGTGACGTGCTCGGCTTGCCATTTCTTTTCCAGGCAGGCGGCATGGCCTTTTTCGATATGGATGGCGTCCGCCTGATGCTGGCCGAGCCGGAAACCGCGGACGAACCGGACAGGGCCTCGGTGCTGTACTTCAAGGCGCCGCAACTGGAGTCGAAGGTCGCTGCTCTACGTTCGGCCGGGGTGGAGTTTGAGGGTGAGCCACATGTCGTGCACCGCACCGATGAGGGACAGCTCTGGATGGCCTTCTTTCGCGACCCGGATGGCCACCTGATGGCCTTGATGGAGGAACGTGCGGCCGCCTGACGCCGACGTCAGAAGAGACACTCCGCCGTGCGGCTTTGGACCCTTGATCCGATGTACCTCGACTCAGCCGGCCTGGTGGCCGTGTGGCGCGAGGCGCTCTTGGCGCAGGCGGTGCTGCTCGGCCGGACTCGCGGCTACCGGCACCATCCTCAGCTGGCACGCTTCATGGGCGAGGAAGATCCCCCATCCGCCATTGCGGCCTATCTGCACGGCGTTTTCGACGAGGCTTTGAAAAGAGGTTATCGTTTTGACGCCTCCCGGATCGGTCACTCGGATACACAGGCAACCATCCCGGCGACCGATGGCCAGCTGGCTTTCGAATGGGGCCACCTGATGGGTAAACTTCGCAAGCGTGCCCCCGACATCTTCCGGCGGCTTGAAGGTGTCCTGTCGCCGAAGGCGCATCCGTTGTTTAGGGTGGTCACGGGGCCGTTGGCCGACTGGGAGCGGGCGACAGTTCCCTGAGATCTTGCTTGGGTCGGGCCAACTCGACCGATCATGGTGCCGATTTGCCTCATCGGTCGCCGTGTGCAAGAATCGCATTCGGAAGGGCCTGGGCTACAGCCCGGCGGCTCGAAGGCAAATGTGGCCCATGTGGACGAGGCAAACCCCAAACGTAGGGAGACAGTTGATGGGTTTTGGCGTTGCATTGGGAGCGGTCGAGAAGGTCGAAGGACACCGTTTCTCGGACGTTGAACACACCCACCATGATCTCGCCACCATGCGCAAGATGGCCCGGCAACTGGTCAACACTTATGAAGACCCCTTAGTTTGCGATTTCACAATGCGCAATGGCCCGGTGTGTCAATCCGACCCGCAGGGTCGCCATTTCCGTATCTACTACATCCAGCCCGACCGCCTCTTCTCCACTCGGAACCTGGCAGTGGTTGGATTCTTTGGCCACAAACGGCCCAAAGCTGACATCCGGCCACTCTTGAAGGCGGACAAGCTCTTCGAGGCCGAGTTTCCCAATCACCCGAATCTCCTCAGCCTGAGCACCGTCCGTGTGGCCAACGGGGACTTTGGCAACCTGGTGGTGTTTGCTGACCCTGCAGCGATTTCGAAATGGAACAACTCAGAGGTTCACCGCAGGCTGGTGGCCGAGATTTCGCCACCCTACTATCTAACCATTCGTCTCAACAACGGTTGGCTCCCACGGGGTCTCGAGGATCCGGATGGATTGTGGATCAAACGGGTGAAGTACATCGACTATTCATCAGCGCCTTATTGGCGCGCCGAGCGAACGCTCGGGCCCTCGGGCTGACGGGCATCCGGAAGCTCACCCGGGCAGGATATCAAGCGTCCACGCGTTGCTTCGGACGAGTGCCGGGAGATGGGCGGGGAAATTGCCGACAATGCCGGATCTGTATCGAGTGAAAGACGAAGGGGTGGCTTTTGCCGTTGTCCAGGCAGGGCCTGAACACAGGCCGGACGATCAGAAGGAAATCGCTCCGAGGCTTCGCCATCTGGTTATGACGGTTGTGGCCCAGGCACAGGAACGGATCCTGCCGCGGGGATCAAGCTACCACGACCCACGCTGCGCCCGGCCGGTGAAGGGGAGCCTTTGCCAAATAGCGTTCCATTCCGGCCACATTCACCTGTCCTTCATCCACGGGGTGTATCTTCCCGACCCGGACGGCAGGCTGGAAGGCGACCGCCTGGTCAAGCGATTTGTGAAACTTTTCACACACCGACACGTTCCCTGGGACGCACCCGGCCGGTTGTCCGGGGCCGCTGCCCGGCTGGACACCTACCGTCTATCGTCGCCTCCCGCAGGGGCAAAATGACTGAAGCTGTGAATCTGGTTCCCGATGTGTTGGTCTGAGTGTGATGATGTCTGATCTTGAGGGGTTTTACGACCAGCTGGCCGCCGACTATCCTCTGATCTACCAGGACTGGGAGGCCAGCCTCGAGCGCCAGGCGAACCAACTCGACGCCGTTCTACGCGGGGGCGGCGCGGGGCAAGTCACGACCGTGCTCGATGCCGCCTGCGGCATCGGAACTCAAGCCATCGGCCTGGCACAGCTCGGATACCGTGTCACGGCCTCCGATATCTCCCAGGCATCCATTGACAGGGCGGCCGAAGAAACCGGCCGTCGCGGACTGGCGGTCACGTTCCTCCGGTGCGATATGCGGAAGGTCGACGAGCTGACCGACGGATCTTTCGATGCTGTCATCGCCTGCGACAACGCCATACCCCATCTGTTGACCGAGGCGGATATCCTCCAAGCGTTTCAGGCTTTCTATCGGAGCCTGAGGCCGGGAGGAATGGTGGTCATTTCCAGCCGGGATTACTCGGAGATGCCTCACGAGGGGCAGGCGATCAACCCCAGGCGCGTTCACCAAGATGGCGACCGGAGACTGATCGTGTTCGACGTCTGGGCTTTCGACGGCGACCACTACGATATGACGCTGTATGTGGTGGACGATTCGAGGGCCGGGGCGCCGACGACCCGAGCGGTGCGCGGCGGGCGGTACTTCTGTGTCGGCCTTGACAGGCTCCAATCACTGATGCGTGAAGCCGGTTTTGGAGAGGTCGTACGGCGGGACGAGGCCTACTTCCAGCCCCTGGTCATCGGTGTCCGCTAGCGGCCGGCCCATATCCCTCCGAGGTACGCCTTGCGGGAACCCGTCGCCACGGTTAGATTAGGTCCATGCGACGCTGGCTTCTGTTACAGATTCCACTCGCCCTGGTCCTGCTTGGGCTCGGTTTCGGTGGCGGGCTGGCTTGGACCAGCCTCCGGCCGACCGCCACACCGACGGCTGTGCCCACAGCCGTCCCCTCGGCGACGCCATCGGTTGTCCCCACGGCCACATTCACGGCCACGCTCACATCGTCCTGGACGCCGACGCCCAGCCTGACGCCTACCGCAAGCGACACGCCGACCCCGTCCCTGACGCCCAGCATCACCCCGACTCCGAGCCGTACACCAACCCCAAGTCGTACCCCGACCATCACGGCCACGCCCACCTACAGCCCGCCGCAGGCTCACGTTCTGCAGCAGGCAAACTGCCGCTACGGTCCAGGCGCCGCCTACCTGTACGAATGGGGTTTGTACACCGGTGACCGAGTGGAGATCTACGGCCGGAACAACCAAGCCACCTGGGCTTATGTCGACCCGTGGACGTATGAAGGGCGATGCTGGGTCAAGGCGGATTTATTGGACGTCTTCCGGGGAGCGCTGCTGGATGCGCCGATTTACTACGGTCGCCTGCCTTTGTCCGACCTGTACAAGCCGCCGACCAACGTCGGCGCCACCCGCGAGGGCAATCGGGTCTTCATCAACTGGACGCCGGTATGGATGACCGAAGACGACGACCGCGGTTACCTGCTAGAGACCTGGGTGTGCAAGGACAAGCAGCTGATTTTCACCCCGATTCACGTCAACATCCCGCCGGCCTACGTGGATGACGAACAGGGCTGTCTGCAGCCATCTTCCGGCCGGCTGTACACGGCCGAGAAGCACGGCTACACCCAGTGGGTGAAGATCCCCTGGCCGGTCTTTCCGGATACCACGTCCACGCCGAATGCCAATCCCTAGGACGTCTCAGCCTTTGCCGGGACAGAGTCAGAGTAGAATGAGCCGTCGGCAAAGCCGCAAGCATCGGCCCGACGCAAAGCGTGAGAGCAAGAGCTAGCATGAGCATCAAACTGCGCAACCCAGTAAGCGGCTTGACCCACCTTGGAGCGGCCGTGGCCGCCGTGGCCGGTTTGGTATTCCTGCTGTTGGTGGGCGGAGGGCCCGAGCTGAAACGAGCCTCGCTGGCGGTGTACGGCACGGCGCTGGTCGCCATGTTTGCTGCCTCATCCGCCTATCACCTGGTGGTCGCCAAGCCGCCGGTGGTCCAGTGGCTGCGCAAGCTGGATCACGCCGCCATCTACGTCCTGATCGCCGGCACTTACACTCCGGTTTGTCTGCAGTTCTTCGACGGTTTCTGGCGCTGGGGATTGCTGGCTATCGTGTGGGGCATCGCCCTGGTCGGCGTGGCCCTGAAGATGCTTTACATCAGCGCACCTCGCTGGCTTTCGGCGGGCATCTATCTTCTGATGGGGTGGCTGTCGGTAGTCGCCATCGGCGAGATGGTGGTCACGATGCCCGCCGGCGCGCTGGTGTGGCTCTTCGTCGGCGGGGCGTTCTTCACACTGGGGGCCGTGATCTACATTCTGAAGAGGCCAGATTTTCTACCTGGTGTCTTCGGATTTCACGAAATCTGGCACATCTTTGTGATCCTGGGCTGTCTCAGCCACTATATCTTGATAGCCACCTACGTGGCCTGATCTCGGTCGAGCTTCCTGTTTCTGCGGAAGCGGGCAGGACGTCCATAGGGGCGGCTCGACTGCCAACCCCCAAGACCCCACCCTTGGCGTGGAGGAACCGCGTGCCTCATCCCCAGCAGCCAACCACGATCAGCTTTCTTTACCGGCAAAGCTACCATCTCTTGGCGGTGGTCCTATCTGTTCTTGTGTTGGCCTGGGCTGCCGGGCTTGACGGCATGTCGAGTGGCTCGCTGTGGGGGTGGCCCACGCAGATATGGTACTGGCTAACCGCCGCCGTCCCTGTGATCCACCAGGCGTACGTCATGATCGTCTGGCGCTGGCAGCTCATAGCCCAGGGACCGACCCGGCTGTTTGGTGACCGGGCGTTCCCGCTGTACGGCGTGGGCTTCATGATCTTATTTGGTCTCCGGCTGGTGACGGTGATCCTGCTGGCTCTGTCGAACAGAGGCAGCCTGGGCGCCAATCCCCTGCTGGTCAATTCGCTGATTGTCCTCGTGTCCGTCCCCAGCCTGTATGTGCTCTACTCGGTCGCCCGCTACTTTGGCCTCAAACGCGCCCTCGGGGCCGACCATTTCGATCCGGCATTCCGCGGTGCGCCATTGGAAGAGCGCGGCGCCTTCAGGTTTGTCGATAACGCCATGTATGTGGCCGGGCTGATGGTGCTCTATCTGCCGGGGTTGATCTGGGGGTCCAACGCCGCCTTGCTCCTGGCGGCTTTCAACCATGCCTATGTCTGGGTCCACTACTTGACCACCGAAAAGCCGGACATGCAGGTGATCTACCGGTCGGGTTCCGGCCAGGGCTGAGCGCGGCGGATTCCAATGTTCATGCCCGCTGCATCCCTCGAATCGTCTCACCGATGACCTCCAGGCTTCTGCGACAATTCGATCGCCAGGAGCGGATCGACGCCCAATTTCCCGGGATGGAGCGGCAGAGCTTTCCGGAGCTGGTGCGCTTTGTCAGGCCGGGGCCGGGGACCAACTTCATCCTCTACAGCCGCCTTCGTCCCGAGACCGCCGACGAAACCATCCGCGCTCAAATCGAAGAGCTGCGCGCACTCGATGGTCCGATCGAGTGGAAAATCTACGGCCACGACCAACCCCTCGACTTCGCACATCGGCTTGCCGAGCATGACTTTGTCCCCGATGCGCCTGCACCCACCTTGTGTCTGGACCTTGCAAGCTTGCCGCCATCGCTAACCCCGCCAGCCGACATCGACGTGCGCCGCCTGACCGATCCCGCCGAGCTCGGTCAGGTCGTGGCCATCGAAGAGGAGGTCTGGGACGAAGACTCCAGCTGGATCTACGAGCGCTTCTCGCTTGAACTGCAGCAGCCAAGCTATCTGGAGATCTTCGTCGCCTACATCGAAGACACCCCGGCCTGCGCAGGTTGGGTTCAGTTTCAGGTCGGGAGCGAATTCGCCAGCCTGTGGGGTGGATCCACCCTGGAAGCGTTCCGCGGGCAGGGTCTTTACACGGCCGTTCTGGCGGCGAGAGTGGCAGCCGCCGATGCTCGCGGAAGGCGGTTCGTCACGGTTGAAGCCGAGCCGGCCAGCGAGAGGATCCTCCTCCGACACGGTTTTCGCGCCATCACTTCGAGCAGCACGAGCACCTGGCGTCCCTAGCCGGCTAAAGTATTGGGATCCGATCGGGTTGGGAAGGCGGGCCATGATGCCCGGGACCCCCCGAGACGGTTGTCACCCTGGAGGCGGCGATCCGCTGCAGACGACCCATGTGGCGCAGCATACCTTGCATTCCCTGGGTTTTCGACCGACAATCCGGCAAGGGCTCATCTAGGACTTCCGTCCTGTGCGGCAGCGTCCGCCGGGACGGGGCCGGAACAAAGCCATGCCCAGTCTGGAAACCAAGACCCAGCGCCTGCAGCCTTGCAGCCAATGCGGTGCACAGGTGGTCGGCGGGACAGCTGGCTGTGCTCTCATCTTCAAGGAGATGTTGAGCTTGGATTTCTTCGGCGATGCAGATCGCCGGATGCATCATCTGGCCCACAATGCTTACGTTCTCCAGCATCCCAAAGGACAATCCCATCGATCGGTGGCCATCCATCTCACCAGCTTGTGCTGGTTGGTGACCCGCGGCGGCCAGCCGGGATGGGACCTGCTGCCTTCGGCTGTCCTGGCGAGGTTGTCATCCAACGATGCGCTGCGTTGGCTTGAACCGCCGACCATCGATGGGCAGCTTACGTTAATGCACGTGTGGGGCCACCGCCCGGAGCAGTACGAGGATCGGGTGGAGGCCTGGGCGCGGAGCGTGTGGCGAGCATGGGCCCCACACCAGCCTCAGGCATTGGCCTGGTTGAACGGCGCCGGCCACTGAACTTATGCGGCCCAGCCCGCCGTGCCCATGTCCCTCAGGCAACAACTCCCGCGTTCATCCCCTCAGGAGATCTCATGAAACTGGTGCCCATGGCGCAGGAGCGCTTCCAGGCGTACATCGACCGCCTGATTGTGGCGTATGCAGACGACAAGCAACGCGCCGGCAACTGGCCGAGCCAGATCGCCCTCGAGAGATCGCGGGAAGAGGTGCTGAAGCTGCTTTCGAGCGGCCCGGCGACCGACGGGCAGGACCTCTTTGAGCTGATGCTGCCCGAGGAGTCCGAGCCGGTGGGGGTCCTGTGGCTGGCGGTGGTTGACGACGCCGGGGTCCCTAAGGGGTTCGTCTATGACCTGTGGATCCGGCCCGATCTCCGTCGACGTGGCCTGGGGACGATGGCCATGCACGAAGCCGAAACGTGGGCGCGCGCCAAGAGTCTTGGCTTCCTCTCACTGCACGTCTTCGGTCACAACCCGGAAGCGCTGGCATTGTACGAGAAGCTCGGCTACCAGATCACCAATATCAACCTGAGCAAACCTTTGGCCTGAGATAGGCTTGCCCCTCTCGCCAGGTGCCCTACCGACGTGGCGCGTCGTGCAAGCACCGGCGCACGCCGGTTGATTTGTGACGGATTTCACAAAACGTGCTCATCCGGTCGTGGCCATGCCCAATCTCCGGCCAGAGAGCATCCGTCCCGGGTGAACCTCGACCGCACGCTTGTAGGTAATACCAGAGGGGGCAGAGCGGGCAGCTGCCTGGGGCACGTAGCACCAGCGTCCGCTCGAGATCCGAAAACAGTGCATAATTGATGCGGCACATGAGGCCCTCGCTGCGCGCTGGCTGGGCGTGGTGAAGATTTTGGGCCGCTCTTGTGTGGAGGTTGATGGATGGCAAATCAAGGCTACAAACCGCCAGGGTTCTTGGCCATCATCGGCGGCGTGATCATGTTCGTGATCTTGCTCGGCCTGGTCTGTTCTCTGTCGACGACAGTCAAGGTCATCGGGTACGGCCTGCTCTATGTGCCGTCTCGTTTGGGGTGGCTGGACGCTCCCCGGCCGCAAGACATTCGGCGCCTCGATCTGGAGACCACGCCTGTGGATGCCTATTTCGACGCGGGGACTTATGAAATCTTCACCTCGAACTACGAGCTGCTCTCGATTAGCATGCAGTTTGAGGAATCGACATCCGCATCCTGGTTCCATGTGACCAACCCCAGAACAGGGGAGCGGTACGAAGTCAGCTACGTCACCCGGGGTTTGATGCCGTACGATTCGCCCTTTGCGGACGGTCGGCCCGTGCTGCGCTTCTCGCTCGATGAGCCCGGCGTGTACCGGCTCAACTTCCCCACGCCCCCGGCGGCCAGCGTGTTCTTCGTGCCAGATACCACCACGGGTAAGGAATGGTTAATCTGGCTGGTCTATCTTGGGGAAGTGGGGTTGATCCTGGGAGTTCCTGGCTGGTTCTACATTCGAGGCTGGCGCCGAGAGGCAGAGAACCTGGCCGCCATGCGCCGGGCCCAGCGCGCCCGGGCCGACAGCTTCTGGGAACACGAGCAAACTCGCCAGGAAATCGAGGGCCAGGGAAACTCGTACATGGATCTGTAGGC
>Ga0315535_1001302_pt1 | contig 16699 bp, 11 predicted proteins | sample SalMarSW160220MG_2_FD_203092 | JGI IMG/M metagenome (GOLD analysis project Ga0315535, IMG submission 203092) | Salt marsh sediment microbial communities from the Plum Island Ecosystem LTER, Massachusetts, United States - Salt Marsh Sediment SW1602-20 ...
TAACGTTAACTGGTTAAGTAGTGTCGATCCATAAATGGCTATTTTCCGCAATCTCAGCGTCAGACTCAAATTTTAATCCTCGAAATACTCCAATGTATTCCTGTGGTTAAAATCTTCATCTTCCTTGATCTTGCAAAAACTATCTCATTTCTGGATGGACACCAAATGGTTTATTCAACCTATCCATCCGTCCGGCCATCCAATTATCCAAGAAATCCTCAAAGTACGATGGTCTCGTAAAAAATCTAATCCCAAATGTTCCTTGCTTATAATTTACTGATATTCCTATATTTAAATTTAACTTTTGTGAATTTTGCGCCTTTTTGCGGCTATATCAGGTTTCAATCGCAAATCGTCAATGCGTCAGCATCACACCAGGCAACGCATTGGGGTTCAGGAGGGTCACCGCAGAAATCGCATTTCAAGGGAATGGCCGTGTCAGGCTCCTTAAATATAGACTTGGCCGGACATGAAGCCCTGCACACAACACACCCGTCGATCTCCTTTCCCTCCACCAAAACTACATCCTTTGAATTGCACATGGCCTCTGTATATGGCCCTGCGATTACCGGAAGACAGTAATCTTCGCCGATGAATACTCTTATCCTCGATCTCCAGAGATTAACCGCTTCCGTATGCTGCAAAGAGCATACTACTTCGCAGAGCTTGCATCCAGTACATTTTAAATGATCTATCTTTATCCTCACATCCCTGCCCCTTCCTTTTCCAGTCCCAACTGTTGTAGTTTTTCAGGTGTGGGAATGCCATTCTCATCCCAACCCCGCAATCTGTAGTATTCGGGCAACATTCGATCGAGGTGGACCACCTGACCCTTGACCCTCGGTTCGTCAGTTATTCTCTTAGGGAGGCTGTCATCTTTGTTGCTGAGCCCTGCCTTGAGATTGAATATTTTTTCCAGGTTCCATATCCTTTCACCGATCAGGGAGAGATCATTTTCTGTGTAATCGATGCCCGTGGTAATCTGGAGCCAAGAAAGGAGCTTTTCGCCCCACAGGGGGCCATGATAGATAATCCAGCAAAGGACGCTGGAATCAACCACAGCAACGTAGTCCTGGTCCTGTTTTGTCAACTCCACGTGGTGTTCCGGGTCCTTTCGTCCCTCATAAAAGGGCAAGGTTGCTTTGGTATGGCACGCCCCGACGTTGTTTGTCGCGTACTGCAGACCGATAACTTCAACCCCCTGGGGGTGCCAGGCAGGCATACCCATCCCCTTTATCCCCATAAAAAGCTCGGGATGACCGTACTTTTTTGCTAATGCATCTCCTTCAGCCAACAAATCGCCGAAGTCTTCCCGGAGAGCCGTCTTTCGCATTAACTCAAACATGGCCTCGTTGTTGCCGAAACCCAAGGGGTATCCGATGTCTTTCTCGGGCAGGTATCCCTTTTCAAACATCTCCATGGCACAGGAGATAATTGCCCCGGCAGAAATCGTGTCCATCCCGAGTTCGTTGCAGAGATAATTGGCCCTGTATATGTCATCAAGATCACCAATGCCGCAGTTGGATCCCAACAGGGCCATTGACTCATGCTCCGGTCCTTTGGTGGTGCCCGGGTATGCCAGGTCTTCTATCCGGCTCCTCTTACTGCAGGCAAAGGGACAGCCAAAGCACGCCTCATCCCTCACGCGGATACTGTCGCGGATAAAATCGGGGTCTTCAAATTTGGTGAATGGCTCAAAATAGCCGGATTGAAAATTAAGGGCGGCCTGGGTCCCGGTCTTATTGGCCCGGCCCGGAAGACTCCATGTGCCCCACCTGCGTCTCTTCTCCAAGGTCTTGTTCACCCTCCCCTCTTCAAAGAAATCCATGACCGCCTTCTTGAAACCATCCACATCCGCTATTCTAACTTCCCCTGTACCGCTGACGACCAACCCTTTCAGGTTTTTCGAGCCCATAACCGCGCCAAGCCCGGATCGCCCGGCGGCCCTCCCCCCGTCAGACATAATGCAGGCGAACTTGACCAGATTCTCTCCTGCAGGACCGATGGTTACGATACTCATATTATTGAGTTCCCACTCGTCAAAATCCTCGCTCATCTCCGATCTGATTAATCTCTCAGTTTCGGTAGCCCACTTTCCCCACAACTGTTTGGCAGGCCTGATCTCAACAACATCATCCCGGATGAACAGGTAAACGGGCTCCGGCGATTTACCCTCGATGATCAGCAGATCATACCCTGCAAACTTCAGATTTGGACCGAAATACCCGCCACAACAGGGGTTGGCGATTGCGCCACTCAGGGGTGACTTGGATGCCACGATGTATCTCCCACCGGCTGGAACCCCTGTTCCCACCAAAGGACCGGTAGCAAAGATCAATTTATTTTCAGGACCGAGCGGATCGATCCTCGGGTCAATCTCGTCAAACAGGATCTTTACACCAGCGCCGCGACCGCCGATATAATCCCTGATCACATCAGACGGGGTATCCTCCACAGAACAGTTCCCCCGCAAAAGATCGACACGTAACATTTTTCCTTTCCAGCCAAACATCTTAATCCTCTCAATTGTGAATTTAGGGATTCAGGAATTCAGGGATTAAGATAAGACAAAGATTTATATTTCAATTCCTGAATTCGCAATTCCGGTTATCCGGTTAGTTTTCCTCGGAAATCTTCAACCAAATTAGTATTGCAAATTCCTTAATCCGCAATCCGCAATCTGTAATCCAAAATCGTTCCCTAACCAGTCAGACAAATATCAATCAAAGACATAGTTTGCTCTTCACTGAATCCCATGATATCCAGGGCCCCGCTTCTGCAGGAGGATGAGCATAGTCCGCACCCTTTGCAGAGGGCATTATTGATTACAGCCACCCCCTCCTTCAGATCCAACTCTATGGCATTAAAGGCGCAGACCTCCTGACAAACCCCGCAGCCGGTGCACTTTTGCCTGTTCACCTCACAGATCGCGCCACCTGCCAGCATTTCATCCCTTGACAGTATGGTCATGGCCCGTGAGGCCGCAGCCTCAGCCTGTGCAATGCTTTCATCAATAAACTTGGGACTGTGTGCAAGACCCGCCATGAAGATGCCATCTGTGGCAAAATCCACAGGGCGAAGTTTCATATGGGCCTCCATAAAAAAACCGTCCTCATTTAAAGGCACCTTGAGCATTTGGGACAATTCCCTGCTGCCCGCCGGGGGGATCGTGGCCACGCCAAGGGCCAACATGTCGGCATCTAATACCAGGCGTTGTCCCAGTACAGGTTCTGTTATAAGAACCCTTAGAACAGATCTGCCGTTTTCCTCAACCGCCTCCACTTCAGGTCTATCGTCAGGATCATAACGGATAAAGATCACCCCCTGGTCCGCCGCTTCCCGGTAGTAATCCTCCCTGAACCCATAGGTCCTCATGTCTCGATAAAGGATATAAATCTCCATATCCGGGTTTATTTTTTTCAGGGCCAGGGCATCCTTTATGGCCTGAGAACAGCATACCCTGCTGCAGTATGGCCGATCCTTATCCCTCGAGCCCACACACTGTATCATAACAAATGTATTACAGTTTCTTATCCTTTCACTTCCTCTTTTTACTTCACCTTCCAATTCAAGCAGGGTCAGGACACGCGAATCTTCCTGATAAAGATACTCCGCAGGCCTGAATTCCCCGGCCCCGGTGGCTACAATGGTGACACCGTGGTTGATCTCCTTCAGTATATTACCCTTTCCAACGCATATTTTGCTAAAAAAATTACCCACGTACCCGGAAAAATCGACCAGTTCGGCCTCAGTATAAACCTGGATTAGGAGGTTGGAATAAACTTCTCTGATGAGGTCCTGAACATAGGCCCGAACATCATCCCCTTCAATGGAATAACGGATACGTCTGCCCATGCCCCCAAGCTCCGCTCCCCTTTCAACCAGGAACACCTCGACCCCCTGACGGGCCAGGGCCAGGGCGCTCACCATGCCGGAGATACCCCCGCCGATCACCAAAGCCGTTCCGGTGACCGCATAAGACAACTGAGGCAGGGATTCGAGGAGCCCTGCCTTGGAAACAGCCATTCTCACGAGATCCTCTGCCTTCCGGGTGGCCCTCTTTTTCTCACCCATATGGACCCAGGAACAGTGTTCCCTGATATTGGTCATCTCAAACAGATACGGGTTCAGGCCCGCCTGTCTGAGGACGTCCTGGAAGAGAGGCTCATGGGTCCTCGGCGTGCACGCGGCAACCACTAACCTGTTGATCCCTTTTTCCTTGATGGTTTCTACCATGTGGGAAATGGAATCAATAGAACAGGCAAATGTGTCCTCTTCAACATGGATCACCCCGGGCAATGTTTTCGCATATTCAACAACCCCTGCCGCATCCACCACCTTGACGATATTGGTACCGCAGTCACAGACAAAGACACCAACTCTCGGCGGTTCTCCACTAACATCCCGCTCGGGCGGGTATGACTTCTCCGAAATTAAGGTCCCTCTCTCTTCAGAAAGAAGCTGTGAAGCGAGTGATGCAGCCCCGCTTGCCATGGTGACCGAGTCCGGGATATCCATAGGGGCCCGAAACGCCCCGCAGGCATAAATACCAGGCCGTGAGGTCTCAACAGGGGAAAAACCGGTTCTCTTACAGAATCCGCACTGATTTGTATTGACACAGAGTTTATCTGCCAACTCTCTGTTGCTGTCAGGCGAGGAGAGGCCAACGGAAAGTACGACAAGATCGAATTCCTCATCCTTTACTTCAGTGCCGTTGAGACGATACCTGAGCACCACGTTTCCTGTTTCGGGCTGCTCTCCTAAAACCGAGGTCTTGCTCCAGATAAACCGGACCCCCGGGGTATTCTGAGCCCTTTCATAATAGCGCTCGAACCCCTTTCCATAGGCCCGGATATCATTATGCAGGATTAAGGCATTGAGCTCAGGGATATGTTCCTTGGACAGGATTACCTGCTTCATGGCATACATACAGCAGACCGCTGAACAGTAGGTATTGCCTGTATTCGTATCTCGTGATCCGACGCATTGGATCCAGGCTATCTTCTCAGGCGTTTTCCCGTCGGATGGCCTGCGCAATACCCCCCGATTGGGCCCCGAGGCGCTCAACAGACGTTCTAATTCGAGGCTGGTAACCACATTACTCAGCCTTGGATAACCGTACTGGCTCTGCAATTGGGGATCGAATGGCTCGTAACCAGGGGAGAGAATTACACTGCCGACCTCAATTTTCAACTTCTCTTCGTGGTGATGAAAGTCTATCGCCTTATTCTTACATGCCGGGACACAGATCTGACACTCTGTCCTCAACAGGTAAAGGCAGTGTGAGAGATCTATTGCAGATACCGCAGGCACTGCCTGGGGAAAGGCAAGATGGATAGCCTTTAATGTTGACAGGTTTTCATTATAGGCATCGAGGACGTTTATCGGGCAATACTCGGCGCATGTTCCGCATCCGGTACATTTTGCCGGATCAACATATTTTGGCTTTTGAAGCAGGGTTACCTCAAAATTCCCTGCCTCGCCCTCAATGCCGTCAACCTGGGTGTCGGTTATAATCGATATATTGGGGTTTGTGGCGCATTCAATGAACTTGGGAGAGAGGATACACATGGAGCAGTCATTGGTGGGAAAGGTCTTATCCAGTTGGGACATCCTGCCGCCAATGGCCGGACCCTTTTCAACGAGATAGACCTTAAAGCCCGAGTTTGCAGTATCTAACGCGGCCTGTATCCCACTCACCCCGCCGCCCACTACCATAACCGCACCCACTTTGCCCGGGGTCAGGATTGGGGCCTCATTGATTTTTACATCAGCGGTTACCATTTACAAACTACCTGTAAGTCGCATAGCCACAAGGTTAACGAAAAAATGTTAAAATAATAAGTAAAGAACGTCAGTTATAGCCTTCTATTTCTTTAGACAAGATATACAGGACCAACCTTTCTTATCTTGTTCATCCTGTTCATCCTGTCAAAGTCCTTTACCGCTATTACAGAGCCTCTTGAACAATCTCGGAAATATCCCTCACTTCAAGGAGATCCTCCTTATCAGTGTTCAATACACTGTCCCTGAAATTAAGGAGGCAGTATGGGCAGGCAGTAGCCAAAACATCTGCCCCCAATGAAATGGCCTGATCAACTAAGATATCTGAAAACCGCTCACCCTTCTTAGTTTCCATCCATATCCTCCCCCCCCCGCCGCCGCAGCAGAGGCTGTTCTCACGAGAATCAACCTCGTCCATCAGTTCCAGACCGGGAATGTTTCTCAGGACCTCTCGTGGTTCATCATATATCCCGTTATGACGCCCCAGATAACAGGGATCATGATAAATCACCCTTTTCTTGAATTCCTTATTGAAGTTAAGTCTACCTTCGTCAATGAGTTTTGCCAGATACTGTGTGAAGTGAATGACCTTATAGTTTCCCCCAAGACCGGGATACTCGTCCTTAAACGTAGTATAGCAGTGCGGCGAACTGACAACGATTTCCTTTACGCCGCTCTCGTTAAAGGCATTAATATTGCCCTTTGCCAGGGTTTCAAACAGGTCGTTGTTGCCTGCCTTGCGAATGCTCTCGCCACAACAGTTTTCCTTAGCGCCTAAAATGCCAAAATTGGCCCCTGTATTTTGGAGTATCTCAGATGTGGCCCGGGCAATGCTTCTGAGCTTGGGATCATAGGCAGGGACACAACAGGGAAAGTAGAGTAGATTCATATCCCGGTTGAAGGTCCTGATATCCATATCCCGAACCCAGTCAGAACGCTTCTCCCGTTTCTCTCCCCATGGATTCCCATTTCCACTCAAACTGCCCATGACATTTCTGAGGCTTGATTGCGCCATACTGTACTGGTATTCCAGCACGATGGCCCGAATTGCCCGCATAATATCTGTGATGGAAACACCCCGTGGACATCGACTGACACACATGTTGCAGGTCGAGCACAACCACCATTCCTCATCATCTATGTCGGCCAGACCAAACTTAGCCTGACAAATCATCTTGTGTGGGATAAACGACCTGACATTATTCCAAGGACAACTGACAGTGCAAAGCCCGCACTGAAAACAGAGCTTGAATGCTTCACCACCGGCATCCCTTATCATATCTGATGCCTCTTTTAATGGCGCTACTGCTTCCACATAAAACCCTTTAGATTGATGATTGTTCTTGGTTTTAGTTGTTTTTACCGCTAAACTAAATTCAACTCCGCCGTTCAATCCTTCCCTTGCGCCTCCTTCAATGCATATACCTTCCCCCATCCACTACCAGGGTTTGTCCCGTGATAAAATCACTTTCTGGGGATGCTAAAAAAAGAGCAGCTCCAGTGATGTCTTCAGGCGTTCCCACGCGCTTGAGGGGAGTTTTGGATGTGTCATATTGCTCCACATCCGTCAGGGAACGGCTGGCTTCAGTGTCCGTAAACCCGGGGGCAACGGCATTGATGCAAATGTTGTAGGGACCTAATTCAACGGCTAAGGCCCGGGTCAGAGCCAGAACACCACCTTTGGAGGATACATAATGGACAAACCCATGGGAACCGGTAAACGCCGTTTCGGAACAGAGGTTCACGATTTTTCCGTACTCCTGCTGTTTCATGAGGGGAAACACGGCACGCGTAGATAGAAAGGCGCCTTTGACGTTCACCCCCATGACCCGATCCCATTCGTCCACGGGAATTTCATCGAATGGTTTTCGTACAAGCCCGTCATAGATGGCGGCATTGTTGATAAGGATATGGATTCCACCAAATGCCTCGACTGCTGCTTCCGCCATGGCCCGGGTGTCCGACTCGCTGGTCACATCACCCTCGAAGAATTGCGCATCACCGCCCGTTTCTTTGATCAACGCGACAGTTTCTTTCATGTCTTCCAGGTCTTTATCACGGAGCACGATATTCATAACCATGATTTGCGCCCCTTCCTGTGCCAACCGAAGCGCAAAGGCGCGGCCCAATCCTCTAGCCCCGCCGGTCACGATGGCTACTCTATCCTTCAACCGCATGTTGACACTCCTTTCTTGCGCATGGCGCATGGCGTTTTTCCGCTATGCGCTGTATTCTTTGCTCTATGCGCTATGCGTTTTCAGTATTCCGGCATCCGCAAACCAAAGTCCTTGGCGATCACCTGGTAACAGTTGTAGCTGGATCCCCGTCCAATGGCCGGACCACCTGCCACCCCCGAGGAACACATATACAGACCGTCGATAAATGTCTTGATGCCTCCCGGCAGTCCCCTGAAACGTCCGCTCTGAGAGCCGCCGCAGTTGCCCTCGGACCAGCCCCCTTCTCTCATATCTAAGTGGGTATCCTGTATATCGATGGGTGTCGCAATACGCTCTCCGATGAAGTTGTCCTTGGTCATGTTGGGCGCATATTTCTGCCATTGTGCAATCATGGAGTCGTAAAATTCATCATGCAACTGCCGCCATTCCTTCCTGGAGAAAATTCGAGCAGGAGCGGTGAATTCCTCTATATGTAGGCTATGTTTTCCTTCCGGTACGCGCGTTGGATCCCAGATACTGTCAGGGGCCGTCAAACAGAAAAATTTGGAGGGCATACCCAGCAGGAAGATTTCATGTACATATTTGTCTTCCATAAACGCCAGGTCGTTGGGTGCCCAATAGGTCCGCGGCGTGTTATTTACATCAGGGTTGTCCTTTGCCGCCTTATATTGGGGCAGTTCATGTACGCCCACGGTTCCCCAGAAAAGCTGCGCGCGATCAAAGAAATACGTATCCACCTTGCGCTTCATCTGGGTGCTTAGATAATCTTCTCCAATCATGCGAAGGAAAAGCTGAGGCGTGGCATTATCAGATACCACCATTTGCTTAGCCTCGATCTCGCTCCCGTCCAATAACTTGATGCCTTTAGCCTTACCATTTTCAATAAGCACTTTATCCACTTCAGAATTGATGAAGTATTCAACTCCCAGTTTCTTTCCTGCGGAAACCAGTGAGTCCGTAATTGACTGTGTTCCACCTTTAGCAATGGCCGCCGTCTCCCATCCGAGGACCAGGTGGAGGGTCGCAAAGATATACATAATACCAGGTACATCATCCGCATAAATGCCGGAGGAGGTGAGAAACCCTCTCAGAGTCAAAATCCTGAGTTCCGGGCTCTCGAAGAAATAGTGTGCGACTTCCTTAGCAGTCATGAATTGCATGGATGGATCAATCCCGCTTTCAGGGTTGCTCATCAGCTCTTCGATGGCATCAGGGACCCCATAGGGGGTTGCCACCGAGTACCTGTGCTTAGCAAATGCCGGTCGGATTATTTCTTTGTATTTTTCCGTCCAATAAAGATATGCCTCTGCGTCGGGTTTGGAAAACCTGGAGATCTGCTCATAGGTCTTTTTCACATTTTCTTCGCTATACTGTGTTTCCCCAGTTTGTGGGTCCACGACCGGAAAACCGGCATAAGCTACATAGGAAGTTCCATCATCAAAGATTGCTGCTTCATTTGTATCGGGAAAGACATACTCTAATCCCTCATCGCGAAGATTGAATTCCTTATACGCGGGATGGCCATAATAGCGCGTAAAATGGGCGCAGAAATTGCCCCGAAACCCGGGTGCCGGCGTGTCATCATAGGATACTGCACCGCCGCCGAGATGATCTAATCGTTCAAAAACCCCTACTGACAAACCGGCTTTGGCCAGATAAGGGGCAATGGTTGTACCGTGATGTCCACCGCCGATCACCACTGCATCGTAAGATTTGTCCGCCATTCTATCTACCTCCTGTTTGTTTAAGATGGTTGAGTCCGCCACACTTAAGGCGGGTAAAAACTGCCTCTGATGAAACTAACAAAAACTATCTGAGGGCCTGGAAAACAGCCGCCAGTTTTTCCGCCTGTTCATCCGGGGAACCTTCAAAGAACTGGCAATCCCTTCCCATATCAGGGGGTGAAGAAAGCCCTGCGATCCCCATTTTCTGAAGCGCCTCCCTATTTACAGCAAGATCCTCGGCGCTCCATGAGGGAATAGAACGTGCACCTCTCATCATTTTTAACATTTTGGTCCTGGAAATATATCTCAGTTCGCCCACCTCGTTGCTCACCGTTACCAGTGCAGGCATCTTGGCTTTTACCCGTTCATATCCTACGGGAATGCTCTTTTTGACCACCACGCTCCCATCCTCTACACTAATGCCCCGGGCCAGATTGATGCAGGGAAGCGCTAACATTTCAGCGAGAATCAGGCCCACCTGGCCGGAATCCCAGTCCCCGGCCTGCCTTCCGGTCAAAATTAGATCATATTCGCCGATCTTCCGGATGGCGCCGGCTAAGGCAGCGGCTGTGGAATGGCTGTCAAGCTTTTCAAAAACGTCGTCTTCCACAAGGATCAATTCATCCGCACCGGCGGCTAAGGTCTTTCGCAATACCGTGTCCGAGACCTTTTTGCCCATACTCAAGACCGTGATTTTCGCGTCCATCTCTTCCGTTATCCGAATGGCCGCCTCCAAGGCATTTTCGTCAAATGGGCTAATGACCTGGGGCGCATCAACGATCACCTCCATTTTTTCGACATCCACGCTGACATCCGAGAGCGGCGCTTCCGGATCGGGAATCTCTTTGGCGCAGACTATTATTCGTAGCTCTTTCATGACAACTCCTCCAATTTTTCTATAAGAGCAGGTATGATCTCTTCATAATCTTCAACAACGCCATAATCCGCAACCTTGAATATGTTGCAACCGGGATCCGTGTTGATGGCGATGATCTTTTTGGCGTGAACCATACCCACGAGGTGCTGAATGGCCCCCGATATCCCCACTGCCACATAGATGTCCGGAGCGATGATCGTTCCGGTCAGCCCCACCTGATGGTCCGAAGAGATCCAGCCTTTGTCCACGGCCACCCGGCTGCATCCGATCATCACGCTTCCAAATGATTTGTTTAAGGCCTCCGCTAATTCCTCAAGCAGCTCAAATCCATCCTCTTCGCCAAGACCCGCGCCGCCGGATACAACCACGTCCGCCTTGTCCAGAGCAACGATCTCCTCCTTGACAATTTCGAGGGATTCCACCTTAATCATGGATTCATCAATTTGGGGAACCATCTCCACAATCTCCCCTTTCCCATCAGCCCTCTCGGGAGGTTCAAAAATTTTCCCCCTCACCGTCGCTAATTGCGGCTCGCCCGCGCACTTGAAAACCGAAATGGCATTTCCGCCTGAAACCGGCTTGGTCCGCAGCAAAAGACCGTCCTCAGAATCGATGGATAGGTCGATGCAATCGGTGGTCAGTCGACTGTTCAATCGACAGGCCAGTCTCGGGCCCAGCTCCATACCGATAAAAGAGTGACTCATGAGAAGAATTTTCGGGTTAATATCTCGACATGCCTGTTCTAAGGACGACAACCACAGATCGGCCCTAAATCCCTGCAACAGGGGGTGTTCCAATTTATAGACCTTAGCGGGGACATAGGGGATAGCCTCATCCGCTGCCCCGGAAACCGTGCCCCCCATTAAAACGACGGAAAACTCGCCGTCCATTTCACCGGCCAGCTTCTTTCCCGCACCTAACAATTCAAGGGTTTTTGTGTCCAATGAACCCTCTTTAACTTCTCCCAGTATCAGTACATCATTCATCCTGATCCTCCCTTTGAGACCTTTGAAAAACGCCTCCTTTCGAAGTCTGCGCTTATCTGCGCAATCTCTGCGTTGCGTTCAGATTTTAATCTTCGAAATATTTAACATATTCCTGTGGTTAAAATCTTCACGCGCCTTGATCTTGAACGAAATTGGACATTTTTCAAAGGTCTCTCCTTATAGAATTTAGGCCCCGGTGAAATAAAAAGGAAAGGTATTTCACAGGCTAAATTTGTCGATTTGCTATTCACGATTGACGATTGAAACCCGATAAAAAAACTATTCACTTAAGACCTTATGATTTCTCTAAGCCCCTGGTCCAACCCTTTGAACTCAGGCTATCCAAAGACATTTCAGTTTCACTTTTTGTAAATTTTGCGCCTTCTTGCGGCTAATATTTTTTCTAATTTCTAATCCGCCCCTTCCAATGTCTGCAGGACCAGCTCATTTAAATCCATAATCCGGAAGGGTTCTTTCAGCCCCACAACCTTTCGGGCATCCTCCAACATGATGAGACACAAGGGGCATGCGGTGACGAGGATCTCTGCTCCGGTTGCCTCTGCCTCCCGGATCCGGACCTCGCTCATCTTGACCTCGCCGTTCAGATCTTGCCACATCCTTCCGCCCCCGCCTCCGCAGCAGAGGCTGTCGGCTCTGTGGTGGGCCATCTCAACCAGCCTGAGCCCTGGGATTGAGCGAATAATCTCCCTCGGTTCGTCAAAGATCCGGTTGTGCCGGCCTAAGTAGCAGGGGTCATGATAGGTGACCGCCGCTTCCACCCCCTTTTTGAGTCGAAGTTTTCCCTCTGCAATCAGCTCCCGCAGGACCAGGGTGTAATGGCGGGCCCTGAAAGGGGCTTCCGGGTATTCATTTTTGAACGTATGAAAGCAGTGGGGTGAAGAGGTCGCCACATCGGTAATACCGTACTTGTCAAAAAGTTCCTCACAACCATCTTTCTGTTCCTCAAACAGCCCCAATTCACCCACCCGCCGGGCAATGTCTCCGCAACAGGGTTCTTTCTTCCCCAGGATGCCGAAACTCACGCCTGCAGTCTGGAGGACTTTTGAAAACGATCGGGCGATCACCTGGGCCGTGTCATCAAAAGAGGTGGTGCATCCAACGAAATAGCATAGATCCGCTTCTACACCCTTTTTGGTTAGATCGGTCAGTTCCATGCCGTCTGCCCAGGCCCCCCGCTTCCGCTTGGAGGACTCCCATGGGTTGTTGTATTTGAAAAGTTTCTCAAGGGTCTGGTTCAGAAGCTTGGGTACCTCTGTGCCTTCCTCCACGGCCAGCACCCTTTTCTTGGTCACCACCTCGAAGGCGGCGCCGTAGACCGGGCAGACCTCTAAGCAAGCCCTGCAGGTGGTGCAGTACCAGAATTTTTCATCCACATTGTTTTCTTCACCGCGGCTCAGAAACCGGATATCCCCAAGTGGAGATTGTTCCTGCCACAATGCATGCCGCATGGCCTGGACGAAATCCCGGGGGGCAAAGGGTTCTCCAGCCCCCGTGGAGGGGCAGACCTCCACGCACCTGCCGCACCGCATGCAGCCGTCAAAAAAAATGGCGTCGCCCAGATCAAATTCGCCCGCCCCTTCATCAACACCCAGGACGGTCGGTTTGGAAGCGCCCTGGAAATAGATGCCTGCAGGCGCCCCCAGAACATGAAACAGCTTGGTATAAGGGATTACCGCGATAAAACCGAGGCATATGAGTGTGTGTCCCCACCAGAGATATGGATAGAGGCCCTCGGCCCCAGCGGCCGGAAAAAAACTGCCTATCCAGTAGCCCACAAAGGACCAGGCGCCCCATGAAGGTTGCTGGGAAGCTAAGCGAAGACCTTCCAGCACAAACCCTGAAAGACCCGCTATCAGAAGCCACAAAGGTACAATGGCATCCTCCACCCGCCTTTCGAGCCGCGCAACGCGCTGGAGGTATCTGCGAATGAGGGCCCAGATGATCCCTGTCAGGAGTATGAGCCCGCCCACCTCCATGATCAGGGAAAAAACCAAATACGCCGAACCCTGTAAGAACGTAAAGACATAGTGGTGGATGGCCAACAAAGAGGTGCCGATGAAAAGGGACAGAAACCCCCAGAAGATAAAGAGATGCATCATGCCCGCGGCAATATCGCCCTGAAGCACGCGTCGTCCCAAGAAGGTATCCACGATCGTCCTCTTGAGTGCGTCCCCGGAAAACGGAATTTCCAAAGATCTTGAACTCTTCTTCCATACATAGATGTGAGCGCCCAAGCCAGCCAAAAGAAGCCCTGTGGCCAGGCCCGCCAACACGTAGAAGAACCAAGCATCGTCGATCTGCCAGAACATGGTACGATAGGGTGTCATGGAAGTCATATCACCTTAATCCCTAAATCCCTCAATTTATTTTAATAATAGTGTTCGTTTTTTTGTTGACTTGTCAAAGCATTTATTTTTATATTTGTATAAGTTTTTCTTATGTTAAGAAACTTTTCCTTATAGGATATCCATGCGAATCAATCTCAACCAGCTCAGGGCCTTTTTCTTGGCGGCAAGGGAAAGGAGCATAACCAAAGCGGCCCAATCCCTTTATGTTACCCAGCCGGCAGTCACTATGCAGATAAAATCCTTAGAGCAGGACTTGGAGGTTAAACTCTTCAGGAAATACGGGAAGGGTCTTGATCTTACCGATGCAGGAGAGGTCCTTTTCGGTTATGCCGAGAGGATGTTCGAGATCGTGGAAGAGATGGAGTATGTCCTGAAGGGCCACGCAGACTCGACCCACGGCTCCCTCACCATCGGCACAACCCGCAGTTTCGCAAGACACCTCATGCCGGGGCTTCTCTCCCGCTTCCAGAAACGCTTCCCCAAGGTGAAAAACATTCTCAAAGTGGGGAGTTCACAGGAAATTGCAGACGGTGTTTTGGACTTCACATACGACGTCGGCACCATCGGCAGGCTGCCATATAAGAGCAAGCTGAAGGTCATCCCCTATTCTAAACAGGAATTCTCTCTGGTCGTATCAGCCCAGCATAAATTTGCGAAATGTGCAGATGTGTCCCTCAGGGACCTTCAGAACGAACCGATTATCATCAGGGAAAACGGGTCCGGCTCAAGATATGCCATCCTCTCGCTCCTCAGTTCTTACGGGATCAACCCCTCGGTTCTGTTAGAGGCCGGCAGCGTCGAGTTCATCAAGGAATATATCATTAAAGGTCAGGGAATATCCTTTCTCTATAAGCCTGAGATCAGGCTGGAAGCCACCCTGGGTCTTCTCAAGCCTGTTCCGGTTAACGAAGGTCCTATCTTTGTTCAGACCGGCACTATCTTTCCCAAAGGTGTCGATCTCTCACCCCCGGTAAAGGCATTCCTGCAGTTAATTGAGTCAGGGGAATAGTCTCTGATTTACGTGGTCTCGGAATGGATAGCTGCATTCACTTTGGTTGATAGGAAGTCCAATTCTCCACCTGGGGCAGAATACGCAGAAAACCCATTTCCTGGCCCAATTCCAGCACGATGATCAGGGCAAACAGCACAAATAACAGCGTCCCCAAGAGACGGGGGGTTAGCCAAGCGGCCGGCCGTCGCAACAGCAGCACCAGTGCAGGGGCCAGACCGATGAAGATGCCCAATCCGAGGCCCCCGGCCACGTTCAGAGCACTAAGAAAAAGGTCGGGCCACACCAGCACGACCAGCAGGGGCGGCGCAAAGGTCATCACGGGATGGGGCCAGTCGACCCTTCCCTTTACAACAGGAGCAGCCAGATCGCGCCAGAAACCGGTCAAAGCCGATCCTGTGGCCAAGTAGCTGGTGAAGATGGCGCAGGTGGAAAAAAGCAGGCCTGCTGCGGTCACCACGGGCCGGCCCAGGACCTGGGCCAAGGGGATCGTTGCGGGGTCATCGTGCTGAAAGGCGCTTAGCAGGCTTCCCTCGCCGCCGGTCAGGGGGAGCGCACCCACCACGGCAATAATGCACAGGACTCCCACCAGCCAGGGTATTAGAGAGCCCATAAGCAAGGCTCGAAAGATCAACGGTCGCTCTCCCTCCAACTGCCGGCAAGTCATGGGTACCATGTTCTGAAAGGCGAGGCTGCAGGTAATCACAGGGAGGGCGCTCGGCAAAAAGGACCAGTCGGTATAGGTAAGCCGACCAGGATCGAGGTTGCGAGTTGCCGCAAGGAGGAGGAATCCCAGGCTGGCAAATAGTACGACCATGAACAGTGTGTTAAAACGCCGCACCAGGTCCAGGCCAAAGATACAGACCGCCGTTGCGACCACAAAAAAGGCCAGTACCATCCAGGTGCGTGCCTGGGGAAGGCCAAGAAGAGTGCTTAAAACCGCGGCCGATCCCGCAAGGTAGGCCACCATGATACCGTAGTAGTTGATGAGATAGCCTACTACCGTAAGCCATTTCCCCCAGGCCCCAAGCTCATGCTGATAGATGGAAGCCAGATCGGCCTGGGCATTGCCCCCACGCAGATAGCTGTCAGCGATGACCCAGGATGTGGTTAGACTTACGAGCCACATAATGCTGAGGGCGATCAGGGCGGGTAGGGCTCCGGCCATACCGGTCTGTACCGGCAGACCTAATATTCCCGCTCCAATTGCCGCACCGGCGATCAGCAGGGCAACGCTCAGGATTGAGGGTCGTTTTTTGGAAGTCATGGCACCTGAGGTTTGAGCACATTTCGGGTATATGGCTCAGATTCCGTTTTCAATCTAAGGGGATATCGCTGATATTCCAATAGCTGGCATTTGTCCGTTAGGACACCGTCTTCTGTCTTACGGCCTTTTAGGGCTGCCCTATATGCCCCTGTTTGGCCGCCTGATATAATTTTTTGGAGCATAATAAGAGAAATTACTGGATGTTTTGAGGAAATTCAAGGGGTTTGATTTCAGGATTTTGTCTTCTGGGAGTATATCATCCGATTTCCCTGGAGATTTTGCAGATGGAGAACAAAGCAGGGGAAAAAGAGCATCTTTTCAAACACAGAACAGGTTTGGACTACCAGATGTACTCTTCTGTGTTTCCGGGGTAACTCAAAATTCAACTATAATATCGGAAATCCAGCATTTTGCTTGATCAGAAGAGACCACAAAATATGGCAATAATCTGTCGCCTTCTACACCGCTCCCAAAACCTCCTGCGTCTTGCCAAGCCAATAATCCAT
>Ga0315535_1001303_pt1 | contig 16698 bp, 15 predicted proteins | sample SalMarSW160220MG_2_FD_203092 | JGI IMG/M metagenome (GOLD analysis project Ga0315535, IMG submission 203092) | Salt marsh sediment microbial communities from the Plum Island Ecosystem LTER, Massachusetts, United States - Salt Marsh Sediment SW1602-20 ...
CGAGTCCAGGACCTGGCGGGCGTGAACGAGTTCGATGATTGGGTTCGACATAACGCGCCTCCTTGAAGACAATACGACCTGGTCATTATACCCAGCACCAGGGCCAAGACGGCCGAGTCTGCATGATAGAATGCGCCCATGGCCGAGCCCCGAATCTATCTCGATCATGCTGCTACGACGCCGGTGGATCCACGCGTGGTAGAGGCGATGCTCCCCTACTTCAACCAGCGGTTTGGCAACCCCTCTTCAATCCACCGCTGGGGGCAACAAGCCGAAGCTGCCGTCGAACGCGCCAGGTTGTTGTTGGCGGAAGGCCTCAATTGCCGCCCGGATGAGATTATCTTCACCGGCTGTGGCTCAGAGAGCGACAATCTTGCGGTGCGCGGCGCCGCCTTGGCAGCTCGCCGAAAAACGGGGGGCAATCATGTGCTCGTGTCGGCCGTGGAGCACCATGCCGTACTGAACACAGCTTTGGCGCTTGCCGATGAGCACGGTTTTGAGGCCCAGCTCATCCCCCCCGACGAATTCGGGCAGATTACAGCCGAAGCTGTCGCCCCCCTTCTGCGCCCGGACACAGCCGTGGTTTCCGTGATGACAGCCAACAACGAAATCGGGACCATCAATCCCATCTCCGAGATCGGGGCCTTGTGCCGCCAAAAGGGGATCATTTTCCACACCGACGCCGTTCAAGCCGGCGCCCACCTCAGGTTGGATACCCAGTCCCTGAACGTAGATTTGCTCTCGCTGGGGGCGCACAAGTTTTACGGGCCCAAGGGCGTCGGCGCACTCTATGTTCGGGACGGCACCCAGCTGGTACCCACGCTTACCGGCGGGAGCCAAGAGGCAGGTCTGCGGGCCGGCACCCACAACGTGCCGCTTATCGTCGGCATGGCAGAAGCCTATCGCCTGGCGCTCGACGAACGGCCGCTTCATAACCAGCGGGCCGAGATGTTGCGGGATCACCTGCTCCGGCAAGTCCCCGACAGCATCCCCGACGCCCAAATCACCGGCCACCCCAACCTGCGCCTGCCCAATCATGCATCTTTCGTCTTTCACGGGGTGGACGGAAATCAGTTGCTTGCCGCGCTGGACGTCGCCGGATTCGCTTGCTCTTCCGGATCCGCCTGCAAGACGGGCGACCCCGAGCCGTCTGACGTTCTCGCGGCCATAGGACTCAGCCGTGAATGGGCTTTGGGGTCCCTGCGCATCACAGTCGGGCGTGACACGAGCGAAGAGGACATTGCTCGGCTGATGGACCAGCTGCCTGGGCTGATTCAGAGACTGCGCACCGCGGAGTCGCTGCAGGCATGACGACCAAGCCGACGATCGCCGTCGCCATGAGCGGCGGTGTGGACAGTTCCGTGGCAGCCGCCATCCTGGCGGAGCAAGGTGTCCCTGTCTTTGGCTTGATGATGCGCCTGTGGAGTCGCGGCCCCAAACATGCCAACCGCTGCTGTTCCCCGGCCGATATGGCTCGGGCCCGCACCGTAGCCGCCCAGCTCGACATCCCCTTTTATGCCCTCGACGTCCAGGATCGGTTCAAACGCCAGGTGGTGGATTTCTTCACCGATGGCTACAGCCAGGGCCTCACCCCCAATCCATGCATGGAATGCAACCGCCACATCCGCTGGGGGTTCCTGCTTGAGCATGCGCTGGCCATGGGTGCCACGCACCTGGCGACCGGCCACTATGCGCGAGTGCGAAATCAAGACGGATCCTTCCAGCTCCTTAGGGCCATCGATCCGCACAAAGATCAATCCTACGTCCTCAGCGTGATGGGCCAGCGCGAATTGGCGCACGCCGTCTTTCCCCTCGGTGGCTACACGAAAACACAGGTGCGTGAGATGGCCAGCGAACTCAGGCTTCCAGTGGCCGACCGGGCGGAGAGTCAGGACCTGTGTTTTGTCGGCGACGGCGACTATCGTGAGTTTCTCGATTCGCAGGGCATTCGGCTGCAGCCCGGACCCATTGTCGATCGTGCTGGCAGCCAGATCGGTGAGCACCAGGGCCTTGCCGGATACACCATTGGTCAGCGGAAGGGAATTGGCGTCTCGGCCAAGCATCCCCTTTACGTTCTGGAAAAGGACCTGCCGAGCAACCGGCTGGTGGTTGGCCCACGCGAGGCCCTGGGGTGCCAGGAGTTCAACGTGGCGCGCGTGAATTGGATCGCTGGCACTCCCCCAACCCAATCAATTACCGCTGGAGTCCAGGTACGCTACAAAGCGCGCGAAGTGCCAGCCCAAATCACTTCCCACTCCGACACCCACGCCAACGTGCACCTCGCCGAACCAGTACCCGATGTCACACCGGGCCAATCCGCCGTGTTCTTCCAGGACAGCGTATGTCTCGGCGGAGGCGTTATAGAGCCATGACAATTCCGGGGCTCGTTTACGGCTTCCTGATTGCATCTGCAATCGGCTTGGCGTTTCATCTCATTCGCGGCGGGAACTTGGGCCGCTTGGCGATGTATCTCGTCAGCGCGTGGATCTCCTTCGCTGTCGGCCACACCGTTGGCGGTTGGATCGGCCTCCACCTGTGGCGGTTCGGCCCCCTAAACCTGTTCGCCGCCCTTGTCGGCACAGTCCTGGGATTGCTGACGGCTGCTTTTCTTGCCGGGCCGCAATTGGGGGGGACGACCGGGCCGGGCCAGGCGCCGCCCACCCGTGGGCAAGACACCTAGCGCAGTCTGGCACGAGGGTTCTCACAGGATCGCGTCATGAGATACCGTACCCCATCGCTCCTATTTGCTACCATCTCCCTGGCCACCGCCGTCTTCGCCTGTGGACCAGCGGCTCCCCCAACATCCCCCTCGCGGCCCAGCCCAATCAACACCCCTCAACCCACCATCACATCCACGCCGCTCCCCACCCGCACGCCCGGCCCGCCAATCACATTGGCCGTCCTCCCCCCAGATTTGGATGCTTCCCTCGCCCAGGAAGCGCAAGCAAGGCTCGGCGATTTGGCACAATCAGCTGGTATGCACTTCCAAACACAACCAGAGCTCCAAACAGCGGAGCTTCCTCCCGACCTTGCCACCTTGATCGTCCTCGCGCCAATTTCGAGCGCCGACGTGGCGGCGATCCGGTCTCGCGCGCCGGACGCCCGCATACTCGCTCTCGCCGCGGAGGGTCTGGTCCCCCAGCCCAACCTGACTCTCCTTCAGGCCCCGGATGATGCCGAGCTCCAGCAGGCTTTTTTGGCCGGATACACCGCGGCCTTGATCACCGACGATTACCGGGTAGCGACATTGATTTCAAGTTCGAGCGAAGAAGCCTCAACCTGGACCGATGCATTCCGAAACGGCGCCGAATACTACTGTGGTCTCTGCCGTCCCGAACGACCGCCATTCGAAGACTACCCGCTGACCCTTCCATTTGATGCAAAGAATGACGCCGTGGCGTCGACCTTGGCTGGCACAGGAGTTCAGACTGTGTTTGTGCCGGCGACCTTGTCAGACGCTCAAGCATTGGCTGATATGGCCGACTCGGGACTCACCCTTTTGGGCACCGTTCCGCCGCCAGCCGAACTGAAACGGAGTTGGGCGGCCAGTTTTCAGCCATCGGCTTTGGCCGCCATTGAGGCCGCCTGGCAGAGTATCACAAGCACATCCCCTCCAGACGTTCTGACCATGCCAATCACGATTGGTGATGTCAACCCCGACCTTCTCAGCTCGGGTCGCCTGCGTTTGGTCGTCCGAACGCAAACAGACCTAAGGCTGGGATTGATCGATGTCACCAGCAGCCAATAGAAAAGCATAGCGCCGGCATCAACCGGCGCCTTGTCGTACGCTCGGCAGAGCCCCCGCAAGCCCTTAGGACTCGACGATGACCACCCGTGTGCCGCCCGGCATGCTGACCGTCACATCGCCCGGATCATAGGGCACCACCGGCGTCACCCACCTGAAAACCCAGCGCGCATCCTCTGGCCTTGCATTGACACAGCCGTGCGAACGTGGCACGCCAAAATCATTGTGCCAAAATGTGGAGTGAATGGCGACGCCGTTGCCGGCAAACAGGGTTGTCCATCCGATCCCGGGCAGGTCATAGCCTCCGCCGGTGGTGCCGCCGACCATGTGCAAAGAAACGACCTTGCGCCAGATGGGATGGCCACCCAATGGCGTTGACCATTTGTCGACCGCGTTGCCTTGCGAATCAAACTTTGCCCCGGTTGAAACCCGAGCGAAATAAACTTCACGGCCGTTTTCGAAGCATGACATGGTCTGCCGGGTGACATCCACCTCGACGTGCTTGTCTTCCACCTCCGGCGAGATCGGGGCAATGTCGTCGCCCGTCAGGGGTCTCATCGCCTCACCCGGCACCCAAAGCATATCCCCGAAGCCGTAGCGCTCGTTCGCACGATACCAGACCTGCCCCCCGTCGTCGGTCTCGATCTTGTCTATCCATAGGATCTGGCTGAAGTACAGGCGCGGCGTATCGGTGTTCTTCAACCACGGCGAGCGGGGCGGAGGGTTATCCAGCACCACGCGTGCCCAAGGGACTGTCACTTCGGCCCACATTCCCGGGCCCAGACTTGTCTCCGGGAGCGAGTCGACCAACGCATTGGGGTGGTTCTCCACCGGCTGGAGAACCGGGGCATAGATGTACCCCTCCGGCGTTTCTACGAAAGTCTGATTGACCGCCAACGGGTAGCTTCCAACCCTCTCCCGCAGCCAGGAAACCACCTCATCCTCGTACAATGTGCCCACGGTTTCGCTGTTGATATCCGGGCGCGCCTTGACCTCCACTTTCCCCACGCACACGCGGCCCAAGCGCAAGGACTCCGGAAACTGCGCGCCCGCCGGTCGTTGCCTTCCGGGACGAAGCATCAGCCCACCGATGCCAGCCGCGCCGAGTTTTAGGAACTCCCGACGGGTTATCCTCGAGGGTCCCTCCTGCCTCGCCTGCCGGCCGCGGAGCGCCGCCCCAAGTTTCTGCGATCGGACCAATGTCATGGCTTTCTCAACCCGTTGCGCATTATCGGCGGATTCTACTACACGTCGTTTGGCAGCCGCCCACTGTATTTGTGACGCGCTTCACAAACTGCGCCCCACCCCCATCTTCCTGCCGATATCGACATCCGAATGCGGTTCGGGGCGGCCCGTGTGATATACTGATTCTCGATGCCTGACAACGCCACAATCGAGCCCGAAAGCATGCTCCCGATCGACAACGCCGGGCCTACGGCGAAGCAACGCGCGCTGATTATTGGGGGAATACTGCTTCTGGTTCTTGTTTTGGTCGGTGTGGTCGCGCTGGCGGTTGCATTGGTCTCCAACCCATCCCAGACCGAGACCATCCGCGATGTTGTCATCATTTTCATGGCTCTGGAATTCCTGTTTGTCGGGCTGGCCTTGATCGTACTCATTGTTCAGTTGGCTCGCCTTACGGCGCTGATCCAAAACGAAGTCCGGCCCATCCTTGACTCAACAAATGAAACAGTCAGCACCCTGCGCGGCACAACGACGTTTCTTAGCGAGCATCTCGTCAGCCCGGTGGTCAGAGCCAACAGTTCTTGGGCCGCTGTGCGCCGGATGCTCGACTTGTTCAGACCATGATCAGCCAAGAAGACCATAGCTCGCTTTCGAGCGAAATCAGAGGAGGACATAATGGCCAACAATGACAGTGATTTTGGTGCCTTCGTTTCCGGGTTCTTCATCGGGGGTTTGGTCGGGGCCGCAGTCGCGCTTCTGATGGCGCCCCAATCGGGCGAAGAGACTCGCACCCTGATCCGAGACAAGGGGATTGAGATTCGAGACCAGGTCGAAACCAGCGCCACTGAAGCCAGGCAGCGCGCCGAGCAGATGGCCCAAGAGGCCCGGACGCGTGCAGAAGACCTTCAAAAGCGGGGACAGGTGATTCTCGAAGAGCAAAAGACCAGGATCGAGGACGCGGTTGATGCCGGAAAGAAGGCGGCCAAGCGCAAGAAGGATGAGCTTTCAGAATCCTGAGATCCGCAACCTGAGATTTCCCTTCGGTCAACAGTAAAAAAGAGGCGCCCATTAGGCGCCTCTTTCGTCTCTGGCTTTTGTGTCATTCAGCGGAGCCAGACTCTCGGAGCGACTAGGAGTCAGTTTCGTCGGCGGCGACGATTTCCATCGCCTCCGGCAGGGCACTGATGACATCCCCGGCCATTACGCTCGCTTCGGAGCCCAGCATCTGGGCCGCCTGGACCCCCGCGAGCCCATGAACATAGCCCCCCAGAACGGCTGCCTCGTAACCAGCCACCCCCTGAGCACGAAAGCCGGCGATTGTCCCAGCCAGAACATCTCCCGTCCCAGCGCTCGCTAACGCTGATGTGGCGAATGGGAGTACGCTAACCCGGCCATCGGGGGCAGCCACCACCGTGAATGCCCCCTTGAACACCACCACATGGCCCCATTCGGCGGCCCACTTCTTGGCCGCCGACACACGGTCCGCCTGCAACTTCTCCTTGCCTTCTCCCGTGAGAGTGGCCATTTCTCCGGGATGTGGGGTGAGCACGGTCTCGCTCGGGAGACGGGCCGGCCAACTTTCTATCTCCGGAAGGAGACTCAGAGCATCTGCGTCGATGACGCATGGACCCAATCCCAAACCAGGTTCTGACCCTTCTGCTGCGTCCGGGAGAAATCCCAGCCGGCCTCGATGCCCGCCTCCTTCAGCCCCGAGCAGACGTCGCAAGAACTTTGAGGCCGACTCATCTCGCCCCATCCCGGGCCCAATCAGCAAGACCGGCGAACCCGACACCGCCTGGACTAGAACCTCAACTGAGGCTTCGTTGACAATGCCCATGTCATGCGGCAGCAGAATCCACGTCGCTTCAGGCAGCTGCGGCGCCAGAAGCGCCTGTATGGCCGACGGCACCGCCAGCGTCACCAAGCCAGCCCCGGTCCTGTAGGCCGCCGTACCCGCCAGGGCGGCTGCGCCCGGCAGCGTGATGGATCCCCCGATGACAACGACTTGACCGAAGGTTCCTTTGTGGGAGTCCTTCGGGCGCTGCGGGAGCCATTCCCGCACAATTTCCTGTGTGGCGAGTTCAAGATCCACGTTGGACAACTCCTGCTGTTTGGACGAAACGCCAATGTCGGCCACGATCAAGCTACCTACCTTTGCTGCGCCGGGAAATCTGAGAAGACCCACTTTGGCCGCCGCCAACGTGACAGTCAGATCGCACGCCAGCGTTTCATCTGCCACTTCTCCGCTATCGGTGTCCAGCCCCGAAGGACAATCGACCGCCACCACCAGGGGCTTCACCGGCCGCTTCTGAAGGGCCTTTTGCACTGACCCTAGAATCCCCTTCGCTTCCCCTTTCAGAGGCAGCTTCAGACCCGTGCCGAGCACCGCATCAAGCACAACGTCGGCCGTAGACAGCATGTTTGCCAGCACCCGCTTCCGCTGGTCCTGGTCTGCCTCAGCTACGAGCAGCCCCCTCTCCTTGATAGCTTCCAGGTGTGGATCCGGGTCCGGCCTGGCCTTGACAAGGTAGACGGAAACCTGCGCCCCCGCCTCGGCCAATACGTCCCCGGCAACCAGACCATCACCGCCGTTGTTGCCGCTCCCGACAAGAATCGCCACGCGCTTTCCCGCTGGTTCGGGAAGGCGATGCAGCACGGCTTCGGCCACGGCCGTGCCGGCGTTGATCATCATTTGATCGTAGCTCAGGCCGGCAGCGTCGGCCGCCTGTTCGATGGCCCTCATTTGGTCAACGTTTACAATCTTCGCCACTGCCACCTCCCACTGTCTTGTCAACCTGCATCATAACGGCTACACCTATCGGCACGCTAGATGTGAGAGCGGCCAGCTTTCTCAGGGATGGCACTCATGGCATGCTCTGCCAATGCCGCGATGGTGAGGCTGGGATTGATCCCAGGGTTTGCGGGCATCATTGAGCCATCGACCACAAACAGCCCATCGTAGTTGAACACCCGCCCATCTACGTCAATGACGCCGTCCTCGGCACTCTTGCCCATCGGACAACCTCCGAGAATATGTGCCGTCACCGGCATGCCCAGGATGCTCTCCACAAAGGACGTTTGAGGGTATCCGTCCACTTCACTGGCGAATTCCCTCGCCAGCGCGTGCCCCACCGAAAGCTCGGCAGGGATTCTTCGTTCATCGTCGTGGTGAATGGCCAACCCATATCTCAACGCTCGCCACCATCTGCGGCGAAGGACCAACTGCATCAGATTGTCTTTCTTCTGCATGACCAAGAGGATGGTGGTCCTTTCCGCCCAGCCAGATCCCAGCTTGCTTCTCAGAAATTCCAGTGGCGAGGAAACGATACCCCACACGGTTCGCAAGACACGGCCTGGCAGTCCATGTCCGGAAGCTATCAGGGGCGCGCCGAGCAGGCGCATGAATGAGCTTCCACTTGAATAGCGGACCGGTTCCACATAGGTCTCATCGTCAGCCTGAAATCCCGAGGTGATAGAGACACCATAAGAGAAATCGAGGTCGGAGACTCCGCTTGAGACGCCGAGGAGGGCCTCGCTGTTGGTACGCACTTTGGTGCCCAGGCGCCTTGAGAGCTGGGGCAATGAGCGCGTGACATCTCGGCAGCGAAGAAGCAGCTCCAAGGTACCCAGCACACCTGCTGAAACAACCACATTCCGAGCCCGGACTACTTGCGTGTCGCCACCCAGCCACGCCGTCGATGCTTGATGAACCACCTCATAACGCGCCGCCGAACCTTCGGAGTGAATCTGCCTGATGTTCGTTGCCCGGCGTTCCGGGGAAACCTGAACGCCCAGGCGTTCCGCCAGATAGAGATAGTTTTTGGTCAGGGTGTTCTTCGCATTGTATCGGCACCCCACCATACAGCCGCCGCATTGGACACAGCCAGACCGGCTTGGCCCCTTGCCGCCGAAGTACGGATCGGGTACTTCGACGCCCTCTTCCCCGAAGAACACGGCGACATCGGTCGGACGAAAGGTATCTCGTCGAGCCCTGCTGGCCGCCATCCGCCGGAACGCATCATCAGCCGGAGTTGTGCCTGGGTACTTTTCCACTCCTAACATTTGACGCACAGATGTGAAGTGAGGCGCCAACACAGATCGCCAATCCCGCAGCTCGCCCCAGCCCTCGGCACGGTAGAGATCGTCGTGCGGCTCCACCAGCACCCCCGCATACCCCAGGCTGCCACCTCCCAAACCGGCTCCATGCAGCACGAGCACGCCTCGGAAGAATGACATTTCCAGCAGACCGAAACAACGCCATCGTGGCGCCCACAGGTATTTCGACAGCGCCCAATTGGTTTGAGGGAAGTCGTGGTCCTCGAATCGTTTGCCCTGCTCAAGCACCAAGACCGAGTAGCCCTTCTCGGCCAGGCGAAGAGCGGACACACTCCCCCCGAACCCTGACCCAATCACCACAAAATCATAGGCAAACTGATCCATCCAAACCTCTCTCTGACGATTGGAATTCCTGCCTGCCCCATCTCACAACATGATGCAGAACGCCAGGCGGATTATCAGCCGCGTTGTCTCACCTGTCAAAGCCGCCGCATTGACAGTCGATCCCGCGCTGGGTTACACTCACCTCGCTATGAAAGGCTACTCAGATTTGATCTACACCCGAGAACGGCTTGAAGCCATCGAAGACGAGCATCTGGCTCCCTTTGGCATGCGAAGCAGTCAGTCCAAAGGCCGCGCCCATCCCGAAGATGAGCCAGGCTATCGCACAGTTTTTCAGCGAGACCGAGATCGGATCTTGCATACGACCGCCTTCCGTAGGCTGGAGTACAAGACCCAGGTCTTTGTCAATTCTGAGGGTGACTATTACCGCACCCGGTTGACCCACACCTTGGAAGTGGCGCAGATCGGCCGCACACTTGCACGCGGCCTGGGTGCCAACGAGGACTTGGTCGAAGCAATTTGCCTGGCCCACGACATGGGGCATCCTCCATTTGGACACTCCGGAGAGGCGACACTTGGCCTCCTGATGGAATCACATGGGGGATTCGACCACAACCGCCAATCTTTGCGCATCGTTACCGATCTCGAGAACCGCTACGTCGATTTCCCCGGGCTCAACCTGTCCTGGGAAGTTCTGGAAGGCATCGTCAAACACGAGACCGAGTACGATGTCTCCGATGCAGCCGAGTACGATCCCGAAAAGCGGGGGCACCTCGAAGCCCAGATCGCCAATGCCGCGGATGAGCTTGCCTACACGGCTCACGACCTGGACGATGGCCTTCGCTCAGGACTGCTCGTACCAAACCAACTCCAAGGATTGGGAATGTGGGAACGGCTCCGCGAGAGCATCGGATGGACATCCGACACCTTGGACGAGCTTACCCGCAACCGGCTGATCCGCAGGCTGATCGGAATTGAAGTCACCGATTTGCTCCAGGCCACAAGCGCCAGGCTCGAGGCCGCCGCCCCATCATCGGTCGACGACCTTCAGCTCTTGGATCACAACGTCATCGGCACTTCCGATGAGCTGGCCGGGCTGAATCGACAGCTGAAGGACTTCCTCTATCAGAACATGTACAAGCACCATCGCGTTGTTCGGATGCAGGCCAAGGCCGAACTGTTCCTACAAGCACTCTTCAATGCCTATATCGCCAATCCTATGATCCTCCCAGAGGAGATTCAGGAGCGAGCTCAGCAAGCAGACTTGTATCGGACGGTCTGTGATTACATTGCCGGGATGACCGACCGCTTCGCCCTCCAGGAACACGCCCAATTGTTCGATCCCCAAACAAGACCCTGAAAGTTGCCTCATGAGCAAAGACGAAAGAGACTACATTCTGACCCGTGAGGGCGCCAACAAGATACAGGCCGAGCTGGAAGAGCTGCGAGGCCCCAAGCGCACTGAGCTGGCCAAACGACTGCGGGCCGCCATCAAACAAGGCGACCTGTCCGAAAACGCCGACTATATTGCCGCCAAGGAAGATCAGGCATTTCTTGAGGGCCGGATCCAGGAACTAGAAGCCATTCTACGCGTCTCGGAGATTGTCGACCAACCGGCTTCGAAGGACGTGATCGGCGTTGGATCGACGGTGGTCATCGCGCTCAACGGCCACGCTCCCGAGACATATCACTTGGTGGGCGTCACCGAGGCCAATCCCCGCCAGGGCAAGATCTCCCACGAATCGCCAATTGGAAAAGCTCTTATGGGGCACCGTGCAGGGGACACGGCGCGAGCGGAAACGCCTGGTGGCACGATCGAACTCAAGATCGTCGAGATTCGCTGATCGCTGGCGTCGCCAACACCAAAAAACGAACAGGGACGGGCCCGAGAGGCCCGTCCCTTTCTTCTTGTCTACGCAGCGACTTGTGAGCGAAACTACCGCGGATAAGCGTTGATTTCAATGGTCATCTGGTCGAAAAAGCTCTCCGCCGGAAGCGCACTCTGGCCGTATGACATGTCCACAATCCTGGCTTCTACCACCAGCGACTCTGTCTCAAGCGTCACCACAGCGCCGTTCTCGGCCAGGATAGGATCTCCCTTGGCCGCTAACTGGGTGCGTGTTGCTTCGTCATTGTGGGCATACTTACTCATCAGCACCTTGGTCACAGTCTGGATGTCGTTCTTGTCAAACAACCAGACCTCGAAGGCGGACACCTTTTTGGGCTCGCCAGCACCCATCACATCCCCGATGCCAACGCCACACTCACCGAGAAAGTCTCCCGAAGGGCTTTCAATGCTGAACGAATCATCGTAGATGTCGTCGCCCAGATTGTAGATTGTCCGAAAGGTTCCCAAGGCCTCTGCCGCGGGAGGCTCGGCGACCGCCGCCTGCCCGAAATCTTCTTCGGGCATGGCCGGTTCATCCGCCGGATAGGGCGCCTCCATCCCAAAGGCTGGCTCCTGAGCAAAGTCATCCTGCACGCCGTAGGGGTCAGGCATATCGTAGGCCTCATCCAGCGTGGTCTCTTCTGTCGCCGCGCCCATCCTGCCTCGCAAGATCAAAGCCGCAAGCAAAAGCAGACCGAGAAGGAGAGTCACGCCGCAAACCGGCAGAATGTAACTCGATGCGCGGCTGCCAGTCGCAGCCGGGACAGCCGTGGCGGCTGCCGTCGCCTCACTCGGCTGGGTCCCCTCGGCGACTTGGGTCGCCTGGCCGCCAACCTCGGATGTCGCGCCCCCCTGGAAGATCTCAATCAATGCGCTGAAGTTCTGGATGGCAGTAGGACTGACTTCCCCGGGATCGGCGCCCACTTCCTTCAAAGTTTCAGGACCGCTCTCACCGAGAACCTGATAGCGCTGCATCGCCAGATCAACATCCTTGTTAACCGTATAGGAGTCGATGGCCATACGCAGGTAGTCCGCACGCAGATCTGGGCGGAGAAGCGCCGGCGTGGCGTCTTTCCATTGAACAGGAGATATGACCCAGCCATAGGTCAGCCCAAGTGCGATCCCAATCACGACTGCGACCGCGACGACCACCCATTTCTGCTGAAGTCGATCGGTTATAGCGTCCATCGGCCCTCTCTTCCGGCATACGATCGGCCAACTGCTCTCGTCGGTTCAACTGCGCCGCATTCTAGACGTAACCATGCAGCAAGGCAAACATACAAGGTGCAGGATTTATGCCGGATTGGATTCAGATGACTGCAGAGCCTCAAGATCGTACTTCCGCTCGCATTGTGTGCAGCTGGCTTGGTCTCTGCCTTCGACCACGACCAAGCCGCCGCAATTGGGGCACGGCTGAGGAAGAGGGCGCTTCCAAGAGGTGAAGTCGCACTCAGGGTAGTTGGCACACCCGTAGAAAACCCTGCCGCGTCGGGTGTGTCGTTCCACCAGTTCGCCACCATCCACAGGGCATGTGACTCCGATCTTCTCCAGCCACGGCTCCGTGTGACGGCACTCCGGGAAATTGGAACAGCCAATAAACTTGCCAAATCGGCCGTGCCGAATCATCAGCTGGTTGCCACACTCCGGGCACATGCGATCCAACATTTCCGGTTCCGGCTTGACCTCCGGCATCTCCTCCGCAGCTCTTTCCATCTGAACAGCAAATGGTTCATAGAATTTGCGGATCACGTCTACCCAAGCCAGGTCACCTTCGGCGATCTTATCGAGCTCATCTTCCATCCGCGCCGTAAAACCCAAATCCACGATCTCAGGAAAATGGTCAACCAAGAGCTGATTCACGGTCTCCCCAATTTCTGTGGGAACCAAGCGGCGGGATTCTCGACGCACATAACCTCGCTGCTGCAGCGTGGTCAGAATAGGTGCATAGGTGGACGGACGCCCAATTCCATTTTCCTCGAGCGCCTTGACCAGAGACGCCTCCGAAAACCGAGCTGGTGGCTGCGTGAAATGCTGCTCTGGATACGTGCCGATCAAGTCAACCCGGTCGCCCACTCCGAGTTTCGGCAGCTGGTCAAGTACGGCCACTCGGCTGTCTTCATCTTTCCCGCCGTTGCCCCCTGGATCTTGCTCTTCGTAGACCTCCAAGAAACCCGAAAAGCGCAGGCTTGACGCCGTTACTCGGAAGAGGAAGGCATGCTCGGGGCTGCTCCCCCCAACTTCCATCTTGAGCGTGTCGTACTCCGCCGGACGCATTTGCGAGGCCACAAACCGCGTCCAAATCAACCTGTACAGCTTGAATTGGGCGTCATTCAGGTATGCCCGTACGGCATCCGGCTCCCGCCTCACGGATGTGGGGCGAATGGCTTCATGGGCTTCTTGGGCGCTGCGGGCCTTTGTCGTGTACTGAGGTATGGATTCTGGCACAAACCGCTGGCCGTACTTGTCGGCGATCACCTGCCGGGCCTCATTCTGAGCTTGTTTTGAGACCTGGGTAGAATCCGTCCGCATGTAGGTGATCAAGCCGCCACCGTCTTCTTGGTCGCCGTCCAATCCCTCATACAATTGCTGAGCGACGGCCATGGTGCGTCGCGCGCTGAACCCCAATTTGCGGGACGCCTCCTGCTGCAAGGTCGACGTGGTGAACGGCGCGGAAGGCTTTCTCCGACGCGTCCCGCGCTTGACCATGGTCACGCTGTAAGAAGCCTTGCCCAGCTCACCCTCCAGCGTCTGGACTTCACCTTCTGATGTCAGGCCCGGCTTTTGTCCATCGGCCTCGACCAGAAGCGCACGAAACGCGGGCGGGGAGTCGGCCTTGAGGAACTCGCCATCCATCGACCAGTACTCTTCAGGCTCGAAATCCCGGATAGCGTTCTCGCGATCAACGACCAAGCGGAGTGCCACCGACTGCACTCTGCCCGCAGAAAGACGGCTTCGAACCTTTGACCACAGAAGCGGACTGAGGTTGTATCCCACAAGACGGTCAAGGATTCGGCGCGCCTGCTGCGCGTCAACCAGATTCATGTCGATCTGCCGATGGTGCTGGAAGGCATCTTCGATAGCCGGCTTGGTAATCTCGTGGAAAACTACCCGCCTCACTCGCTCGGGATCAATTTCCGCCGCTTCCAGCAGGTGCCAGGCTATCGCCTCCCCTTCTCGGTCCGGGTCAGTCGCCAGGAAGACCTCTTCCGCCTTTCCGGCTTCGCTCTTGAGTTCCTTGACTACATCCCGCTTCTCATTTGGAACCCGATACCGCGGTTCGAAGTCATTCTCGACATCGACAGAAAGCTTGGAGCGCAGAAGATCGCGAACATGCCCGACAGATGCCTTCACGCGGTAGTCTCCACCCAAGAACCGACCCACGGTCCGCGCCTTGGCTGGCGATTCGACGATCACAAGCCTGCCTTTGCGCTTGACATTGGCCTTGGCCGCCTTCTTCTTCGGAGGCGCAGTTTCCGGGGGCGTCATGCCTTCATGGGCGGGTGTGCGACCCATCCGGTACAGGCTCGAGCCGCAAACCGGGCACTTGCCTCTCGTCGCCGGTGAACCGTTCCGCGTGAACGTCGGCTCCGCGTCGGTCATCTCCCGCTTGGTTTTACATTTCACACAGTATGCTTCCACTAACAGCTCCTAGAGGTACCGTCCGCCTTGGCCCGCCTGAATACTCTTCACCAGTTCGCGCACTTGCTGAGCATGCGCCCGGCTGGTCACCAGAATGGCATCTCCCGCATCGACAACGATCAAGTCTTTCACGCCGACCAGCGCAATCAAGCGGGGGCTTTCCGACGCGTCATCTTGATAAACAAGACTCCCCGTTGTATCCAGCAGAGCGACTGCCTCGGCCAATATCACGTTTCCATCATCATCTCTGGGCAGCGCCTCGAACAGCCGATCCCAAGATCCTACATCCAACCAGCCAAGGTCCCCGACCTCGAGCATCGCCACATGGCCCGCCTTTTCCATCACCCCATAGTCGATCGTTTGGGGCTTGATGCCGGGCCACAGACGCTCAATCGTCGTTCGCGATTCGGAACCGGCCTTCTCGATTTCCGACAACGCCAATGCGAGGTCTGGCATCCACTGCTGGATCTCGCCGAGGATTGTCTTGCATTTCCACGCGAAGATGCCGGCGTTCCACAGAAACCGTCGGCTCTTGACGTATGCTTCCGCCTCTGCGGCACCTGGCTTCTCCTTGAAGGACCGCACCTCGAAGGTATTGAATCCCTCGGAACTGGGCAAGCCCTCCCCCTTCTCAAGATATCCATACCCTGTTTCCGGGCCGGTTGGTTCCAGGCCCAAGGTTACCAAGAAGTCTTGCCTGGCCACTTTCTCAGCCGCAGAAAGCGCGTCTCGCAGCCGTTGGTCGTTCTGGACGACATGATCAGCCGGGAGGCAAATCATCACCGCCTCCGGATCCCGCCTGGCAAGTTCCACCGCCGCCATGCCTATCACTGCCGCTGTCCCCCGAGGAGAGGGTTCGATCAAAAAATTCTCCGGCGAGAGAACTGGCGTCTGGCGTCGCAACAGCTCCGCCTGGTCTTCGACGGTGACCACGGTGATGCGATCGGCCGGTATCAACGGGAGCAAGCGCGAAATCGTAGCCTGGAAAAGACTCTCTTCGCCCAGAAGGTTGAGCGCTTGTTTCGGCCGATTGCGCCGCGACACAGGCCACAACCGGGTGCCACCTCCACCAGCCATCACCACCGCGTACAAAGAATCTGACATCAATCTATCCTGTAACCGGGCGATGTCTCTCGAGCCAGAATATAGGTCATCCCACCCACCTGACGCACCTGACCACGCAGCTCCAGCATCGCGAGTGAAGCGCTGATCTCGGCAATCGACATTCCGCTTCGGCGGCTGATCTCATCAATGTGAAGCGGCTCATCACCTAGGGATTCTAGAATGCCTCGCTCCGTCGCATTGGCCGGCAGAAGCCGGGAAGCCGCTACCTGCCGGTTGACCATCTCTAAGTTCAACGCTTCCAAGAGCGCATCGGTTGACACCATGGGAAAAGCCCCTGACGCAATCAATCGGTTGGTGCCCCGACCGGCGCGATCGTGGATACGGCCAGGCACGGCAAAAACATCTCGACCCTGTTCGGCAGCGAAATCCGCCGTGATAAGTGCACCACTCGAATCTCCTGCTTCAATCACCACGACCGCCAATGATAGGCCAGAGATGATCTGTTCCGCGGCGGAAAGTTACCGCCCTCCGGCTTCGTTCCCAAAGGATAGTCGGAGATAACGGCTCCCGCCCTCGCAATCGCTTCAGCCATTTTGCGGTGCTCTGGCGGATAGGTCTCGTCCAATCCCGATCCCAACACGGCGATCGTTCTCCCGCCTGCCTCCAAGGCCGTGCGATGAGCTATGCCATCGATGCCTCGCGCCATGCCCGACACGACGGTCACACCGCTTCCCACAAGTGCCTGAACAACGGTTCGCGCCACCCCGCGGCCATATCC
>Ga0315535_1001306_pt1 | contig 16670 bp, 9 predicted proteins | sample SalMarSW160220MG_2_FD_203092 | JGI IMG/M metagenome (GOLD analysis project Ga0315535, IMG submission 203092) | Salt marsh sediment microbial communities from the Plum Island Ecosystem LTER, Massachusetts, United States - Salt Marsh Sediment SW1602-20 ...
AATTCTTTTACAAATTTCAGTAATGAGAAAATTGATTTATGCTTCTTCTTTTTATCAAGGATAATAATTTCATTCAAAAATGGAGATAATTTAAAAACTTCTGCTGTAGATGGAATCGCCATTATGTCGACTTGAGAATCCGGAATTTTTTCCTTAAGTTTTTCAATCATTGGTAATGTTAATAATGCATCACCTATAAAAGCTGTTTGAATTACAAGTATTTTTTCCATCGAAATTATTTTTAATCCTTTAATCCCGTCTCCGGCAGAAATTTTTTAATCTTTAATACTTAGTACTTCCATCGTTTATGCATCCATAGCCATTGTTCGGGATATTTTTTAATTATTTCCTCAAGATAAGATGTATGCCTCTGACAAATTTCTTTTACCTTTTCATCTTCATTTTCAGGCAGGTTACATGTATCTATTTCAACCAATTCCGTTTGATAAGAAAAATCTGGTTGTCTTACCGCAACGCCGAAAATTATTGGTGCGCCTATTTTTAATGCTAGTATCGCAGGACCAGGATAAACGGAAGCTTCACGGCCAAAAAAATTAACCCGAATTCCATCGGCAGGGCCTCTCTGATCTGCAACCATTGCGACAATATTTTTCTCTTTTAATTCGGAATAAACCTGTCGGATCGATGCACCCAAAGGTACAATTTTATTTCCCCATTTTTGCCTGTTTTTATCCAACCATTTTGTAACATACGGATTCCTTTGAGCCTTAACAATTACGGAGAAAGGAATACATGCCTGAATACTCGACGAAAGAGCGATGTATTCCCAATTTCCAAAGTGTGCCGAAAGTAGGATTACACCTTTGTTGCATTCAAATTTTTCTCTGATTAACTGTATGTTTTTAATCTTTACGGAATTCCTTATATCTTCTTCATTTGTGTAAGGCAGAAATAATATTTCAATTAGTGTTACTGAAAAACTTTTATATGTACCTAATGCAATTTTTTTTATTTTATTTTCCGGTAAATCAGGGAAAGCAAATCTAAGGTTTTCAAAAACAGTTTTTTTCCTTATTGGAATAATGTAAAAGAAAATTAATGCAATCGTTACGCTTAAATATCTCGACAGCCTTAAGCCAAAAATTCGGCATAAAAAGCTGAATGTTAAGAATAAAATATATTCTAATAAATTTTGCATTAATTATTTTTGTTCAAATGAAGTTTAAAATTAATAATTTACTATAAATTTACGTATGCTTAATTAGAGTAAAAATTAGGGTGGTAAATATAGTTGGATTATTCAAAACTATTCTTAAATGCTTAATTGAATAAAGCAGGGAGCAGTTTTTAAACCGCTCCCGTTAAAACTCAATCACTTTTTCATTGTAATGCAATTTTTGATTGCCAATTAGTATCCTGAACTTCACCGCGTGCAGTGGAGTTTAGAAGGATGTAATCGGAGAAACCAGTTAAATCACCAAAATCAAATTCAACACCTCCCTGTATTTCATTGTAATGCCAAATTTCATACGGCTTTGAATCAACCTGGTTAGGAAATCTCTCTATTTCACTCGGTTCTCCATAAATCAAATAAATCCTTCCTCTATCTGTTAACCAGCCTTTCTTTTGGATTGTACTATATTTCTCATTAGCTATTTTAATTCGCTTTAAGTATTCCTTGTAATATTCGTTTTCCGGTGTGGCGGGATTTGTATCTCTCAATTTCCAAAAGTTATACAAAAATTCACGTTTGCCCTTAACATTATTTAATTTTTTATACTGCTCAATCTCTTTGGATGTAGCAATGTATTTGGATTCTTGAAATAAATTATCCAATTCTTCTTCAGACATAACAGCAAATTCCGAACTTAAAGAACCCCCGGTCAGCGTATTTACTGTATCCTTCACTACGATGGAAGGATTATATATGAAGAATTTTTTAGTAGAAGAAACTCCATAATTATCCACACTATCAATAAGCGTAACTATCATCGTATAAGTATCTGTCGGATATTTATTTATTGGAATGACGCCGACTTCAACTCTTGAATCAACAGCCGGTGAAATTATTGAACTTTTGTAAGTTTTTAATTGCCTCTTGCCGTCATAAAGAAAAACAGAAAATTTTATAGGGTTGGAACCTTTAACGGTTTTTAAATTATACAATTCACAATAATAAAATAAGGCGGGAGTATTTTCACTAAACAGCGTATTTGGCAGCGGGACAACTTCGTAAGTATTTTTATAAAAAATTGATTTTTTATTCTGGCTGTCCTGTATAATTTTTGAAGAAAGTTGAATGTCACTCAAAGCAATTTTATCATGAATAAAGGGCTTAATTGTTAAATAATCTGTATATTCTTTTTTTATAGTCGTATCTTTTTCGTCGCTTCCCGACAGCAAACACTTGTAAACACCGGCAGGTAGTGCAACAGGCAGTTCGCCAACCAGGCTCTGATATTTATTTGTGCTGGAGTCATAACTAATATCGGATTTCAATCTCCAAGTTTTATCCATCATCGTTTTTTTTGTCGTAGTATCGGTAATGTTAATTTTCAATATTCCGTCGACATATTTTGTGTCGCCGTTTGAATACATTTGCATAGTATTCGGATCAAAGGAATAATAGAATTCTAAATAATTGGAAGTCGAATCATAACCGAATTGAGCATAATCAAATTCGAATCCTAACTTTTTTGACTGCGGCAAAATTAAAGCCGAACTAAAAAGTAAAAACACGAAAAGTTCAAATAATTTTTTCATTTTGCTGTCCCTGATTAATTCAATATTCATATGAAAAATAAAATTCATACAATAAATAAAAAGCTGTCAATATATACAAGGCGTAATTTAGGGAATATAAATATTCGGAAAAATAATTAAAAAGGCTGGACAAGCCAGCCTTCTATAAATCTGTAAATGATACATTGTAATCTATAAAGCTAAAATTGCAGCTTTATTGAAACCATCTGGTTTGCATCAAATAAATGTGCGGTTCTGTAAGCATAATCTACTGTAATATCCACTCCGGCATTGAATTTTAATCCAACACCATAAGTGGCTCCGAATATTTGTTCTTCTGTAATTGAAGCATCCGGTTCATAGTTATAACCGCCTCTTAAGAATAATAAATCTTTAAATGAAAATTCACCGGCAACTATATACTCATCATTTGCAAAATTGTTATTTTGAAATGTCGTAGCTATCAGTGCAGAGTAATCATCTGAGAAGTGCTTTTCATAAGCAATTCCTAATTCAAGCTGTGACGGAAGTTCGAAACCTGCAGATTGAATTTTATAGAATTGTTCTCCTCTTAAAGAATTTTGAGCATCGGCAGTTCTTAATAAATCCGGTCCGTCGAATGTAAGTTGCGGCCCGAAATTTTTCAATACGACACCGATTTTTAATCCTTCAATATTTGCCAGGTTCTCATATTGAACACCGGCATCGAAAGAAAATCCGGTTGCGCTTGTCCGTACAATTTTTTCGGTAACCAGGTTTGCTGTAAATCCAACTTTTATTCTGTCGGATATCATATTAGCATAGGTTAAGCCAAGCGTAACAAATGTTGGAGAAAAAGTGGCACCTGTACCATATGGATTTTCAGTTGTAGTAACCGGGATATCTCCGAAGTCAATCGACTTAACGCTGAAAGCTAATGAACCGAAGCCTCCAAAACCTGCTCCAACGGCAGCGTAGGAAATACCAATGTCAGCAATATAATTCATATAAGAGAACATTGCTTGAGCTCCTGTCAGAGTACCTAAACCTGCCGGATTATAATAAATAGCATCAATACCGGTTATACCTGAAATATATCCGCCGTTAAAAGCCATACCACGAGCGCCGACCGGGATTAATAATTCCTGTGCACCGGCTGTTCCGTTTCTTTTACCTCCACTCGCAAATGCTTCAAGAGCAATGAGAAATGAAAGTAAGAACACCTTTACTAAATTTGTGAACTTATAATACATTTTCAATCTCCTTTTAAATAAACCTTTTAGATTAATAAAGTTAACTTTCATAATGCTAATAAATATTTAGAATTTGTTGTTCCATAATTATAGCTAACTTCATAACCTTTGTACCAATACCCGGCATTTCGAGATAAGCGATGTAAATTCCACTCGCAACCGGCAGGTTATCTTTATTTTGTAAATTCCAATCCAAATATTGGCTATTATCATTTTTTGTTATTTTCTGAATAAATACGCCTGCAAGCGAGAAAATGCTAATACTTACATTTTTGGGAAGATTTGTAAACCTGACAAATCTTTGGAATTTATTTACTTCTAAATTGTTTGCGCCAAAATATGGGTTCGGAAAAACACTTATTTTATTAAGATTTTGAGCAGCGTTTTCTTTATTATTCATATTAGGTGCTTTGGCAATTCCGCTAAAAATATCATCACCGGAAAGAGGTTTCCAAGTTTCTATTTTAATAACTGTACCTGCTGCAGGTTTTTCACCAACAATAGTTAAACGCTCAAATCTATATTGTGCAAATGAAACCGTACCTGATGTTGCCGGCAATGGTTCCTGGTAAGGAGAGGTACCTGCATAAGCATAAACTCTTTCCCATTTTCCGGTTGTTTGATCTTGCGACCAGGTGGTATCAGTAGGACTATCGTCATATGTTTTTACGAAAAGTCTCGACTGTGCCGTATCGCTTCTTATTCCTCCTAAATCCCATACCTCAAATGGTACTTTCCCGTTTCCCAGCGGATCATTATTTATAAGAGATAAAGACTCCGAAGGTTTATAACCGGTTGAATAATATTGGCTTCCGGCACTTGTGAATCGCAGCTCATAATCATGCCATCCAATATTCTTTAGGAAGTTCAAATTTTGAACTGTATCGAGAGCGGTTCCCGGAGCAGTAATATACCACTGATGAGTTGAATTGTAATGATTCGGCCCAAATACATCCAACGGTGTTGATAATTCTGTTCCGTTTTCACCTTTTATTTCAACAACATCTTTTAATCCATATGGTTTAAAGCTAACAGGAATTGAATCAAGTTTTATTTTACCTGTATTTACAATTTGAACTATAAATCCATCGTAAACAGCCTTATGAACTGAATCGACGTTAAAATCTGTTAAATTAGTTGCCAACGTATCATTTAAAGTTCTATCAATTAATGTATAGCTCAATGAGTCGGGAGCTCCATTAAATGACACTTCATATTGATGACCATTCAATGCAGTCGGATCAACAACTTTAAGAAATACTTGACCGTCGCCTTTTCCTCCGACATGATTCATTGGAATTTTATCACCTGCATTGTATGCAGTAGTTTCGTCAATTTTTGGTGTACCGGGGTATACTTCCTTAACAATAGGTGCATTTTCCAAAACCGGTGGAGTACTATACTTTGAGTAACCATAAGCCGAAACTGCAAAATAATAAGGATTTGCATTATATAGGAGGCCGTTAGTAAACGCATCCTTTGTTATGGTTATATATCTTCTTAATCCTTCATCAGAAGCTTTAACGTAAGGATCTTCTGAGATTGGTGTTCCATTAATTGTTAAATAATAATGTTGATAATCATAAATATCGCCTAAACCATCGTGTATATCATAGGTTGCAACTATTACAGGATTTTGATCCGAAGAATTCCTGTACTGCCATACTCTATATCCCTGGAATCTATAATTCTTATCAGGGACAGGGATATTATACTGATTACCCGCAATTGTTGTATGAATGGTATCCGGCAGCAAAGGGTCAAAGGCTACATAACTTTCCGCATTCGATTCCCACCACAAAGTGATTGATTGGTCGCCCGGAACAATATGAACCTTGGGTGGAGATGGAGGAGGTGTTAAATTAAAATCGTTATTATAAGCTATTTGGGCTAAATCATCCTTATTCTTAAGTTCGGTTATACTTTCTATGTTACTAGTACCTCTTGCAATAACAAATCCGACAACTACTTCCTGTGTATCATTTGGCGCCATTGTAAAAGGACCGGATGCCATAAGCATTCTTCTATCACCGGGACCTCCTGTCGGATCACCTGGCCAGCCGGTACCTTCATACCAGCCTGTGCCTGCAACCGGGTCTCCAGGTAGAACAAATTTTGTCGGTTGCTGAGTATGCGGATCGATAAAAGGATTTCCGTTCCAAACATATCCTGATAAATAATTATACATTTGAATAGAACCCTGGTAATCATCCAACGGCGGATCCTGGTAAATTGTACCCTGAAGATTTATATAAAAAGTAAAAGCAGTCATTGGCAAATTTCTATAACCATGCCGGTATCCGCCTAAAAATTTTGCGCTGTCCGTAGGAGCAGCAGGAACAATCGGCCCTTGAAAGAAATCATATCCGTCAGCGGGAGGTGCATCACCATAAACTGCGTCATGATTAGTACCGTTATAAGTATAACCAAGGCTTCTTACGGTATCGCATCCAGTATAGTCATCGTTTGCGTCACCTAAATCGGTATCCGACCATAAGCCCAATATCATATCTTTTATTGTGTTGCCGCCTTTATTGATAAGTTTATACTTTTTAAATATCATGTCACCAAGAGGTCCGGTTCTGTTAAATTCAAATACGGTACATTGCATTTCTAAGCCCAACGGCGGTGCACCGTAAAGATGGACAGTCCTTGTTGCATCAAGATCATTGGATACAAACCACATCATTTCATCGCCTGAAAATTTTGGGTGATCACCGGCAGCCGGATTATAAATTCCGTCTCCATCAACATCGACCCAGGGAGCACCATCTTGAACCGGCCATTCATTAAAATCTTTTTCATATTGATCCCTTACAGCACCCGGGGCAAGATTTTGCCAATCGGGCCTAACATCATATATTCTGTTTTTCGGGTCTGCCGGATTATCGGCAGTCCCATCAGATAAGATTGGGCCTGCCTGTAAACCATAATTATATGTGCTTCCGCCAACTCTTATTTGACGGCCAATCTTACCGCCCCAGATGAGTCCATCTTCAAAAACGGCTCCTTGAGTAGCATGAATTCCGCCGGGCCACAGAAGTCCTTGCCCTTGTGTTACCGGATTATAGGCAGAACTGCCGTTATTCGACAAGAACATCAATATCTGGTTGATTGCAATGTTCTTAAATTGATCATTAGTTTGGGTTTTTTGAATTTTCTTACCATCATGAATCCCTCTGAACCCAAGGGAGGTAAATACCAATACGGCAATGAAGAGAGAAGAAAATTTCAATATTTTTTTATTCATTTTAAACTCCATATAAAATTTATTATTATCAGATTTAAGCATGGCATTAATAATTCAACCTTAGTCCTAATCTGATTTGTCTGGGCGAACCGAAATGCCCGGAATCATATGTCATAGTCTTATAAAGGTTTTGGAATGTTTGTGCGGTTTTTTCTCCATATTGACTTCTGATAGTGTTGACTTGCGCAACTCCTGCCGGGCTGGAGAGGTAACCATCATTGTAGGCATCACCGGATACAGGAAATACACCAACCACATTCTGAGTATTCAATACGTTTATAACCCACAAATATATATTTGTTTTTAGCGGTCCAATATTGAAGGTTTTATCTACCTTTGCGTCAATCTGAAATGTCCATGGAGTTGTAGAAGCATTTAAAGCTTCGGTTGGATATCGGCTGTTACCGAAGCTGTTAGCAGTAAATTGAGTATAATTAAAACCGCTGGCAAAAGAGAATAAAAGATTTATACCGAAATTTTCCAGCCATTTGCTGCCCAAAATATTCGGGCCGTCATCATCAGCCCATCTATAATCAATGTTTAAATTTCCCTTATGCGCCTGATTGTAATCTAATGGAGCAATCATTTGAGGGAAATAAGGATTTGCACCGGATTGCCAAACTATATTAAAATGTGAATTTGGATTAGAGCCTGTACCCTGTGCATCGGAAAGCGTATAATCCAAAGTCGCTGATAATCTTTCTGTTCTTCTTAAGTCTAATTTTAATTCTATGCCTTTAACGGTAGAAAAATCGCCGTTAACAAGCCCATAGTATGAAGTGTGGCTTGCATCGGATTCGGCATATATCAGTCTCTCCTGAATTTGATCTTTTATATCTTTATAAAAACCGGTAATATCAAATGCAAAATTATCACCGATTTGCTGTTTAAAACCAATTTCATATTGGGTTGTTCTTTCGGGTCTTAAGCCATATCCAACAGGATTTTGGAATGCATAGCCGCCTTTAATAACAAATGCAGCATAATTATATCCCAAATATAGATTCCTTAACTGTGTTTCTTGAATAAACTTGCCATATTGAGCATGGAAAACGGTTTTGTCAGTTACCGGGAACGAAAATCCTAGTCTTGGACTTAGCTGTACTGAAGGTTTAACATCAATCATCTTGCTATAATCGAGCTGATCGGATGATGTAAATGGAAGGTTATGAAGGTCTTTGAATGTTTTTGAACCGGGATCGATATAATCCAGTCTTAAACCGGCATTAACTACAAGGTCCGAGAACTCCATTTTATCTTGGACATAATAGGCGGCAAATACCGGATGCTTAGGGGCATACAAACCAGCTTCATCCGTAATATTTCCGAATACGTCATAACCGTAATTATCCAATTGATTATAAATTTTAAAATATGGATCCTTAGGAGTAGCTTCTATATTACTTATTAAAGTTCGAGGAGCAAAGCTGTATCTTCTAATAGTATAATATGTATATTCACCACCAGTTTTTAGTTCATGATGGAGCCCAATCTGGTATAGTAAATCGACCTTTCCACCGAAATGAATCGTTCTTTGTTTTCGGTATCCATTATAAGGAATTGGAGTTTGATAAAAAGTATAACCAAATGCTGTGGCATAATACGGAGAAGTATACGGGAGAGTACCATCTCCATTTAGATGATAACCAAGCGCAGCACTTTTAATAGAATCTCCGTAAGCTGCCAGGTTATTCATGAATACAGGATCTTCATCAACATAATAGTCATTAAAATAATCAAATGTTGCTTCGTAAAAGGCTTTTTCACTTAAAACATGTGTAAACTTTAAATTACCCGTTAAAGTTGAAGCTTCATGTAATCCGGCTCTTCCTTGAGACATGTAATTTGCAAGGGAAACACCATCTCGGCTTTTAATCCGCTGGAAACTACCGCCGACTTTTATTTTAAAAGGATTATAATCGAATATAATATTACCTTGTGCCTGATATGTATTTTTAGCCTGATTTATCAAATAACCTTTTGGATAATAAAAATCAATTGTATCTGACGAAGAACCTAAAGAAGGATCATAAAGATTTTTATAGTCTGCACCTTCGTAAAAACCTACCGGCGAGCCTTCGAAGGTATTATCACCTGCTAAAAAGAATCTAATACTTTTATCAGACGGAATAACAGGACCGCTTGCAGTAAGGACATATTCGCTGTATCCGAAAGAGTATGTATCTAAAAATTGATTGCCCAGTTTGGCAAAGTTATCGGTAATTCCTTCAAAGCTGAAATGATAACTTTCCCCGCCGATTTTAGTAGTTGTTGTTACTATACCCGAAGTTGCGCCGCCGTATTCTGCAGAATATCCGCCGGCTTGAAATTGAATTTCCTGAATTGCGTTTTGTATTCCTAATGTTTGTGCACCGCCGAATACAGGATTATTTACCAGGACTCCATCGACATAATAAGCTACTTCGTCTGCCCGGCCGCCTCTAACATAGATATTTCCACCCTGGCTAACTACACCCGCTTGAGTATTGATAACGGCGTTAACTCCGCGAACAGGCAAATTATTCAAATCTTCGGATTGAACAATATTAACCGAGTTGGTCAGGTTTTTATTTATAAGGGGTTTTGGTGCTACAACTTCAACAGCTCCTAACTCATACGATTGCGGAGGAAGTGCAAAATCAACTTCCGTAGTTACGTTGCCCGAAACTTCTATGTTTGATTTAGTAACACTTTTATATCCGATATATTTTGCAACAATGGAGTAGACATTAGGAGGGACATTGAGGATAATAAAATATCCGTTTACATCTGAAGCGGCGCCCATTGTGGTACCGCTGATTAAGACATTAGCGCCTATTAAAGGTTCGCCAGTCTCTAAATCAGTAATCTTCCCCACAAGTTTTCCATTTTGAGCAAAACTTATAGTACTTATTACGGAGAAGATTAAAATTGTAATTAAAATAGTAAATTTAAACTTCATAACTCTCATCTCCTTTTATTAATTCCTGGTAGGATTAACTGGTGGAATCCCTTCATCTTTAAAAATCTGTAAATTGTTCGGATTTCCGTAGAGGAATATGTAATATCGATTGCCTGCAGTAAAATTATAAGTCGGGGTAGAAACAGTTGCACTAGAATCAATCGGCATAAAATCGAAACTGTTTGCACCCGGTTCCGCTTCAGGAACGCTATATATACCCTGATACCCAAGTGATACCGGACCAGTAAGTGCTGTATATGTGGTGTCGTGTGTTGGTGTATGTCCAACTATATTATAATTTTTAGATGCAATCGTATCAACATCACCGGCAGCATCAATAAATAGAATGCCAACACTATCCGCTTTGGGCGCAACACTTACATACAGTTCTGCTTCATCAACAAGAAAAACACCAAAATTATTGTTGGCATCGTTTGTAAAAGTTCCAGAAAATACTACAGTGTATCTCTCATAAGCATTAATATCGGCTGTTCCATTGAATACCTCATTACCGGAATTATCTTTAACCAGAAATGTATCTTTCCCCGATTCGACATTAAAATAACCGGTTGGCTGTGCGAGAGCTAAAGAGCTAAGTGAGCTCGATGGCGTTTTCCCATCTATCGTTATATTTATTTGATCAACATTAGTTGACAAATTTACGACCCTAATAGATGAGAAGGGTCTGCTAATCGGTTCAATCGTAGGTTCGTCTACACAACTATAAAATGAAAATATAGTGAGTAGAAGAATTGAACCCAGTATTGCCTCCTTTTTTTTAAACCACATGTGTGAACCTCGTAATTAATAAATCGATATTTAACTTTCAGAATTTTAAAACCAAAAATTTATTGGATATAAAATAAAAAAGGTAGCTGCCTTATTCAAGCCAGCTACCCGCTTTTTTAAAGTTATTTTAAAAATGGATTATTTTAATAATACCATCTTCTTAGTACTAATATAATTGCCTGCCGTTAATTTATACAAATAAATTCCCGATGCTAATTTTGAAGCATCAAAATTGATCGTATAATTTCCAGGATTCTTCTCGGTATTTACAAGAGTTGTTACTTCTCTTCCGAGTATATCGTAAATCTTCAGAGAAACAATGCTTCTTGATGCAACCGAATAGTTAATTTTAGTTGTCGGGTTAAACGGATTCGGATAATTTTGATGCAATGCAAATGTATACGGAGAGTTCGGATTATTATTAACAGAATTAACAACCAACCTCGGGATAGTAATTTGTGCATTAAAGTTATACAATGAAGCATAAGAAGTATCAAAACCAGCAGGAATATTCACTTCACTTCCAGGGATCGTATCTCCCTGAACTACAATCTGAATTGTACAAATACTATCTGTTACAGGACTCATTTGTGTAACACTAATATATCTCCAATCCATCAATTTATAGGTACCGCCCCAATCCATACTATCCGGAGTAAATTTAACAGGAGCAGTCCATGTATTACCGGAATCCAACGATGTCATAATCATACCAGTATAATAAGTATTAGCAACACCGGTAGCTGACGTGTCACCCATAAAATATGGGGTTGTAGCGCTAAATGCTAAGAACAATGCATCCCCTTTTGCAGATCTTCCTATAGCAGGTCTACAAATAGGTGCAAATACGTCAACAGAGCCTTCATAATCATAATAGTAAGGAACATTATTTGAATCAGCAACCATCATAAGATTTCCATTATTAGCCATAGGACTCCAGAATGCAATCTTTGAAGGGAATGACGGGAAAAAGGTTCCGGCAGTATATCCTTTTATAAGATTAAATGTTACACATGGCTGGTCGCCGAGAAATACCATGTCTAATCCTCTTATTGCCGCCAATGTGTCGGGATTGTTAGCAAAGTCGGAATAATTCCATAATGTATCCATATTAGACCAAGTAGTTCCCATATCAGTTGTTTGCTGGTAAAAAACACAACCAAAATTAGAATTAGCAGTGGAGCCATTACCGATGTATGCTACACCAACAATGGTACTATCCTCAGAAACTGCAACTCTGTAAGTTTCAGCTTGATCACCAGGAAATGATTGCCATCCATTAAAAGCACTTCCATTATAAATATCAACGAACATGCTATCTTTACCGCCGGTATTTTGCGATGATTCGATAACAAAACTATTATCGTTGATCACTGCAAGCCGCGGCCAAATTGCTGCATTACTGCCAGTTACTCCCTGGGGATATCCGGGATCATATTCAGTACTAAAAGTACCAAGGCCGGAACCATCATCTCTAAAAACCAATGTTCTTGTGCTTGGATCAGCATTATCAAAGGTATGGCATGCTATAAGCGCTGCACCATCCGACATGAATCCGCTAACAGCCGGATAACCGCTTCTATTACCAGAAGGTGGGACAACTCCCGGTGTTAACCATGTTGTACCGCCATCGGGGCTGTATAAATATTGGACTGTTCTATCCGGCCAATTATTTCCTGTTTCCGGTGAATATATTAATGCTGCATGAAGTTCACCGGTCTGAGGATTTGCCCAAAGTTCCTGCGGTGTTCCATTGGATTGTAAATCATACCCTGTGTATACATTAGTAGGATTCATCGTAAAAATTAAATCGCCAGCTAATATTTTTTGAGCCGAGATTAATTTATCGGTTCTCAGACCTTTTTGTAAATTCACAGGGTGATTGATATTTACAACTTTCTCGTTTACAACTTTTGCCTGTACTTTTTTATGTACCCATCTATTTGTTTGAGCTTGGGAAAAGCTAAACCCCGCAAACAATAGAATAACCAGTAGACTGGTAATTTTACGCTGCATTTTTTACTCCTTCTTTTTTGAATGGATTAAATTGATTTTTCGATACCCGCTGCATTGTGAAATCATTTTTTAGATTTATGCAATTCAAAATAACATAAGGTTTTTTTTTAGTCAAGTTTAAATGACTTATTTTTTTTAAATATTAGTTACTTTATTTCTCTTTTAATGTCAATATCAAAGAACGTACATGATGATAAATTCAAGATTATCATCACATTTAGAAAAACATCAATTACAATAATTTTTCTTTAATAATTGTTATTCTCCACTTAAAAGTTTTTTATTGACAATATTATTTATTAGTAATTTCAAATAATATTAAAATTCATTAATCAAATATTATATGGCGGAATTCAATTTTTGAGTAATATGTGTTTTCGGAACAGCTCCGATAATTGTGTCTTTTAATTTTCCTTCTTTAAATAATAACAAAGTCGGAATGCTTCTTACGCCATATTTAATTGAAGTCTGTTGATTATTATCAACATCTAATTTCCCGAATTTAATTTTCCCGTCGTATTCATCTGAAAGTTCTTCAACGATTGGTGCAATTGCTTTACAAGGGCCGCACCAAACCGCCCAAAAATCAATTAATACAGGTATATTTGATTTTATTACCTCTTGTTCAAAATTTTCGTCAGTAATTGTAACAGGTTTCATTTTTTCCCTTATATTTTTATTAATTCAGTTTTTTGACCTTGCCCCACAAAATTTACTACGTCTTCCCCTCCGTCGGCGTTTATAATACCGCCGGATATCCATTCGCCTCCATCTTTACACAACAGTGAAATTACTTTTGCAACATCTTCTGTTGTAGTTAAACGGCCGCGAGGATTTTTCCTTTTCGCTACTTCAATCATCTCAGCATTGCCGGGGATTTTTCTTAGTGCCGGCGTATCTGTTACACCAGCCATAATAGCAGCTACGGAAACTTCCTTCGGGCCTAATTCCATTGATAATTGCCGAACATGAGATTCGAGACATGCTTTAGCTGCAGATACAGCACCATAATTGGGAATTGAAGTATGTCCCCCGGAACTTGTCATCGCAAAAATTCTTGCTTTCCTTACAAGTAAATTATTTACGAAAACATCTTGTACCCAGTAGACTATTGAGTGCGCCATTACATCCAGAGTCATTTCCATTTGAGCTTTTGTTAAACCGGTTTCATCCTCAAAAGAAATGAATGGTTTTAAAGTACCAAAAGCGAGAGAGTGAAGAATTACTTTAATGATTGGTTCACCCCCCGATATTTTTTTTATTTCATCAATTACTTCTTTTCTCTTTTCTTCATCTGCTGCATTAACATTAAAAAAAAGAGACTTCACACCGTAAGAATGAATTTTATTGATAACCTCACGAACATTAGGCATTGTAGCCTGTCTATCGAGGTGAACACCAAAAATATTATACCCGTCCTCGGCAAGTTTAACGGCAGTAGCTCTGCCAAAGCCGGAAGATGCACCGAGAATTAACGCCCAATAATTTTGGTTTCCCGTAGAGTTCATATCAAGAGAGCCTCTTTTTTTCCTGAAAATTGAATGCTAATAATACAAAATCACCTTTAGTTATACAACAATCTTTAAGTTATTAAAGACACATTAATATTAAAAAAACGCTTTTTTTATTCCTTTTATTAATAAAAATTAATAATTCATTTGGGAAATAACACTACCGAATTATCACCTAATAAATTATTAACCTCATCTAAAAAATTATTCGATATTTCGACTTTTATTTCAGGAAGAAAAAACAATCTTTCTTTATTCCCGTTATTCATCAATTGCAAATATACTGGGAATTTTCCGGAATATTTCGACAACATTTCATTTAATTTTTCAATACAGTTTACATCGTTTCCTGTTTGATCAATAATTATCCGAATGCCCTGTGTAAATTTATCTCTTACTTCACTCAACGGAATTACTTCATCGATATGAATTTTTATTGAATCACCGCTGCTCTCCGGAGTTCCGGTTATCATTATGCATTCTTCTTCTTTTATGAATCTGCCGAACTGTTCAAACGATTTCGAAAACATTAAAGCTTCACATGAACCTGAAAGATCATCAAGTGTAAAGAATGCCATTGTTCTTCCTGATTTATCTATCTTGGTTTTTAATGAAGTTACCACTCCGCAGGCTTTTATCGCATTCATTCCCTCAAGTTTTTCTGTCTCACCAAGATGCACCGATGCAAAAGTGTTGTACTCAAGTTCGTATTTGGTAAGAGGATGCCCGGTAATATAAAATCCGGTAACCTCTCTTTCTTTTGATAATTTTTCTTCATCCGACCAGGGTTCAACATCGGGAAGTTCAGGTTCACTTATTCCGACTTCTTCTTCCATTCCTCCGAATAAACTGTTCTCACTCATTAAAACAGAATTTTTAGCCTTGCTTCCAAAGTCCAATGCTTTTTCAACAATTTCAAATAATCTTGCCCTGTTTTTATCAATCGAATCAAATGCACCGGCTAATATTAATCCTTCGAGCGCTCGTTTGTTTACTACCCGTGTATCAACAGTTGCACAAAAATCAAAAATACTTGAAAAATTTCTTCCCAAACTTTCTCTGCTCCGCAAAATTTCTTCAACTGCAGAAACTCCTACATTTTTTATCGCAGACATTCCAAACCTGATTTTCCCATCTTCAACATTAAAATGAACTGCAGGATTATTTACATCGGGAGGAAGAACAGGTATTTTTAACTTACGGCAGTCATCAAGAAGAACTGCAACTTTATCCGAGTTGCCGAATTCATTTGTAAGGTTGGCTGCTAAAAACTCTGATGTATAATATGTTTTTAAATATGCTGTCTGGTATGCAATATAACTGTAAGCAACAGAGTGGCTTTTATTAAAACCGTAGTTTGCAAATTGATCAATTACTCTGAAAATCTCTTCGGCAATTTTTTTATCGATTCCGTTTTTAAGTGCACCATCGATAAATTTCTGTTCCTGCTGTTTCATGGCCTTTAAATCTTTTTTACCCATTGCCCTTCGCAGAATATCGGCTTCGGCAAGACTCATTCCGCCGATTTTATTTGCAATCTGAATTACCTGTTCCTGGTAAACAATTATTCCATAAGTTTCTTTTAAGATCGGTTCCATTAACGGGTGCAGATAGACGATTTCCTGCCTTCCGAATTTTCTATCGATATAATCATTTATTGAATTCATCGGGCCGGGACGGTACAAAGCATTCATTGCTGAAAGATCATTTAAGCTGGAGGGGTTTAGCTTTTTTAAATATTCTCTCATCGGGGCAGATTCAAACTGGAACACGCCGGTAGTCTGACCTTTTGCAAAAAGCTGATATGTTTTTTCATCGTCTAAAGGGATAGCATCAATATCAATTTCTTTTCCGTAATTCTTTCTTATTAGGTCGATTGCATCTCGGATTATCGTAAGAGTTCTTAATCCAAGAAAATCCATTTTAAGCAAACCGGCATTTTCGATTTCCTTCATATTGAACTGGGTTACAATATCTTCCTGCGAGACTGCTGTAGCAAGCGGAACATAGTTGCTTACATCTTCAGGAGTAATTACAACGCCGGCAGCATGCTTTGAAGCATTTCGATTCATTCCTTCCAAAACTTTTGCATACTTAATAAGATTTTGGATATCAGTCTCTTTAGAATCTTTAACCCATTTTAGTTCTGGTACTTCTGCAAGTGCCTGATCGATTGTAAAAACTTTACCAAATTTTGAAGGAATATATTTTGTAATTTTATTTACGGT
>Ga0315535_1001307_pt1 | contig 16664 bp, 14 predicted proteins | sample SalMarSW160220MG_2_FD_203092 | JGI IMG/M metagenome (GOLD analysis project Ga0315535, IMG submission 203092) | Salt marsh sediment microbial communities from the Plum Island Ecosystem LTER, Massachusetts, United States - Salt Marsh Sediment SW1602-20 ...
AGTTCTTCTTCTGGGATGGCATCCACCCTACAAAGGCAGTACACGCGATCATCGCTCAGCGGGCGGCCGACGTGCTTGCTGACTATCCCAATCCTTAAGAGCAGCGTGTGATACACGCAAAAGGGTTGGCCGCATTACGTCCCGACCCTCGCGACCGGCGACCACTCCACCATTGCTGACAATCAGCTTTTCCGTAGTCAGCTGACGTTCACCGGCACGGGCCGAAAGACAGCATTGTCTACAAGGCGACGATCAAAGCGTAAGACCCGCACGCGCCAGCAGCGAGATCACCCCGGCCACCGAGCCGGGGTTTTTTATGGCTGCCATCCTGGTATTGGGTGTTTCTGTAAATACGCGTCGTCGTGTTTCTGTGGTTACGCTTTTCCGGAATTGCGGTTGACGCTCGGCGATCGGAGCTCCTTACGTTGCGGTGGGGCAGGGTGTTCGGTGCGTATGTCGTACGACCGTACATACGGCACCACGGAACTACGGGCACACGCATATACGAGAAGCCCCGTGGGGGCGGGGCGGGAAGGAACGGAGGTCATTGCGGCGGGCGACCGTCGATCCAACGAACGATCGAGTAGAACTGCCCATCGGTCAGCTGGGAGCGGTCGATCACAGCGCCGGTGAGGTCGGCCCTCAGAAGGATCGCGAGAGTGAGTTCTGCGCCGGTGAGGTCGGCATCAGTGAGGTTCGCGTCAGCGAGCATGGCCTCAGACAAGTTGGCGCGGGTGAGGTCGGCTCCACGGAGGATCGCCCAGCGAAGGTCGGCGTTGGCAAGGCGGGTCGTGACGAGGTCGGCGCCGCACAAGTTGGCGTTCGAGAGGTGGGCGCAGGAAAGATCGAGACTAACGGAACCGGCTGCGTTCAGCTTTTCTCGTAGGGCGTTGAACCTCAGGACGTCTGATAGAAGGAGCGTGATCACCGTTTGTTTCCAAGCGGTAGCTTGATCAGCAAGTGTCTGGATGTCGGTGGACATACGGTTCTCCGCAGTACGTGCCTGCGACGGGATGTCGTGGGCAGGGTTCTGCGGAGAAGGGTCTGGGGGTATGTAACCACAACGCATTGATTTGTCGAGCATGCGGCAGCGATGTGGGGCGGGGGCGAGATGGTTGGGTGACCTCTCGGGAGTTGGATAGCGCACCTCTCGACTCTTGGATGCGGGAGGGGTGGTTCTGACCTCCCGAGTTTTGGATGCCGACCTCTCGACTTTTGGATGTCGGTAACCTCTCGAGTTCTGTATGGAGGGTCGGGGTTTTGGGGCGAGGTTGGGCGGCTTTCGCGCGCCGGGTAGAGGGGTGTGCTGAGGTTGGGTCGAGGGCGAGAGTGCTTGGGACGCCGGGAGCGGGGTAGGCCATGCGGGCCGGCCGGTCACCGGCTAGGGCCGGCGGGGGAGGGGAAAGTGCCGGGGGCGGGCGGCCTCCGGCTAGCTCAGCGGGACGATCATGCGGCGTGTCCGGTGCGTTCCTCAGCGAGGCGGCGCAAGTTCCGGCGCATCGTTGCCGACCACCGTAGCGGCTCGTGGGTTGCTACCGTGCCGGCAACGTGCATTTTTGGCTAAGGCAACCAAGGTGAAACTGCCCCCTCGCAGGCCGCACGGTAGGGACAGGCACGGTCACAGCAGCTATACACTGCTCCCGAGGCAAAGCAGAGTGGACGTCGCCCCTCCATGAGGGAGGATGCGGGATAGTCGGGGCCTGCGGCCATCACCCCTCCGTCCCGTACCCGCGCGGACTCCCTCTGGGAGCGGAAATACAGCTGCAACCGCTCCTCGAGCGTCCAGGCATTACTTTCATACGGAGTCTTCATACTGCACCTCCGCGCTCGTTCCATTCGAGCGTTAGCGTTTTCTAATTGTAGTCGCGCAAAACCGCACACGCTATCAGGGTTTTTCCGAGTCCCCCCAGCAGGGAAAGCCTGTGGCAGCGGGCAAGCGACATCGCGCAGAACCCCGGGGCTCTGGAAGAGGGGGTGGAGCGGGAAGGGAAGCGTGCCAGAGGGGCGGGGGGTTCCGCGATTGAGACGCGGGCCGTTGATCGGCATCGGCTCACCCGTGGATTGCTATTCTTCTCGGAACCGCGAGACAGGTTCTCTATTACGCTTTTGTAACCTTAATCTATTACCATCCTGTAACCTCTCGACCAGATAGGCCCAAAGTAAGAGTTCCTATCACCATGTGCCATATATGCTGGCACTAAAATAGCTGAGATCGTAAAAGATATGATAAGTCAGTATGTTATCGCTCCATCGTGGATGTGAGTGGAGGTTTGAGGCGGTGCACGCCTCGCTCAATTCAGGGGTCGAAACATCCTGATAAATCCATAACCTGGATGCAGATGGCGCTTCGTTGCAGCTACCCTTACTTTGGGCCAGATAGGCCGCATTGCCCAGAGGGGCAGGGATTCTACTGCGACGAGAGGTGGAGCTACGGGCATCGGCTCTATCCTACCGGGAAATCTGGATGCTCCTGCGTTTGGATCCCCGTCAAACAACTCAGTCTCAACGAGGGGGGGATATACACGCGATTCAACAGGATGGCTGAAGCAAAACGAACAACTTCGACAGCCTCGATTGAGGCGAGGAGGGACCTATGAACACTTCACCTGTGACAAGCGAAAAGCATCGCCTAGACACCACAACGGGCGGCCCAATCGCACAGTCGATCGGCGGGCTGGCAGCCAGCATATTAGCTATTCTCGGGCTAGTTCACATTGCCCCTCATTATATGGTTGCAATCGCAGTACTGACGATCGGCGCGGCTCTGGTTTCCCAGGGCGGCACCATCTCGATGGAATACGCGAGTCTGCTCTTGAGGATATCGCACACGAAGCCGGAGAACGCGCCTGTCGGCGGCGGTATAGGCATTGCGGTGCTCGCCGGGGTTGCCGGCATCGTTCTCGGTGTGCTTGCCTTGGTGACCGTGAGCCCGAACGTCCTGTTGCCGGTCGCGGTCATCGTATTCGGCGCGGCGCTGATTGGAGGCAGCGGCGATGCCACTCGGCTCTACTCCCTCAAGCTCGAACAATCCGGGGCGGATGAACGCCTCCAGCAGGTCGCGCGCGAGTCATTGTCGGCGGGGAGCAGTACGCAGGTCCTCATCGGTCTGGGCGGTGTCGTGCTTGGAATACTTGCCCTCATCGGGTATGAGTGGACCGTGCTCACTCTGGCGGCGTTGCTTGCCTTTGGAATTGCAATGCTGCTCAGCAGCACTGCGGTGGTGAATAGGATGACGGCCTTTTTCCACACATAAGCGTGCGCTAAGGCGCAATTAGGCTGTCATCCCACGCGTGCCGCATTGCCTTTGGCAATGCGCCACTTTGTTGCCGTCGGTTTCTGGCATTCCAGCCTCTAATCTCGATGCCGGGACCTGATTACCCATGATGCTCAGCCGCTGCCATGCCAACTCGAGAGCTAAGTGTTTGTTTGGCTGTTGGCGACTCAGCATCCAGGGTGTTCGGGGCGGTCCTGAGAACGCCATCCTGTCCGGCGGAGGGCTCGGCCTTCTCGCGGCCTGAAGCAGAAGTCGTTAAATAATAATACCTTGGCCAGGCCCGGAGTCGGCTGAGGATTGTGGGGAATCAGGTGCCGGGATGTCTCGATGTGCTCTCCTGCGCGACCACACGACCGAATTCCGCCTGAGGCAAAGAAGACGGCGAACGTCCCTGCTAGGTGTAGCGACCTTGTCCTATACGGACATCATTTCATCGAATACGTAATCTTCTGAAGAGTGTCCCGGGAGCCAAGCGCTCTGGCGAGGCCGTTGCCGATTGCCTGCATCCCCGCCGGCCAATCCTCGGCCAACGGATCGATCGTCACGACTTGCCCGCCGATGGCCGCGGCAACGGCGTCTGCCGCCTGCTGCGAGAACTCCGGCTCCACGAAGACCATCCGGATACCCTGTCGCTTGGCCTGCTCGATGACCTGCGTGATTCGGGCCGGCCCGGGTTGTGTGTCCCCCCGTTCGATGGGGACCTGGGTCAGGCCGTAGGCCGCGGCAAAATAGCCGAAGGCCGGATGGAAGACCAGAAAGCGATGTTGCGTGACGGTGGTCGTCGAGAGCGTGTGGAGAATGGCGTCGTCGACCCGGTTGACGGTCTCCGCCAGTTGCGCGTAGCCACGGCGGTAGTCCGCCGCGTGGGCGGGATCGGCCGCGATCAGGGCGTCGCGAATGTTCATTGCCTGAATGCGCACCAAGGGTGGCGACAGCCAGATGTGCGGGTCGGGCTGGTGGCCGGTGCCGTCCCCCTGTCCCCGTGCCAAAGGACGGCGTTGGATGCCGCGGGTGGTATTCACCACCCTCAGGTCCGGGCTGGCGCTCTCGAAGCGCGGCAGCCAGGGCGTTTCGAACGGCACTCCGATGGCGAAGTAGAGCCGGGCTGAGGCGAGCTTGGTCACTTGCTGCGGCGTCGGGGCGTAGTCAGCCGGCTCCGCGCCGGGCCGCACCATGACCTGCACTGCCACATGCCCGCCGCCGATAGACTCAACGAAATACTTCTGGGGCAGTATGCTCACTGCCACATCGATTTGGGCGGCGTGCAGCGCGGGACTGAGCAGCAGCAACAGCAGAAGCAGACGCCGCATAGCAAAACCTCCTGACTCGTCGCCTATGGAGGACAGAAGGTCTAACCGTACCACGGTTGGAATAGGGCGAACGGTGACGTTGAGGAAAGGTTCACGCCAACGCGCTTGCGCGGGGGCGAGGCGGTACGGCGGCGAGCGAGGGAGGGCAGGGACTCGGGTTGCTGGATACGCGAAGCCCCGCAGTGCAGGGCTTTTCGGGGTTTGGCATCACTCTACCTTGATGGCGTGCCGCGAGGCCGGCACCGCCTTGGGCAGGGTGAGCTCCAGCAGGCCGTCCGTAAACTTTGCCTGCGCGCGCTCGGCATCCACCGCGGCGGGGAGCTGAACGGTGCGCGTGAGCTCCCCGCGTGAGATCTCCCGCCGCTGGTACTCGCCCTTGCTCTCTTCCGTCTCGTGCTTGGTCGTCGCCTTGATGGTGAGCCGCTCGCCCGCGAGCGAAACCTCGAGGTCGTCCTTGGTGACCCCCGGCAGCTCTGCGTGAACCACCACCTCCTCATCGCGCTCGATCACGTCCACCCGAGGTGTGCGCCCCTCGAACGGCGCCGCGAGCTCCGCCCACAGGGGCCAGGGCGGTTGCATGCCCCGCATCCAGAGGCGCGGCATGACGCCTTCCAGAAACCGGTTCAGCGCCTCAAACGGCGTCAGCTCGCCCGCTGTGGGTTCAAACCGCCTTTGCATCGCTTTCTTTTCCTTCTCGCCCATTATGTCGTCTCCTGTTGGTGCCGAAGTTGTGGGGAAATCGTAGGTCATGACCATCGCATCGACCAGGCAAGAGAACGCCCGCTGTCGGCCATCCCTGGCCTTCCGACGGGTGTCGAGGCACGTATCCTCGCGTCTCGACCAGGAAGTCTACTAACACGCCACGTTCACACAGATGAATCTTCTAGGGGTCAGCTCACGAAACGGAAAAAATCGTACGCTAACGATCCGGCGACTTGGGTCGAAAGATCCGTGCGCCGAGCCAATGGACAGCTCGAACGGGTGGGCGGCGACCTCGTCGCCCAGGCGCGGCGCGGCCTGCCGGACCTGGTGATCACGGGCCACGCCTGCGTCGAGCAGGCGGCGTTCCTCTTCGGGATGCATCGGCGGACCTTGAATCGAAGGCTGGCCGCCCAGGAAACCACCTCCAAGGTGCTGTTGGCGGGAGTACGGTTTGCGATGGCCCAGCAGCCACTTCGCGACACCCGCGTGACGATCGCGGCTGTCGCGGCGGCCCTCGGCTACGCCAAGGCAAGCGTTTTCACCCGCGCCCTCAAGGCTTGCTCAGGCCAGTCGCCTACAGCCTTGCGGGCGGCCAGGTACGGTATTTCAACTGGCGAATCGACGAATCCAAGAGGAGATCACCATGCACCCCACACGTTACCTGCCGCGCCCGGTACCGGGGGCCCTCAGCGGTCTGGTGGATCTGGCGCTCGACCTGCGCTGGAGCTGGAACCACTGCGCGGACAGTCTGTGGCAGACGGTGGATGCGGAGCTCTGGGAGGCTACGGGCGATCCCTGGCTCATCCTCGAAAGCGTCACACAGGAGCGGCTCGAGGGGCTGGCTGCAGAGCCGAAGTTCTGTGAACAGCTGGCCGAAGAGGTCGCCGACCGGGAGCAGCACCTTCGACGTGAGGCCTGGTTTGCCCGCACCCACGGCACCGACGCACTGGGGACAGTTGCCTACTTCAGCATGGAGTACGGCCTCAGCGAGGCCCTGCCCATCTATTCCGGGGGGCTCGGGGTGCTCGCCGGGGACCTGCTGAAGACGGCGAGCGACCTCGGCGTCCCGGTGGTCGGTATCGGGCTGCTATACCAGCAGGGCTACTTCCGTCAGGCTCTGGACGCCGACGGGGAGCAGCTCGAGTTCTTCCCCTTCAACAATCCGTCCATGCTCCCCGTGCTGCCGCTGCGGGACAAGGCCGGCGCCTGGCTGCGGATCACCCTGGAGCTCCCGGGTAGGACCCTGCATCTGCGCGGGTGGGAGGCCCGGGTCGGGCGCGTTCCCCTGTACCTGCTGGACAGCAACGACCTGCTCAATGCTCCCGGAGACCGTGGCATTACGAGTGAGCTGTACGGGGGCGGCCCGGAGCTTCGGCTGCAACAGGAGACGGTGCTTGGCCTCGGCGGCTGGCGCCTCCTGGAGGCACTGGGGATCGAGCCGGAGGTGTGCCACCTCAATGAGGGCCACGCCGCGTTTGCGGTCCTTGAGCGGGCCCGGAGCTTCATGGGCCGCAGCGGCCGGGGATTCCGGGATGCATTGCGATGCACCCGCGCCGGAAACCTCTTCACCACCCACACCCCTGTGGCCGCGGGATTCGACCGCTTCGCACCCGAGCTCATGGCCAAGTACTTCAGCCCCTACGCAGCGGCGCTGGGGATCTCCTTGCCCGAGCTCCTGTCCCTCGGCCGCGCCGAGGGCGCCGACCCGCAGGAGCCCTTCAACATGGCCTACCTGGCCGTCCGCAGCAGCGGAGCCGTGAACGGCGTCAGCCGGCTCCACGGCACGGTCTCCCGCCGCATCTTTCAGCCCCTGTTTCCCCGTTGGCCCCTGTCGGAGATCCCGGTCGGACACGTCACCAATGGGGTTCACGTCCCCTCTTGGGACTCGGCGGCGGCGGACGATCTGTGGACGGCGGCAGGCGGTAAGCGGCGCTGGCTCGGCGAGACCGAGTCCCTGGAACAGGCGCTGCGCGCGATCGAGGACGACCGCCTGTGGCGCTTCCGCACGGAGTGCCGGCGGACTCTAGTAAGGGCGGTCCAGCTCCGCCAGGCGCGCCAGCTCGCCGCGAGCGGCAGAACGACCAGTGAGGCGGCCGACGCACTCGATCCAAACGTCCTGACGCTGGGCTTCGCCCGCCGCTTTGCCGCTTACAAGCGCCCCGACCTGCTGCTGCGCGACCCTGACCGTCTGATGCGTCTGCTCACCAATGCGGAGCGGCCGGTGCAGCTTGTCATCGCCGGCAAGGCACATCCCCAGGACCAGACCGGCCGCCGACTCATTCAGCGGTGGGCCCAATTTGCGCGGCAACCGGCCGTGCGGGCCAAGCTCGTCTTCCTTGAGGACTACGACCTGGCGCTGGCGGCGGATCTGGTTCAGGGGGTCGACCTCTGGATCAACACCCCGCGCCGCCCGTGGGAGGCCAGCGGCACCAGCGGAATGAAGGTCCTGGTCAACGGCGGACTCAACCTCTCGGAGCTCGACGGCTGGTGGGCGGAAGCCTACTCGGCCGACGTCGGCTGGGCGCTCGGGGACGGGCGCGAGCATGACGAGGATCCCGCCTGGGACGAGGCGGAGGCGGCCGCCCTCTATGACCGGCTGGAGCGCGAGGTCATTCCCGCCTTCTATGACCGCAACGCTGACGGAATACCGATGCGCTGGGTGACCCTCATACGCGAGAGCATGGCGCGGCTCACCCCCCGCTTCTCCGCCAACCGGATGCTACGGGAATACACCGAGTCCTATTACCTGCCGGCCGCGGCTGCGTTGCGGCGCCGCGTCGCCAAGGACGGCGCGCTCGGCGCAGAGATCGAGGCCTGGTGCCAGCTGCTCGCCAGACGCTGGTCGCGGATACGCTTCGCCAACCTCTCGGTCGAGCGCTCGGGGACGGAGCTGGAGATCGCGGCACAGGTCTACCTGGACGACGTGGCGCCGGAGGCAGTGCGGGTCGAGCTCTACGCGGAGTCCACTGGCGAGGACGAGGAGCCGGTACGGATCCCCATGGAGCAGACGCGCCCCCTACAAGGGGCCGTTCAGGGCTTCGTCTACCAGGCGAAGATCCAAACCGATCGCCAGCCCGAAGACTTCACCGCTCGCATCGTGCTCGCGCACCCGGACGCTGTTGTCCCTCTGGAGGCCCCGTGGGTCCTCTGGCAGCGCTGAGAAAGAATCCCTTGACGGCGAGCGCGCTAAACACCGGGGGGTCTGGTAGTCCAACGCACAACATCGGCGTACGTTCGGGGGAAGAGTCCTGCCATCAGGATGGGGATCATGCCCGGCGTCTATCAGCTCCGTGTTTGCCTCTAACTGTAATCAGACCCCCCGGTTTTTAGTGCTCTCCTCCCCGAACCCTGTGGTTACCGCGCCAGTCGTCGACTCTACCGGTTTGGGCCAAAAAACCCCGTGTCCTAATGTCGGGTCGGACTCGACACCGGTGAGCGATGCGGTCGGGCGTTCTGACTTCGGCAGCACCATGCTGAGATCAGCTGCCGGCTTACAATGAAAGGATGCAGGCAGTGAGTGTGCAAAACGATCGGGACGGACCCAATGACCTCGGCCAGCTGCGTCGGCGTGCGGAGGCGGCATGGCGCGAGCGCGGATCGGATGCCGACAAGTTATCGGCGGCCGACGTCCCCGCGCTGCTTCACGAGCTGGAGGTCCATCAGATCCAACTCGAGATGCAGAACGCGGAGCTGCGCCGGGCTCAGGAGGAACTCGAGGCCGCACGTGATAAATACGCTGACCTTTACGACTTCGCGCCAGCTGGCCACCTCACCATCAATGAGAATGGGCAGATTCTGGAGGCTAACCTCACCGCCGCCGGGCTGCTGGGCACGGAAAGAGGCGTTTTGCCGGGACAGTCGTTGTCCCGTTTCATTGCGCCTGAGGACCAAGGCGTTTACTACAAGCACGGCAGAGCGGTGCTTGGCGCAGCGAATGGACAGGTCTGCGAAATAAGAATGGTACCACGGGCTGGCACACCATTCGATGTGCGTATGCAGAGCATGGGCGTAACGAATAATGATGGCACCGTTACAAAATGGCGGACGGTGATCAGCGATATCACCGAGCACAAGCAGGCGCAACAGGCGCTGCAGGAGAGTGAGTCAAAGGTGCGGGCTTTACTCAATTCCACCGGGCAGGCAATTTATGGGGTGGATCTAAGTGGCAAGTGCACCTTTGTAAATCCTGCTTTCTTACGAATGCTTGGCTATCAGCACCAAGATGAATTGCTGGGCAAGAACATACATGCCTTGATTCATCACACCGATGCCAAGGGACAACCTTATCCAGAGGAAAAGTGCCGGGTGTGCGAAGCCTTTCGCCGGGACGAAGGCATGCACGTAGACGACGAAGTGCTGTGGCGTGCCGATAACACGAGCTTTTCTGCAGAGTACTGGTCCCAGCCGATACACGAGAACGGCCAATTGGTCGGTGCCGTTGTAGCCTTCATCGACATCACCGAGCGCAAGCAAACCGACCAGGCGCTTCGCGTACGCAACCGCGCCATGGCCGCTGCGGCCAATGGCGTTATGATCACCGACCCGAACCTGTCCGACAACCCTCTCATTTATTGTAATCCTGCCTTTGAGAAGATTACCGGGTACACTCTGGATGAAGTGCTTGGCCGTAATGCCCGCTTTTTGCAAGGCAATGACTGTCAACAGGATGGGCTAAAGGAGGTGCGTGCCGCCATTCGAGAGGGGCATGAATGCTACGTGGTAGTGCGCAACTATCGAAAGGATGGGACGCGCTTTTGGAATGAACTGACGATTGCGCCTGTGCGGGATACGAATGGAGAAATAGCCCACTTTGTTGGAATCCAGAACGACATCACTGAACGCAAGCGGGCTGAAGAGGCGCTTCGGCGCGAGCGGGATTTCGCCGAAAGCCTGATCGAGACGGCGCAGACGATCGTATTGGTGCTCAGCCCCGAGGGCCGGATCGTGCGTTTCAATCCGTTCATGGAGCAGCTCTCGGGTTACCGACTGGGGGAGGTGGTAGGTGAGGATTGGTTCGCTACCTTCTTGCCGGAAAGCGAGCGCTCGCGGATGAAAAAGATCTTCTCAGAGGCGATGTCGGGCATCCAGACACGTGGCAACATCAGCCCCATCATCGCCCGCGATGGGCAGACCCGCGACATATCGTGGAGTGACCAGGTCCTCAAAGATGCCGATGGCAAGAGGGCCGGCCTGCTCTCCATCGGGCATGATATCACTGACAGCCGGCGGAAGGACGCGGCGCTCCGCGACCGTGAGCAACAGCTCGGGCTCATCCTTGCCTCCACAGCCGAGGGAATCTTTGGCATGGATCTGGAGGGCAGATTTACTTTCGGCAATCGCTCCTGTGTGGAGCTACTCGGCTACGAGGATGAAAAGGACCTGCTCGGGCAGGATATGCACACGCTCATTCATCATACGCGCTCGGACGGCACGCCCCACCCCAAGGAGGAATGCCTGATCTACCAAGCCCGTTATCAGAATAAAACGGTCGATTTGGACGATGAGGTCCTCTGGCGTGCTGACGGGAGCAGTTTCCCTGCCGAGGGCCGGTCGTATCCCATGCTAAGGGATGGCCAGGTTGTGGGCACGGTGGTCAGCTTTACGGACATCACAGAGCGCAAGGAACGGGAGGCGCAGCTCCTCCAGGCGCAGAAGATGCAAGTCGTTGGTCAGCTCACAGGCGGTATAGCCCACGATTTCAACAACCTTCTGACCGTCATCCTCGCCAACCTGGGGCTCCTTGCAGAGGAAATTGCCAGCGTTCCCGGCGCCGGTCCCCGGGACCTGATTAACGATGCCTTCTCGGCCGCCCGGGACGGCGCCGCATTGACCCACCGCCTGCTGGCCTTCTCGCGCAAACAGCCCCTTCACGTGAAGCGAGTCGATATCGACGATATCCTCCGCAAGATCAGGGGCTTTTTGCAACCGACGTTGAGAGAGAGCATCGAGCTCAGAGTCAATCCGGCTAAGGGGATCCCACCGGTCCTTGTGGACCCCGGCCAGCTCGAGAGCGCACTGCTGAACCTGGTCGTCAACGCGCGGGATGCGATGCTGGAAGGCGGCACGCTTATCATCGAGACGACCCATGAGTGCATCGGCCCCGACGAGCCCACCGCAGACCCGGAGCTTGCACCAGGCCACTATGTGATGATCACTGTCAGGGATTCGGGTATCGGCATGTCGCCCGAGGACGCGGCGCGCGCCATCGAGCCGTTCTTCACCACCAAGCCGCATGGCAAGGGCAGCGGGTTGGGCTTAAGCATGGTGTACGGCTTTGCCAAGCAGTCCGGGGGCGGCCTCCTGCTCAGAAGTGCACTTGGAAAGGGTACGTCGGTCTCGATCCTTCTACCGGAGGCTGCCCACGCCATTGAGGAAGACGATGCGGAGCTGGCATCACCGAATGCGCCGCGAGGCTCAGAGACGATCTTGCTTGTCGAGGATCAATTGCAGCTTCGCCGCGCCGCGAAGCGCATGCTTTTGGGACTGGGTTATCAGGTGATAGAGGCGGAGAATGCAGCCGCGGCAAGGAAGGTCTTGACAGCCGAGACCGGTGTGGATTTGCTGTTTAGTGACGTCGTCATGCCCGGCGACATGAATGGCCACGCACTTGCGCGTTGGGCCTTGCAGAAGCGCCCCGGCTTGAAGGTCTTGCTGACGACGGGTTTCAAGGAGGAAGAGACCCCTGAGCGCTCAGTGGCTCACGGAGATCTTCATCTGCTGCAAAAACCCTATATTAAAGAAGAACTCGCGAGGGCAGTTCGGGCCGCCTTAGATAGGGGAGCAGTTCGCAGTCCACGTCAGTAAGTCTTCTTTCGTCGTCCATCCTTCCCCCTATGGTGCCGCACCGTGGCCGAGCCCTTTCCAATAAGTCACCCTATCGTCGCAGAAAGAACTGGCTAGGGCGTGCAAAACGTGCGGAAAGTCCCGCTAAGCAATATGTGATAAATCAATTAGATAGCTTTTCTAAACAGAGAGCGTTCAAAACCTGGGGGTCACGCCGGGACGCGGACCTGCTCCTGCAGGTCATGGCCGCCGTGCTCAACGGCGAATTCGATGCCCTGCTAAGACCTGGATCTGTGTCGCACGCAGCCCACGAGGACCAGTATGATTTGCTCCCGCTCGCGGCATGACCCACAGGTTTTGAACGCTCTCCTCTCAATAGGTTAAATGTTTCCTGAAACAAAACCTTGGGCCTTGTATGCTTGGCCGAAAGTGTAACCATCGGCTGAACCATGCCAAAAGGGTGCTGATCACGGGGGCGGCCGGCTGCATCGGGCGGGTGCTTATGGATCGCCTCGGCGGGAGATTCGAGCTCAGCTCCCTCGATAGCCGGTTCGTCGAGGGTGTTTCATCCACCACGTCTGATATCCGGGATCTCGACGAAATCGTCTCCGCCTTCGAGGGCCGGGAGGCAGTCGTGCACCTGGCAGCGGATCCCCGGCCCGACGCCTCGTGGGAGTCCGTGCTCGCCAACAACATCATCGGGACGCGCAATGTCTTCGAAGCGGCACGGCGTGCCGGGGTCGAGCGCGTCATACACGCCAGCTCCAATCACGTGATGGGCGGTTATTACCTTGAGCCACCGTGGTGTCACGTCATTGCTGGAGAGTACGACAGGATCGCGCCCGGTTATCCGCTCATCTCGGAGGATATGCCGATCCGGCCCGACGGCTTCTACGGCATCGGCAAGGCGCACAGCGAGGCGCTGGGCAGCTACTACCAGGACAAATACGGCCTCTCCTCCATTCATCTGCGGATCGGATGGGTGCTCCGGGACGACGACCCCACGAGGTCGCCGTTCGCCCGCTCTATCTGGTTGAGTCACGGTGACCTTGCACGGTTGGTTCGACTCTGCCTGGACGCGCCGGCGTCCCTCGGCTATGGCGTGATCAACGCCACCTCGGGCAACGGATGGAAGATCTTCTCCCTGGATCGTGCCCGCGATCTGCTCGGCTTCGAGCCCGCGGACAACGCGGAGAGGAGGGTTCGGGACAAGGCTCAGCGAGGGACGTTGATGTCCGGCGAAAAGAGGACATGAACCGTTAGGTGTAGCGAACTGCAATCATCCGACGGCCGAACCACAATCATCGCCGATTTCTCGACCACATTAAGTGATTCTATCCGGGGCCTCGAAACCACATTAGGTGCCACTGAAACCAGATTAAGTGCCACCAGACCGCAATCATCGGCCCCAAACCACATTATCTGCCACCAGCGCGTGAGCCCGACCGCGCGCCTCCCTGAGACACACGGATTCAGCGCCAGACCGAGCGCGAGGGGCAGCTAAACGATCGTTTTCTTGCCCGAGCCAGCGCGTTGCGTGGCGTCACCAAAAACCTGGCTTAGAGCTGTCGGCAAACATATGTTTTCCGACATCTCGCGCCACACCCAGCATTTCGCGAAATGGCGGCTGGTGACACGACTGCTTGTTCTATCCCACCTACGGAGGCTGCGGCCGAGATTGGGGCCGGTGCCGGGCTGCTCCCCGGCGGTAGCTGAAGTTCATGCCTAATCAGGAACAAGGTTGTCGCCGCTCCCCGAGTCCCCGGCGGCATAGGACGTACCCGCCGGGTTTCACGAGGGGAAACGCGACACTCCGAGGCATCTTGAAGCGCGGGTCGCGTGTAGGTACGTTGTGCACTTACTGAGCAAGAAGAGGAGCGCATCTATGGTTTCCCGTTTGTTACTTGCGATCATGGTGGTTGCAACCGTTGGGTTGACCGCCTGCAAGAAGAACGAGGAGTCCGCAACGGAGCACATGGCGCCTGCCACGGGCGCGGTCGAGGAAGGGAAGAGTGCGCCCGAAGCGGCTCCGGGGGCTGCGAAGGAGGAGGGCGAGAAGACCTCGGAGTGATCTCACTCCGACAGACACAGTCGTCGCAACGGAGGCCTAGGGGCCTCCATTTTTGGAGAGCACTAAAAACCGCGGCTCGAGCGCCCGGTTTTTAGTGCTCTCCAGGAGGAGCTATGCGGATAGCCGCCGAGCACCGCGTCGTGCGAGCGTCCATCGCTCTCGTACTGATCGCCGGTCTTCTCGGCTGCGCCAGCAGGCAGACAACCACGGAACGCACCGAGACGGTCACTGAGCCCGCTGCCGCAGCCCAGAGCGACAGGCCGGGCGCTGCGGAGGCGGGGGTCGCTACACGGGAGACGACCGTGACGACCACCACGGAAGCGAAGCTTCATCCCGGGATCGTGCGCAGCACCGCCGGTGCGGTGGGCTCCGTGATAGCCGCACCCTTCCGGGTGATCAGCGGGGTGTCGGGCGCGATTTCTTAGCGCCCCGCACCGCGGGCAGCTTCGGGATAGCTCAGCGGTACAACCAGGCGGCGTGCCAGGCGCGCTCCTCATGGAGATTTCCTCCCGTGAGCGCGCGCAGCCGGGCGCGGGCAAGATCACTCAGCTCGGTGAAGCGCACACCGACGTGCCAATCCTGCTTGTTGGGCAGCTGTTCCACCCACGCGACTTTTCCCACTACCCGGATCGGCGTTGCGGAGCCCCGGGTGTCGAGGTCGAGGAGCACGCGGCACTCGACCGAGCAAGGCTCGCCGCATGCGAGGCGCAAGCCGCCCTCGCTCAGATTCTCGGCGGTGAGGTGCCAGATGCCATTGCGGAAGGGTGGCGGGATCACTGCTGCCCGAACCGTGCCGGCGAATGGCACGCGAACAAACCGCCGCCGTTCGCGGCGAAGGCGAATGCCCAGGAGTCCCATACGCTGTCCCTCGCACGGCGGGGAACGGCGGTGGTGCCAGCGTCCCCGCCATTAGTACTGCTTCTCGTTGCCCTTTTAAGAAAAAGCTAGCACTAACTAATTAGTGTAAGTCAAACAGTCGGTCCAATCAATACTCCTCCGAACTGGTACGTAGGTCCCAGTCCGAACAGGGGGTTGGGGCGCTCGTTTGCGGCCGGAGCTGCACCATGACCTGGCTCAACGATCATGCTCACGAGGAGACATGCTGCAGGCGCAGCATGTAGAATGTGCGGACACGTTCGGTGCACGGCCTGCTGTATACGCCGGGGCGCCTGATTCCGACTACCTGCAGCGGCAGGAGTCACCGAAGTGAGGCATGCGCATGTCTGACCAGTTAGTGCTCACGCTGATGGGACTGTGGAGCCTAGGGATGGTGTACATGGCCTTCGCGGTACATAACCTGCTGAACAACGATTGGGCGCCTTCGGCGGCTGCACTGCGGAGAATGCACCTCCCCTCGTCCGGGTAGAGCAGTACCCGGGCTACCCGGGCCTAGATCGGCTCGTTCGACGCTGTTGCTCCGGCGGTTCATTCGCCGCCCGAAGTAGGAGAGCACTAAAAACCGGGCGCTCGAGCCCCGGAAGGCGGAGCGGCATAGACTTCGAGCAGGTCTACGCCATCAGGATGCGATCATGCCCAGTGTCTACCAGCTTCGAGCTGTGCTCCGCGACGTCAGTCCACTGATTTGGCGGCGTTTGCTGGTGCGCAGCGACACCAGCATCGGCGCGCTTCACGCCTTCCAGGGCTCGTGCCCCGGTTTTTAGTGCTCTTCTAAGTGGTTTCAAGGGAACGTGGCGCGAGCGCGCCAAGAGAACAGAACGCTATCGTTCTGCTTCTACGGTAGCTCTGCCCCTTTTGCTGTCAACTCCCTTGACGCTCACGGGAATTGACCCGCCTCTGCTCACCAAAACGGACCCCACCATTTGTTGTGCTCGCGGAATTGACCCAATTGACAGGGAGGCAGTGATGGGATTTGATTGGAGTCGTCGAAATGCTCAACGCCCGAGGAGTGTTGGCGCGCGCCAAGGGCGTATGGATGGGCCGACCACTAGCAGCCAGCATTGCGCGCGCAACGTAGGGCGGCGGAGTAACGTGAATGCGTTCTTGCGCCGCGGGTGGTCCGTTACTGGATAAATATCCAGCCTGCTCTGGTGGTGCTTTCGTCGGCCGCCATGGCGCCCTTCGTGTACTGGTCGGACACGTCGGCCGCGCCTTCCCGCAAGCAGCATGTTGCCTCCGAAGCGACCTGCGCGTGTGCGCTCGCCGTGCTTGGCGATCCCGCTGACGCGCAACTGTACCCCTGCGCCATTCGCCATCAACTCGGTTCCACAGGTCGTCGGCCATGGCGCCTGCCAGTGCCTGGCCTGTGGACTTGTGGACGAGTCCTGCGGACCGGCCCGAGCCCTGCGGGACGTGTGGGCAAGTCGTGGACAACCTCCCTGTTGACCACGACTTGCCCACACTCTCGGGCCTCTCGCCCACAGGGTCCACAGGCCCCCACCAACAATTCTTTCAACAGCAACAGGAAAAGAATTTACGCGGGAGTGTGCATCTCCTGGGTCAGGTTTCGTGAGTACAAGTGGGTTCGTTTTCCTGAGCGGCGAGGTCATGGAGAGCGAAAAGCGAA
>Ga0315535_1001309_pt1 | contig 16661 bp, 12 predicted proteins | sample SalMarSW160220MG_2_FD_203092 | JGI IMG/M metagenome (GOLD analysis project Ga0315535, IMG submission 203092) | Salt marsh sediment microbial communities from the Plum Island Ecosystem LTER, Massachusetts, United States - Salt Marsh Sediment SW1602-20 ...
CTATCAGTTGCAGTTTGCCGAAACGCACCTGCTTGAACCAGGGCTCGTAGCCCGAAAGCGTAAGCCGTACCTGGTGGGTTTCGTTGCGATCCAGGTCGTCAACTGTCCCGGGTGTTCGTTTCCCGGTGGGCTTACCGTCGATCTCGATTGTCGCTCCCTTGGGCCGTGAGTCGATAGCCAGGCTGCCGCCGGCGGGAGCTACCAGCGCTGGACCCATACTGCCGCCCGCGTCTGGTTTTTGCGGCAAGGGCTCCGTCTTGCCTGACAGCCAGAAAATCAACACCACCAGGGCGCCGGCCAGCAGGATAATCCCGGTTCCGATGATGCCGAGAGTCAAAGAAGACAGGGGGCGTCGAGCGGGACGGGGAGTCGTTCCGTAGGGCAGATCCATACGTGTTTGGGGAGACGATGGCGTGGGAGTGGGCGTCGAACGAGATTGCTCATCTATCATGGCCGCGAACTCGGGCATGGACAGGTCTGGCCGGCTGCGCTCGCGCTCGAGTTTCTCCTCTACCTTGATCTCCTCGGAAAACAGTTTCTGCATGAAACTTGCCAAGGTCTTCGAATCGACCCGTTCCCCGCTTTGAAAAAGCTGATCGGCCAGTTCGTCATGAAATTCTCCGGCCGTCTGAAATCGGTCTGAAGCCGAGAGCGAAAGCGCCTTCATGACTATGGCGTCGATTTTCTCAGAGACCTTCTTGTTCAACGCAGACGGCAGCGCAGGTACTGCGGCGGCGCGTACCTTTTCAAGGGTTTCGAGATCCGTGTCACCCTTGAAGAGGCGCTTGGCCACCAGCGACTCGTAAAGCAGCACCCCTGTCGCAAAAATATCCGAGCGCTGGTCGATTGGCAGGCCCGCCACCTGCTCGGGTGACATGTAACCGTACTTGCCCTTGAGCGTGCCGGTGGCCGTCTTCTCGTCCTTGTGTGACGCCTTGGCGATGCCGAAATCAGCCACCTTCACCTCACCCTCCCAGGAAACCAGAATGTTCGAGGGGCTGACGTCGCGGTGGATGATACCGGCTGGGCGGCCCTCGACCTTAACCCGGTGGGCGTAGTCGAGGCCCTTGCAAACTTGCGCAAGAATGTACAATGCAATGGGCACCGGCAGACGCCGCCGGTTTGTCCTGCAACGGTTGATGATCTCCAGCAGATCCCGCCCACGCACCAATTCCATGGCAATGAAGTAATGCTCGCCAATTCTGCCCAGGTCGAACACCTGCACCACGTTGGCGTGGTGCAGGTTGACCGCCAGCTTGGCCTCGGAGATGAACATTTTAACGAAGGTCTCATCTACCGTTAAGGTTGGCAGAATGCGCTTTATGCAGATCTCCTTGGTGAACCCCTCGACCCCGAACGCGGTGGCGCGGAAGATCTCGGCCATCCCGCCGGCGCCGATACGCTCGGTCAGCAGATACTTGCCGAACGGCACAGGCTTGAAATTGCCCCGCGGCATTGTCACCAAACCATCCGCTCAGAGCTTCGCAACCGCAACCTCCCAGCGTGAGAGGTGAGCCGCCTTTTGTTCTTCGTTCATCTGCGGCTTGAAGTTGCGCTCACTTTGCCACTGGCGGCGGATCTCGTCTTGATCCTTCCATACCCCGACCGCCAGGCCTGCAAGAAAAGCGGCGCCCATGGCCGTAGTCTCGAGAACCTTCGGCCTGTCGATTTCGACACCCAGAATATCGGCTTCGAATTGCATCAAAAACTCGTTGGCCGCCGCTCCCCCGTCCACCCTGATAAGCGCAACCTCATCGGCCGTGTCGGCGCGCATCGCCTCGATAACGTCACGAACCTGAAAGGCGATGCCTTCGAGCGTGGCCCGGCAGATGTGGGCGACAGCGGTGCCGCGGGTTATTCCGCTGATTGCACCCCGCGCCTCAGGGTTCCAGCGCGGCGCGCCCATGCCTACCAGTGCGGGCACGAACACGACTCCTTCACTCGAGTCGACCTCGCACGCCAGCCGCTCGACCTGGGAAGAGTCTGTGATGATTCCCAGGCCGTCTCGCAGCCACTGCACGGCCGCTCCGGCGATGAAGACGCTGCCCTCGAGCGCGTAGGTGACCTGATTACCGATTTTCCATCCCACGGTGGTCAGCAATCCGCGCGTGCTTTGCACTAGCCGCGGGCCGGTGTTCATCAGCACGAAGGCGCCCGTGCCGTAGGTGCACTTCACCTGGTATGGATCGAAACAAGCCTGTCCGAACAAGGCGGCTTGTTGATCACCTGCCATGCCGCAAACCGGAATGCCGTCCGGCAACACGCTAAGCCCGCTGGTTGTGCCGTAGACTTCGGATGAGGTTCTGATCTTTGGCAACATCTCGGGCGGCACCTTCAGAATCTCGAGAAGCTCGTCATCCCATGCCAGGTTTTCGAGGTTCATCATCAATGTTCGCGAGGCGTTGGAGACGTCTGTGACGTGTGCCTGGCCGCCCGTCAGTCGGTAGACGAGATAGCTGTCGATGGTGCCGAAACACAGATCGCCCTTCGATGCGCGAGATCTCAGGCCGTCTACGTTGTCAAGCAGCCAGCGCAGCTTGGTGCCCGAGAAATAAGGATCGAGAACCAGGCCTGTTCGCTCGCGAAACAAGGGTTCATGTCCAGCCTTCTTTAGATCCTGACAGATAGACGTCGTGCGCCGGCATTGCCAGACGATGGCGTTGTGTGCCGGCCGGCCCCCGCGGCGCTCCCAGACTGCAGTGGTCTCACGCTGGTTGGTTATACCGATCGCCCGGATGTCTGAGCCCTTAGCGCCGCTGCTGGCGAGCGCAGACCGAACACACTCCTCGACCGAGGTCCAGATGTCTTCGAGGTCGTGCTCGACCCAGCCGGGTTGTGGAAAAATCTGCCGAAACTCACGGTTGACTTTGGCCTGCATGCGACCCGCGCCGTCGAAGAGAGCGACGGTTGTTCCAGTGGTTCCCTGATCGATCGCCAGGATCATCTCGCTCACAATTATTTCTCCCCGTCAGTCGCCTTGCCCTCTATGGTTTCCCGTAACATGCGGATTGTATCCTCGATCATGTCCACCGTCCTTGCCCAGTTGGCCGCGGTCGGCACCTGTTCGCGCTTGCCTAGAAACGATTCGAGGAAAGAGATTGTATATAGCACCTGGTCCAGTAGCCGGGAGGAAGCGCTTTCCAGTGTGGGCCTAATGCGGCTCGGATCACCGGCCGGGCCGTCTTTATCCGTACTATCGATATCCTTGAGCCGCTCGCGAAGTTGTGAAGTTTCAACGCGCAGGTTGTTGACCTCCAGCGCGGCCCGGATGCGATCCATGACGATATCCATGTTGTCGAACGGCTTGGTCAAGTAAGAAAAAGCGCCTATCTCCAAGGCCTTGACCGCGGAATCGAGCGAGGCGTAGCCGGTGATCATGATGAACTCGGTGTCGGGGTGACGCTTCTTCTGTTCACTGATTAGATCGAGGCCCGACATATCGGGCAGGTTCTTGTCGACCAGGGCGACGGCGGGTGAGTGGCGCTCGAGCTGTTCGGCTCCCTGGTGGCCGTTTTCGGCGAGCAGCGGAGTGAATCCCTCTTCCTGCAACAGGCTCTCGAAAAGAAACCTGACCACTTCCTCGTCGTCTATGACCAGAATCGCCTGCTTGTTTTTCTTGCCGGTGTTATCGGGGCACATAACTTGGCGTCTCCACTCGGGCTAACAAGATGAAATCACAAGCCAGAGTGTTGATCAAGAAACCGCCATAATGCGGATGCTTCGATCGATTGAAAGCCTATTGTATGTCGATCCAGGCGATTTGGCTGGTGACGGAGCCCAGCGCTCGGCCGGAGATCGCCTCGCTGCCCTTGACGTTGGCGCGGATGCCAACCGTACCCGCCCGCACGGCATGACCCAGCGCATGAAAATATCGACTGGCTCCGGCCGGGATATCCAGCGGGGTGGGAAGATCCTGGCTCCAGGCAATCTCCCCGTCGCCCTCGACCAGGGGATTCAGGAGCTCAACCGCCAGCGCAGGCGTCTGCCCGCTGTTCGTGACCAGCGCCGCGAAGTCGACTGACTCGCCCAGAACGGCCGAAGCGGGCGTAACCGAGGCCTCGGCCTCAAGGCTGGCCTGGGAGAGCACCAATAACCTGGCCACCAGTGGTTCGCTGGGGCCGATTTGCACCAGGCCGTTGGCCGCTGCTTTTGCGGAAAGCAAGATCTCGACTCGGCCCACGGCCTGGGCGATGAGATTAATAGTCACACTCGTCTGTTGGCCGCCCGCCAGGCCGAACGGAGTGAGTGCTTCGGGTAAGCTGCAACTGCCATCGCCGGCAAGAGACAGCTCCAGTTCGATATCTGAGACGACGACCGGCGAGAGGTTCGCAAGATCGACGACCAGCCGCGTGCCGAAGCCCTGCGGAACCCGAGGTTCGCTGATGCTCGCGGATATTCGCAATGGATCCTGGATTCCGAAAGCGTTTTCCAAAACGGCCAGCTGCCCGGCCGGTGTGTGTAGTTCGACCGCGTGGCGCCCGACAGGTATTGTCCCGGGCAACCTTCCAGAAAGCGCACGCCATCCCATGATTTCGGCGTTTTCAAGCTTCAGCTCTCCCATATCGACTCCGTCCATTGAGGCGCTGAAACTTCCCAGACCGGGCAACTCGCTTGCCTGGCCGAGATCGACGTCGAAAGCCGGCTGAAACTCCTCGCCAAGCAGAACCAGATCGGGCCGGCTGCCAGCCCAGGTCTGATCGATACACTGCTCTGCGTTTTCGGCCAGGCAAACAAGGCGCAAGAAAGGCTCTGGCACATCCTGCAGGGCGCAGCCGCCAAGCACGAGAACAACTACTGTGTATCCGGCAACTAATCGCAACCAGGTGCTCATCGGATCTCCATCCGTCCCTCAGAAAAACAGCCGGTAGCCGATAGCGGCGTCCAGTCCGGCCAGGTTACCTCTAAGGCGTGAGCCATTGCCCGCACCGGCCTGGGAGGCTTTTGCCGTGGCGTCCAGAAAAGCGTAACCGTAGCGTAACATAACAAACAAGGCACCGCCGCCGAGCCGCAACTCACAGCCTACGAAAACCAGCGAGCCGGGCAGCAACGCATGCCCTTGCTCGGGTGACATGCCGGCGGGCCTCACGAACCATTGGGCGAACTCGGCTCCGCCGCCGATACCCACTAGGGGTGAAAAGCGGACCCTGGGAAACGGCTTGAAGATCAACGCCAGATGCAGGCTGGCCAAGTCGACTCCAGTCTCGACCGGAATACCGTCTTGGGACGCTTTTTCCTGTGAGCCGAAGCGAAACCCGCCCTCGAGAGCCAGATACAACATGCCTGCCGCGAAGGGAAGCCTGTACACTCCGTCCAGGGCCACTAAGGCGCTCGTGTAACGGCCGAAGTTGGTTGTCAATCCGCCAAGGATGCCGACCGAGACGACCGGCAATGGCAAGACGGGTTCGGGCGGTGGCCGCAGGCTGATTACCACGTGGGCCGCAGGCGCTCCCGGCTGACTACCTGCGCGAAAGTCGATACGCACTTTCTTGCTCTTCTTGCCGCGCGGCGCGGAGAAGATCGCATGGTAGCGACCTTGCCCGTCATCCAGAATTCGGCTTATGCTTCCAATGCTCGCGTGAGCCTGGATGCCAACGCCGGAAAGAGGGTTGCCTACTTTGTCCTTTGCCACCAGGCGAATAGTCGTTTGACTTTCTCCGTCGGCTAACATTTCGAGGCTGTCGGTCTCGGTCTCAATGATGGAGGGCCGTGGCGCAAGCAGCCTTAGAGTAGTCTTTCTGTCGAGAGGTTTTTGATCGCCCCTGTCTATCACCACCGTGCAATCGACCGGGCCCGCGCTGTATTTCGGCGCGGTGAAAATCGACCGATAGATGCCGTCGCCTGATTCCTCAAAGCCCGTGAGCGTGCCTGCCTTACATGAGATACGCGGGGTTGCGTGGTCGAGGGGATTGCCGGCGTGATCGGTAACCCGGGCGGATATTGTAGATTGGCTGAGACCGTCCGCCGTCAATGTATCCGGTTCGGCCCTGAGAGAAATCTGCTCCGGTTTTCCGGCAACGAGATCGAAAACGAATAGCTGGTTATTGGTTTTCGGTTCGCGCTTGTCGATGATCGTAAGATTGGCGTGCTTAGAAGTCAGGCCGGCAGGCGCCGTGTATTTGAATCGATACAACCCGGGCCCGATTCTCTTTGCCGCGGATAACAGGCCGCCCGTCTTCTTGACCATGAAGGCGGGATCATTATTCGCCGAGCCGTCGGGGTTTATCATGATCACGAATATGTAACAGCTGTCCCGTCCGTCGGCTGCCAGCCAGCTTCTGTCGGAAAAAGCCAGCAGGCGGCGGTAGGCCGGAACCGGGATGGAGACATTGCGCCGGGTGCTGTTGCCGAACTCGTCGAGCGCTACGGCCTGGGCCGTGAATTGGCCAGGAGCAACCTCGACAGGTATTTTTACCCGCCCGCTGTCATCAGTTCGCACCGGACCGTACGAGCGATTGCCGAGAGTCAGTGTGACCATGACGTTTGGCTTGTTGGTATTGACCGGGAGGACGGTCTTGGCCCGCAGGCTCAGGACCGCGAAGCCGGGAGGCGCTCTGGGCACTTTGGCGGCAATGATTACCGCCTGCGGATGACGGCGCTGGGGCATGAAGTAGGCAGCCCTGTATCTGCCGCCACCGAGACTCTCGATTTTTCCAAGCTTACCGGAAGAGGCCGCCAGTGTCGGAAGTCCCTCCTCCGTAGCCTTCCCATTTTTGCCGGTCACCCGGACCATTACATCAATCTTGCCGTCCGGAAGGAGCAGCGCATCGGATTGATCGAGATGCACCTCTATAGCCGTCGGTACGGCTTCAGAGGCCACAGCCTGCCCCTGCAGCCCGGCCACAGCCACTGCGAAGAGAAAGGTGAAAGCATCGAGTTTCATTTGCAAATCATCTACCCGGCTATTGTTCAGATCGAACGTCTGGACATGATGCAAACAGGATAAAACGTGTCCGACGACAGGTCAAGCAAGTAACCTCTGAGCACCATTGACTTATAAGCTGCTATAACCTATTTTTCCCAGGGGTATTGTGAGACGGAGGACTTGATGTATAGACATCTGCTGTCAGGGCTGGTCGTGGCCGCGGTTTGCCTGACCAACTGCGGGACTATCGAGACCCGCAAAGAGGGAACCCAAAATCTAAGCGAGGGCGCCAGAGCGATACGTGAGGCCTGCCTTGCAGATTCCGGCAAGGCGCAAATTGCCGCCTGCCGAAAGAGTTTGCGCATGCATCCCCATGACGCAGAAGTAGAAGGCCAGCTCGGTTGGCTCTTGTGCTTATCTGGCGAGTTGCCGGAGGGGAGCGCTCACCTGCGCAAGTCATGCCAGCTCAACCCAAAGGACGGGTTGAAGTTTTTCCGCCTTGGTCATGCACTGGAGAAGAGACAGGACAAGAACGGAGCAGCCGAGGCCTATCGCAAGTCATTGCAGCTGTTGCCGAGGCGGGTTGAGACGATGATCGCCCTGGGAGTAGTGCTGAGGAAGCTCGGGCGCAAGGAAGATGCCGAGAAGATCCTGCGTGAAGCCGTAAAGGTCGATCCCAAGTCGGCCCAGGCTCTTGCCCAGCTCTCGTTGACTCTGGCAAGGATGGGACGACAGGATGAGGCCATCTCGTCAGGCCTCGATGCCGTAAAGCTGTGCCCGGAGGATGCCAATGCACGCAGCAACGTGGGGTTGTTTCTGTGCAACGCCGGCAGAACCGACGAGGCCGTCGAGCAGCTGCGCAAGGCCACCGAGATTGACCCTCAGAATGCCACGGCCTGGTACAATCTGGGCCTGGCCTACACCAGGGCGGAAGCCTACGAAGAGGCTGCCCGGGCCTACGATGCCGCAGTGCGCCTGCGCGAGAAGTTTCCGCAGGCCCATCATAATCTGGCCGTGATCCTGATTACTCTGGGGTTGTGCGGAGAGGCAAAAATTCATCTGGATCGCTCGCACGAGTTGGGCGTGAAAAGCGCCCAGGTCGTGCTCGATCAGTTCAAGAAAGTCTGCGAGCCGGAACCGGAGCCGGAACCGGGGCAAGATTCGGCCGAGGAGGCTGGCGACAAACAGGACGAACAAAAGAAAAAGCAACCTTGATATTTATTTGTGCTCCCAATATTCTCAGGGACATTAAGCCGGGGGGCGGAAGACTGCCGTATTGGATTTGTTCTCGTATCATGTGCCTACTCGTGTTCTAGGGGGGCAGGGTTGTGTCGATCGCCTGGCAGACGAGGTGTCGGGATTGCCTCGCAACTGTCTGGTGGTCGCGGGACGACGCTCGGCGCGCCTGTCCGGCCTGCTTGATCGAGTAAGCCAGTTGTTGCAGGGCGCAAAGATCGAGAACACCCTCTTCGACCAGGTGGAGCCCAACCCGACCATCGAGACCATCCAGGACGGCGCCGAACTGGCCCGTTCGAGCAGGGCTCGCTGGATTCTCGGGGTGGGCGGCGGCAGTTCACTGGACGCGGCCAAGGCCATCGCCTTGATGACCGTCAACCAGGGAGACACGCGTCACTTCTTCGGACAGCTGCGTCCTGAAAATCCACCCTTGCCGGTTGTAGCCATCCCGACAACCTCGGGAACCGGATCTGAAGTGACGCCCTACGCGGTGGTGACAGATGTTAGAGCCGGCGACAAGTTCGGAATAGGACTTGCCGATTTGTTTCCGCGTCTGGCCTTTCTGGATCCGGCCTTGACACTTTCCATGCCGGAGAACGTTACGCTGGATACAGGTCTCGACGCTCTTTGCCACGCAATCGAGGCGGTCTTTTCGCTCAGGCGCTCGGCCTGGACCGACGTCATGGTGGGCTATGCCATCCGCCGAGTGCTGGCCAACCTGCCACTCGTTAAAGAACAACCCGGCAACATCACCGCCCGCGAGGAGATGCAGCTTGCCGCGGCCATGGCAGGAATGGCAATCGCCAACACCGGCACATTGGCGCCCCATGCCATGGGCTACGCAGTTACGGTTGGCTGCGGCGTGGCCCACGGCCGGGTTACTGTCTTACTATTGCCCGCCTTTCTCGATCGCATGAGTGAGTTGGAACCAGAACGCGCGAACTATGTCGCCAGCCTATTAGGCGGCAAAGACGCGGCGTCGGCGCTTCGGGCTTTCATCGAATCGCTCGGAGTGGCGCCGAGCCTGGGCGCTTATGGAGTGCAGGAGAAGGACATCGAGAAGTTCTCGCGACTGGCGCACGGCAAGAAACACTTCCAAAGTTGTCCGGGCGAGTGGTCTATTGAGGACATCAAGAAGATGTATGCCAGTTGTATCTAACGCCCGACAGCATCTTGTGAGCAGGCCGGATCGAAATGCAGTGACAGACGGGGAATCTGTTTGCCTTCCAGAAATGAGTACCTGGCGAAGGCCGTCGTCACTCTTTTCATGTAGCGGCGGGTTTCGGTCCAGGGAACCAGTTCGATGAACAGGTCCAGAGGCAGGTTCCCTTTTTGGCGGCACCATTTGAGCACGGCTTGCTCTCCGCCGTTGTAGGCCCCGGCCACCAGAGGCCAGCGTCCGGCCAAACGCTCGTAGAGACGCCCGATGGTCCAGGCGGCCAGGCTGATATTGTAGTCGGGTTCGAAGAGGCGCGCTTCGTCGAAGTTGATATTCAGGGCAGAAGCGGCTTCATTAGCCACTCGCGGAATCATCTGCAGCAGGCCGCGCGCGTTTGCCGTGCTGAGTGCACGGGGATCGAAGCCACTTTCGGTGCGCATGATTGCCTGCAGGAAGAGGGTGAAATCGACTCCGCGCCGCGTGTGTTTCTCGAGTGCCTTGCGCTCGCAGGCCGGGTAGGCATGCTCCCAGAAGATGCGGGTCTTCCCGGAGGGCAGCTGCCGAAGGTATGCAAGTCTCTTTCTGATCACAAGCAGCCAGGGTCGATTGAAGTCGCCCGCCGCGCGATAGGCCGAAAGCAAGGCGGCAAGGCCGCGATCGCCCGGGTGACGAGCGAGGAATGGACGCTCATTTTGTCTTAGGAGCAGGGAAGCCAGTGCTCCAAGCCCGGCCCGTGCAAGCTCGTAGGCTTGCACAAGCAGAACGTCTGTGACTGGTTTTAAACGCTGCGGTTTAGCAAGATGCCGGATGGGCGGAGCCCCATCCAAAAGACGCGCTCTCGCCAGCAACGAATACCAACTCAGCGGAAAACGCCCAATGGTTGACTTCCAGGCGGCCCGAGCTCTTGCCTTACGGCCAAGCTTGCTGTTTGCAACGCCTGTCCAGTAAAGAGCTCTGGCCCCGCGTTCGGGATCGGTGCGCCTACGCTCTTTTGCCAGGGCGTCTAAAGCGTCTTTCCAGTGGTTTGTCTTGATGTGACACAGCGCCTCGAACCAGCGGCCCTCGGGTGCCCAGCGGCTTGCGGGATACTCCGTCGCTAATTTCGCAAACAGCGGCCGGGCCAGGTCGCAGCGCCCACGATTGGCATTCAACCAGGCGGCATAGAAAAGCGCCTGGGCGGCATGCCGGCCGTGGGGATATCGCGCCAGCATGGCCAAATGGCTTGCCACCGCCTGGGCATCGCGATCGAGGCGTCCCAATGCGCGCGAGGCAAAAAACCAGTCTTCCTCTGCGGTGGCCGGAGTTGGCGCATGGTCGCGGGCGGCAAGCAGCAGGGTGTAAGCATCCTGGTAGCGACCCTGTCTGTCGAAGAGTACCCGTCCCGTCAGGTGGGCCAGTTGGTAGCTCTCTGCCCGTTTTGGCGATTCGCGGATCTGATCGATAACATCGAGCGCTTGTTCGAAACGCCGGGCTTTCCAAAGCGAGTTGGCGAGCTGTATGCTCTCACCGCAGTACAAGACGAGATCTGCAAGACCTGCCGGCGGTGAGGCCGCAAGCGGGTGGGTCGGGAAACGGGTGCACAGCTCGACAAAGGCGCGACGGGCATACCAGCGTTCGTTGTGCGCAAGCTGGTAGTCGACGAGGTGGCTCAAGGCTACCGCCGGATCGACACGCGGATCATCTGCCAGCTTTTTGGCAGCCTTGTATGCGCGCAGGGCGTTGTCGGTGTCGCCCAGTTCCCAGGCACAGTCGGCCTCGCGGAAGACCGCCAGGGTATGGTGGATGCTTTCGGGAAAGCGCTTGACGAGTTCCGCAAAGGTTTTACGGGCCTCGGTCAGGCGACCCGAGTAGAACTGGTTCTGCCCACGGATGAAGAGAACCGTATCCGGGTTGTGCGGGAGTTCAACTTCCGACAGCTGCCCGGGCGCTGCGGAGCAAAGGCTCGGCAAAAGCAACAGTAAAAATATTATGATTCTGCACACAATGTACCCATGCTATGCGCACCGGGCGCCGACGGCAAGAAATGCCATGATATTCTGGACAGGGGCTGCTGCTACGTGTTTACCTTGCAGTATGGCGGCTAGCTATCGGCAACCGGTCGGCAAGTCGGTAATCGATGGAATCATCACCATACGGGCCCCTGACGAAAGTTTCTTCGGTGATGACCCGGGATCTGCGGGAAGAATAGTGGATGTTCGCTTCGGAGATAATGGCAGGGTCCCGGCACGCCTTTATCGATCGTCCGGCAAAGAAAAACGGTTGAAGCTGGTTTTTTTGGGGAAAGAAGGCAAGCCCTTGCGCAGCTGGCTGCGCGGGCGCTGCCGCCCGCGTAAGGCGCGTCGTCCGCGGGGGGTGCTGGTAATTGAGCGCCGGGGAAAAGAAAGCTACAGCGTCTCCGTCGAGTCGCTTAGCGAGGCCGAAATTCAACTGCTCGAGCTGGGCGCCCAGCGTTTCTTCGCCGGTGCGCGGCCGCTGAGTGTCTTGCACCCGGCCTTGATGGGTCTCAAGGACACTCTGGCCGCGGTGCGTCTTCCCCGCAATGGAACCAAGCGGGGCATCGGGCAGGCGATCGAAAAATCTCTGCTTTCGGCCGGCTGGCAAGAGGCGCCTACAGTCGGCGGGGGGCTGCTGTTGTCCGCCGGCCTGCGCCGCTCGGGGGCCGAGCTGCATCTGGTGCTGGATGCGCAGGATCTCTTTCTGCCGCTGTTGTCGCTGGGGGCGAGCTTCGAAGCCCGGTCGATCGACCTGGGAGTGATCCTGGTTGCCGACGGATCGCTGTCGCGAATGTTGAAACGCAATGGCGCGACTTCACCCGCCGCACTCGACCGCGCGGTCGACAATATCAGGACGCTGCACTTCGCGATCCGCGGCCCGCTTGGTGTGTTTGGCCTGACGGTCAGGAAAACGATCAGATAGTCTAACGAAGGATGAGTTGCATCGGCAGGCCGCTGGGATTTGTCTGCTTCTTGCCCAGGTAGACTTCCTGGGGAACGGGGGGCGTGCCGTCGATATCGAGCAGTAGTTGCGCCCGGTGGGCGCCGGGGACGGCGATGTCCACCCCGTCTGTTTGCCCGGGACGGACGGTGGCCGAGAACAGAACGATCCGATTGCCGTAGGCCCTGGCCCAGCCCCCGGCCTTTTCGCGCACCCGGGTTACGCCCTTGACCGGCCTGTCGGTGTCGATCCGCCCGGTGTACAGGCGCGGTTCATTGATGGCGTTGAAGCGCAGGTGCAACCCGTCGCGGTCGTACCAGATGTAGTAACCCGAGGTCTTGTCGGTCGAGATATCGGGTTTGCCCCGAAGCAGCCCGGCGCCGACGTTGAAAACCTTGGGCCCGGCAAGCACCGGCAGGCAGAAGGCAATGACTAGAATAAGAACGGTTCGTAGTCGTAGAAATCGCATTTTGGAAACCTCCATCAGAAGCCCGGCAAATGCTACTTGCTTGAGCGGGCAGCGTCAAGGCAAAGAACATCCCTTTTATTCCTGGTTCTGGTATTATCGTTTGTCATGGGAAAGAAGGCGGCAACTTTTTTGGTGCTTGGGGCGGTCGTGATCCTGGTCGGTGACGGCTGCACGTCGAGTAATTCGCCGTGCGAGTACCCGCTCGACCAGCTGCTTTCTTTGAATGACCTGCAGATGAAGGGCACCCATAACTCATATCATCTGCGGCCCGACAGCTCGGGCGTCGCCGACTGGGATTACAGCCATGCTCCCCTGGATGTCCAACTCGAGGAGCAGGGGGTTCGCCAGTTCGAGCTCGACGTCTACCGCCAGGCGGAGGGGGGGTTTCGCGTCCAGCATGTGCCCGATCTCGATCCCTACTCCAACTGCAGCCCGCTCACACAATGCCTTGGGTTGCTCAAGGAATGGTCGGATGCCAACCCGCGCCACTTGCCGATAATGGTCATGATCGAGCCCAAGGATTTCTTCGACCAGATTGACGAACCGGAGGACTACTTCCAGGATCTCGAGGGACGTATCTTGTCGGTCTGGCCGGAGGATCGTTTGATTTTGCCCGATGCCGTGCTGGGCGACAAGGCTTCGCTGCGAGAGGCGGTTACCAGCGGCGGTTGGCCGACCCTCGGTTCTTCGCGCGGCAAGGCCCTGTTCCTCCTGCTCGATAACGCTGAGCTACGCACTGCCTACACTCACGGTGACAAGGACGCGGGAGGCAGGCTGATTTTTCCACGCGCGGGAGACACCCTGGCAGCCTATGCGGCGATCCTTTTGCTCGATGATCCGATCGGGAGCCACGAGAGCATCCAGGATGCAGTCGCCGCCGGCTTCATGGTGCGTACCCGGGCCGACTCGGGCACTGTCGAGGCGCGCGCCAACGACTACACACGCCTCGATGCCGCCCTTTCCTCGGGCGCCCAGTTCGTAAGCACCGACTTTCCGGCTCCCGGAGGCGGGTTCGATTACTGGGTGAACATTCCCGACGGAACACCCTCGCGTTGCAACCCGGTAAGCGCCCCGCCCGAGTGCAACTCACAGGCGCTGGAGGGCGCGGCGTGCCTGTAGTCTCGTTGGCCATTTACCTGGCCGGCCGTGATCTCACGTTCGGCCTGCGGCCCGAGTTGCTTGAAGAGATCGGCCGGCGCACGGGGCGCGGGGATAGCATACGGGATCTGCTCAGTGACGAAAGGCTTACGGCTGCCGGAGTCGGACCGCAAAACTTGTTGCCTATCCGCCGGGCGTTGCCACGTTACCAGGCGCTGGTAGATGAATACTCGCAACTTGCAGACGAGGTTCGTGATTCCCTGACCGCCGCCGGTCTGCGTTGGGCCGCCGAGCGCGAACAGCTTGGCGCCTGTTTCAGCGGGGCCGCGCGACTCACCCTGGAGCACGGTCGGTTGCGGATGCATCTTACGCGTCCCGACGACCCCCGCTCGATCGAGTTGGACTCACTGGCCGAGCACAGCGAAAGCTGCGCGGATATCCCGCCCCAACGCTGGTTCGCGGCCGCGCGCGGGGTCTCGGAGGGGCTCTTGTGGATCGAGGTCATTCCGCCCGAGGGAGAAATCGAAGATTGTTTGGCTCCGGCCAACAGGGCGGATCTGAGTGCCGATCTCAGACGCGCCATCGAAAAAACCGTTCTTTTGGAAATCGGCGCCCGCGCAGAGAGCGAGGCAATCGCCTCGGCGGCCGAGGCGCTGCGCTCGTTGCTCTCTGTCCCGCCGCTTAGCGGACCGGTGGCCGGCCTGGCGATGGACGCTAAACGTATCTTCGCTTGCCTGCTGCAACCGGGCGAAAACACCAAGCAGGCCGATTTCGATTTTTGCGACGTTGCCGGTGTAGTCAAGTGGCTGCGTGTGGGCAAACCGAATCTTGTCGCCTTGGCACGCCTGCCGGGTTGCCTTGACATGGCCGATCTTTACAAGAGTCTTTACAATGCGGGGCTCACCGCCGAGCCGGCCCGTGAGGCCGGTCTGATGAAGCAGGCCCGTAGCCGCTCGGGATCGATCAAGCAAGCCGCGGCGCGGGTCGCGGCCGAGCGAATCGCCGATCCGCTGACGGGTTTTGCCGATCTCGAACCGGACCAGATGGGGTTGGGAGAGTATCTCGATCGCGTCGATGCCAGGCGGCTGCGCGGGGCGCTTTCCGACGTACGCGAAGCAGTCGCCTGGGAGCGCGAGAACGGCAAGATAGCCGCGCCCCGGGCACGGGGCATGCAGATCAACCCGATGGTCAAGTCTCTTGCCGATCTCAGGCCCGGCATGGAGCTTACCGGGCTGGTCGCCAATTTGACGAGCTTTGGTGCCTTCGTCGAGTTGGGCCTCGGAACGCAGGGGCTCATACACCTGTCCGAGCTTGCGGACGAATTTGTCGCCAACCCGGCCGAGGTGGTCGGGGTGGGGCAGCGGGTCACGGTGAGGGTGGTCGAAGTGGATCAAGCCCGAGAGCGTATCTCGCTTTCTTTAAGGGGCAAACGCCGGAGCGCATCCAGGCACAAGAACGCGCGCCGCTCGGCCGCCCTGCGCGACCTGGACAAGCTCTTCAACTAGTGGTCCGCAGGCAGAAACAGTGCGAATGGTATGCCCAGCGCCGAGACGGCAGCGCAGATCCAGAAGGCGCCACGCAGGCCGAGAACGTCGCCCAGTGCCCCGATGGCCGGGACAATTAGCGCGGTCAAACTGAAGCCGATCATCATGAAGATACCGTTGGCGGCGGCTCGATCGGCCCCGGCGCTTTCGATCATCAGCGCCATCAGAACCGGTGTGGTCGACAGAGTGACGCAACCAAGGGCGACCAGCGCTACCAGGCGCATCCCGCCTCCGGCAAGCAAAAAGATCGCCATCAATCCGGGCACCAGGCAGACCGCGCCCAGCACTACCCGGCGCCGTCCGATTTTGTCGGAGAGCGCCCCGGAGGTCAGCACGCCCGCGGCGCCTGCGGCCGCGAAAATCGAAAGTCCTATGTTGGCCAGCCACAGGCTGGCTCCCTCGCCGACCAGGAAAGTCGGCAGGAAGGTGGTTATGGCTCCTCCTATAAACAGGCGGGCCGCCACCAGGCCGATCACGGCGATAATAGTGCGGCGCATGCGTCTCCAGACTTCGCTAAGCCGCGTCGGGCGCTCGAAGTGCTTGCCGGGAGGAAGCCTGCCAACCTGCCACCAGATCAAAAGCGAAGCGGCCAGGCCGACAGGAAAAACCCGCCAGCAGCCTTCGAGGCCGAACCAAGCCACGGCCTGCACGGCCAGAAGCGGTCCCAAGGTACGGGCAATCTGGCCGCCCAGCATGTGAAAGCTCATGCCCAGCCCGGTGCGCTCTCCCGCCGCCTCGGCCATGATCACCGGAGCGGATACGTGCAGCGCCGCCACGCTCAAGCCGCCGACGAGCAGCAACATCACCAGCACGCCGTAACCGGGCGCCAGGCCCACCAACGACATCACGCCGCCCGTGACGGCCGGCGCCAGGATCAAAAGCGTGCGCGTAAGCCCGCGTTGATCGACCAGCGAGCCGAGCCATGGGTTCAACAGGGAAGGCAATTGCAGAAAAACAGTTAGAGAACCGGCCTGAAAGAGACTCAGCGACAGCTTGCGAATAAGCAGCGGAAGCCAGGGTGCCAGCAGGGCCGTATAGAGATCGTGCGCGAAATGAGCGCCGGCCAGAGCCAGCACCTGTCCCGACCTGAAACGGCCGGATTTTGGGCTGGTTTTTTCCACGGCCTATGCATAGCACGAATGCCAATTAGATAGTAATTGCCTTCAAGGGTCTAAATATCCTAGTCTCTGGAGCGACGGGGGATCAGACAAGGAGGTAACCCATGGCCAGAATGCAAAGCGCAATTCCGGAATATGCCGTCGCGCTGGCGCCGAGCACGGATCGCTCGGCCTTCATTCGCAGGACCTACGCTCACCTGGCTGGAGCGATTCTCGCATTTGCCCTGCTCGAGTACATTCT
>Ga0315535_1001310_pt1 | contig 16630 bp, 16 predicted proteins | sample SalMarSW160220MG_2_FD_203092 | JGI IMG/M metagenome (GOLD analysis project Ga0315535, IMG submission 203092) | Salt marsh sediment microbial communities from the Plum Island Ecosystem LTER, Massachusetts, United States - Salt Marsh Sediment SW1602-20 ...
GCGCGCTTGCCCGAGAGCGACGATCACACCATCCTTCATGCCAATCAAGGGTTTGATGTTCAGGATCGAACCGACCAGACGCTGCGCTTTACCGATTCGACCGCCCATGTACAGGTATTTGAGCGTATCGGCAGTTTGCACCATTTGTGTGATCGGGATCATTCTATTCACGCGCGCCAGTACTTCGTCAAGGCTCAGACCTGCCAGTGCCAATCGGGCAGCTTCAATCGCTATCCAGCCCTGGCAAAGCGAAACATTCTGTGTATCGACCACTTCGATCTGTATATCGCGCATTTCATCGCAAATCATGGCTTGCGCCACAGAGGCAGCCTGATATGCGCCGCTGCCTTTAGAAGTCATATGGATGCTTAATATTTGACGGAAGCCTCGGGAAATTAAATCTTTGTACACCTCGACATAATCCCCCGGACCCGGACTGGCCGTGGTTGGCAAGAAAGTTGCAGACGAAAGCCAATCAAGAAATTCGTTGCGCTGGATCGTGACTAAATCGCGTAATACTTCCTGTCCCCGGTGGATATAATATGCAACTGTTTGGATATTCAATTCCTCAAGCAGCGGTTTGGGAATGCTGGCAGTACTATCTGTCACAACGGCAACAGCAGACATTGCGTGTCCTTTCACTAAATATCTGCCCCAATTGTACCCCTGTTCCTTTTCGCCAGAATCATTACAATGGTATTTAGGTCATTGACCCGCCTTCCGTATGCTTTATAATACCTTTATGGTAACCCTTTGCACGCGCTGTGTGTGCAAATCCCAATATTTCGGAGGCTTTTTCCGCCCCGACCACGACCCGCCTTATACTCCGGCCGTGACCCGTGTTGTTTTCCTTTAGTCGTTCCTAATCCAACAAAACCGGAGGAGAAATAAAATGCCCACCCCCTTTATTTCCAAACGCGCTTCTACTTACGCAGATGTACCCGATGAAAAATGGAATGACTGGCGCTGGCAGCTCAGCCACCGCCTGAACAGTGTTGATGAAATTGAAAAGGTATTACCGCTGTCGGATAGCGAACGAAAAGCTCTCAATTCCAGCGGATTGTTCCGAGTTGATATCACACCCTACTTTATTTCGCTGATCGACCCCGACGATCCAAACGACCCGGTACGCAAACAGGTCATCCCAACCGACACCGAGATGGTACCCTTCACCGCCATGATGGAGGATTCCCTGGCGGAGGACCGCCACTCTCCCGTGCCTGGGCTTGTTCACCGTTACCCGGATCGCGTGCTGATGCTGGTCACCACCCAGTGCGCATCCTACTGCCGCTACTGCACGCGGTCGCGCATCGTCGGTGACCCGGGACAAACCTTTTCGCGCCAGGAATTCGACATGCAGATCGAGTACCTTAAGCGCACACCCCAGGTGCGCGATGTTTTGCTTTCCGGTGGCGACCCACTGGTACTGGCACCCAAGATCCTGGAAGAGATCCTGGGGCGGCTGCGCGAAATCCCGCATATCGAGATCATTCGGATTGGATCACGCGTTCCGGTCTTCCTACCCATGCGCGTTACCCAGGAGCTGTGCGATATGCTCGCCAAGTATCATCCGTTATGGCTCAACATCCACGTCAATCACCCCAACGAGATCAGTCTGGAACTTTCCGAAGCCGCCGATCGCCTTACCAGGGCCGGTATCCCACTCGGCAACCAGTCTGTCCTGTTGGCCGGAGTCAACGACTGCCCGCACATCCAGCGCGATCTGGTACAGAAGCTGGTACGTATCCGCGTGCGGCCTTATTATCTGTACCAGTGCGACCTGGTCGAGGGTGCCGGCCACTTCCGCACACCCGTGGCCAAAGGCATCGAGATCATGGAAGCCTTGCGCGGACATACCTCAGGCTATGCCGTCCCGCAATACATCATCGATGCGCCCGGCGGCGGCGGTAAAATTCCTGTCATGCCAAATTACCTGATGAGCTACTCTGATCACAAAGTCATCGTGCGCAATTACGAAGGATATGTCACCACTTACGAAGAACCGACTGCATACACTCCGCACGATCCAAAAACCTGCAAGTATTGTCAGCACAAACGGCCCGAACCTGGCCAGGAGGGCCTTACCGGTTTACTTGATGGTGAAGAAATGTTCATCAAGCCCGAAGGCTTCGACTTGCTCCATGATCGCCATGGCATCCAACACCGTTTGAAGGATGGCAAGAAATGGGTGCCACTCGGCATTGGCCCGGGCGACTCAGAAGAATCCAAGGAATGATCTTCAAATAAGGAGAAAACAAGATGTTTGCATCGACAAAACCTCACCGTATTCTGCTTTTGCTCGGGTTGGCTGCCGTGTTAGTGACCGCGTGTGGTCCCCAGGCACCTGCTACGCCCAGCGCTGCCGAAGTTCAAAGCGCTGTACAAACCTCTGTGGCCATGACCATGGAGGCGCAGCAGGCACAGGCGCCACAGCCCACCGCCACACAGATTCCCACAGAAACACCGCTGCCGCCTACCGAAACCTCAGTTCCAACGCCCTTCCCGGTCTTCCCGACCCCAACACCTTATGTTATTGCACCGCCCTCCAGTGGAAGTGGCGGAAGCGGTGGAAGCGGATCAGCCGCTCCCAAGCCGTACCAGTGTCTGTGGGTCTCCCAAAGCCCCGCCGATTATTCGGTGCTGGTTCCCCGCCAATCCTTTGATATGCACTGGAAAATTCGCAATACCGGCACGAAGGCCTGGACCATGCCGGACGTTGATCTGGTTTTTGTCTCCGGCGTCCAGATGGCCACCAAGGGTAATACCTTCGACATTGCAAATAATGTGGGAGTAGGACACGCTATCGAATTCGTGCTCGACATGGAGGCTCCCAAGGATCCGGGCGTTTACAACTCAACCTGGGGCCTGAAGGTTGGCGGTGATACCTTCTGTATCTTCGACTTTGGGTTCTCAGTGAGAGAAAAATAATTCACCGCGCTACTTCAATATTAATTTAGAGGCCTGATAGGCAGGTAATAACCATGAACACAAACAAAAAGCACATTCATCGAATGCTCCTGGTGATTGCAATCGTAATGCTTAGTTGTACCTCGACGCTATCACCAGCCTTGCCTACCCAAGCGCCTGGTTCGATCGAGACGTACATCGCCATGACTTATGATGTCATTGCCACGCAGACGGCTGCTTTTCTCCCTTCGACCACGCCGACTGCTTCCCTGACCCCCCTTCCCTCAAACACCCCTACCGAAACACCGACGCTGACCCCCACGGTGATCTTCATCCTGGATACCGTCACATCCTCGCCCACCTTTACGCCGATACCGACGGATACTCCGGTCGAATCACCCACCCCGAAGAGCGGCGGTGGAACGGAAGAATATCAATGCGCGGTTATCTCCACTTCACCTGAGACAATCAAAGTCAAGAAGAGTTTTGACGGCAAATGGACAGTGAAGAACACCGGCACCAAAGATTGGGGTGCGGGTTCCGTGGATTACATTTACCTAAGCGGTGCAGAAATCCACGACCACGCGACATACGACCTCAAAACCTCCGTCAATGCGGGTGATACCGCCACCATCATCGTAGACATGACTGCCCCCAAAAAGGCGGGGTACTACACCACCACCTGGTCGCTGCGCACCGGCAATCTGGAATTCTGCCGGATGCCATTGACGATTTACGTCAGCAATTAGTTCGAATGATTAAACAGACCTGGGCAGATCTGAGATCTGCCCAGGTCTGTTTTAACGAGAGGTCAGGCACTAAGAGGCGGGCGGAATCGGCTGAACCGGGTCAACCGATTCTTCTGGTTTCTTGCGCAAGGTGACGAAACCGACCACAATCGGTATGGCAATGAAGATTACTGACAGGCACAAGGTTACAAATCCATAAGTGGACGGAAGTGTGCCGGCACCACTTACGCCATTGACCTCAGTCGTATAAGGCATTGTCCCGGTAGCTCCCCAAACTCCGAAAGCACACATGAACAAACCTGGACAGCCACATAACAAAGCTGTGGCAACCGTGGCGATAATGCCGATCGTTTTCTTTTCCATAGATTCTCCTCTAAAGATGTTTTAATTATGAACTAGATTCAGTATACAAGTTATAACCACGGGGCGCAAGCCCTTTGCGCCCCGTTTGTTCAACTTCGCAGCTTTGCCCCCAACTCATGTTCCAGGCGCCTGACAATCTTGTTGCGAATTGCAGCAGCTTCTTCATCAGTCAATGTACGGTCGGGTGCCTGATAGGTCAGGCTGTAGGCCAAAGACTTTTTCCCCTCACCGATCTGGGCCCCGCGATAGACGTCGAACAGGCGCACGCGGGCCAGGGTCTTCCCACCGGTCTGGCGGATCAAGCCATCCACTTGAGCCGCAGGAACGGCCTCGTCCACGATCACAGCAATGTCCTCCAGCACGGGCGGATAGGCCGGTACCGGTTCGACCTGGACCGCAGACTGCGCCTGGCGCAGCAGGTTTAGATCGAACTCGGCTGCCAGTACCGGCGCATCCCCAAACTCGAAGCGTTCCCGGACCAGGGGATGGATCTCGCCAAGGATGCCGATTTCCTGCCCTGCTACGCTGACCCGCGCACTCTTACCCGGATGGAACGCCGGATGTTCGGCAGGCGCATATTCCACGTTCGAAAGATGCAATCCTTGAATCAAGGCCTCCACCACGCCCTTAAGATCATAGAAATCCAGGTCGGGACCGGATTGCATGTCCCAAGAAAGGTCCTGGCGGCGGCCAGTCATGGCGATAGCCAGCTTGTGTACTTCGTCAGGTAAATCACCAGCCTCGGGCTCGAAAACCGGACCGATCTCGAAGAAGGCCAGCGAATCACGCAAACGCGCATTGCGTTCGACTACGTCCAAAACAGAGGCCAGCAAGCTGCGCCGCAGCACGCTTTTTTCGGGCGTGATCGGGTTAGCGATCCGCACGTAATCTCCGCTCAGGCCAAGACCCGCCTCGCGCTCCGGCGCTGTCAGGCGATAGTTGACAACCTCCTGCAGGCCTAAGGAAACCAGCAGGTCGCGCACGCGCTCATTCCATTCGTACTCAGGATTACCAATCTGGGGCGGCAATGGATCAGCCAGGTGCGTTTCGGGAATTTTGTCATAACCGTAGAGACGCGCGACTTCCTCGAGAATATCAGCCTGCCCAATCACACCTTCTCCGATGTCCATGCGGAAGGGCGGCGTGCGGACGATGACTTTATCGCCGTCAACCTGGCACTCGAATTCGATGCGCTCGAGCTGGGCGACGATCTCATCGACCGAGAGATCGATCCCGATCAGGCGCCTGGCATCCCGAGGCGTAATCTCGACCAGCGGGTCCTTGGGCGGCAGCGGATAATTGTCCACCAGACCGGGTGCGACCTGGCCGCCCGACCATTTTTGCATCCATTCCAGGCCGCGGCGCACGCCCTGCTCCGCCAGCGCCGGGTGGACGCCACGCGAGAAACGGTACGAGGCTTCCGACGGCAGGTTATGGGCATTGGCCGTACGGCGGATGTTGATAAAATTCCAGGCTGCGCCTTCCAGCAGGACATTGCGGGTCTCCTGCGTGACCTCAGATTCGGCACCGCCCATCACACCGGCAATCGACAGCGCTCCGGCCGAATCGCACACCAGGACATTGCTCGGTTGAAGCTGGCGAACCACGTCATCCAGTGTTGTCAGTTTTTCACCCGCTTTGGCCCTACGGGTGCTGATCGTGATGGGTTTCCCTTTGGCGCGTTTGACCAACACATCGTAGTCGAAGGCATGCAGCGGCTCGCCGATCTCAACCATGGCGTAATTGGTTGCATCCACGATGTTATTGATCGGGCGGATACCAGCCAGTTTGAGCCGACGCTGCACCCAATAAGGACTGGGAGCGATCTTGACCTCCCTGATCAAACCCAGCACGAAGCGCGGATTCAGCTCCGGGACTTCGATCTGGATCGAGACATTGCCTTCAACCGATTCGCCTTCGGTCGAAAACATGATCTCAGGCTTTTTCAGGGATTTGCCCGTCAAAGCTGCCAGTTCACGGGCGATGCCCAAAATATTGACATTACGCGCCATGTTGGGAAGAATATCGATACTCAAGACAGCATCCCCCATATAATCAGCCAGCGGTGTACCGACTGGAGCATCGTCATCCAGGATCATGATGCCCTCGTGCTCTTCAGAAATGCCCAACTCTTTCTCAGAGCAGACCATCGAGTCTGATTCGACACCGCGGATCTTGGTGCGCTTGAGGGTCATCAGCACCAGGCCCTCAGCGTGCCCATCATACAGGGTCGTGCCCTCCTTGGCGTAAGCCACCTTGATCGGTTTGGGCAGCGGACCTTTGCCCTTGTACTCGAACAAATTGGGCGCACCGGTCAGGACTGTATGCTGCTGCTTGCCATCGAACAGATCGCACAACACCAGACGGTCCGCGTTGGGGTGTGGGTTGACCTCGCGGATTTCGGCCACGACGATCCTCTCACGGTCCCATGTCAAACCGGTGGTTTTGAACTCGTGCAGGGCACTGGAATGCTGGTCCTGAGCCGCATCCTCGGGCATCGGCCAGCCAACGTAGTGGATCTCTTCCACCTCCAGGCCGGCCAGGGTCAAGCGGCGGGCGATCTCTTCGACGGAAAGATCGCTGATCTCAACAAAATCTTTAAGCCAGGAAACAGGTACCTTCATGCTGGCCTCCTAGAATTGTTCCAGGAAACGAATATCGTTTCCCCAGAAATAACGAATGTCATCAATTTGATAACGCAACAGCGCCTGGCGCTCAGGCCCCATGCCGAAGGCGAATCCGGTATATCGGCGTGGATCGTAGCCGCCGTTCTGCAACACGACCGGGTGCACCATGCCGCAGCCCAGGATTTCCAACCAGCCCGAACTCTTGCAGACCGCACAACCCTGGCCGCCGCACACGAAACATTCCACGTCCATTTCAGCAGACGGCTCGGTGAAGGGAAAATACTGGGCACGAAAGCGCGTACGTGCGTTTAGCCCGAACATGCGGCGCGCAAAATCGGAGAGCGTGCCTTTCAAATCGGAGAACGTGATGTTCTCGCCCACCGCCAGGCCTTCGACCTGGTTGAACTGGATCTCTGAACGGGCGGTCAACTGTTCGTAACGGAAGCACATACCGGGCAGCGCGATACGGATCGGCGGCGGGTTGTCCGGATTCTCAGCCGAGAATTTGCGCATGGCGTGGATCTGGCCCGGAGAAGTATGGGTCCGCAGCAAGATCGGATTATCGCCGCGCTCACCGGCTTCCACGAAAAATGTGTCCTGCATCTCGCGCGCCGGATGGTCTGGCGGAAAGTTCAGGTACTGGAAGTTATACTCATCGCTTTCGACCTCACGTGAGGTAAAGACCTGGAAGCCCATATCTGCCAGGATGCTCAGCACACGACGCATGATCTGCGTGGCTGGGTGCAGGCGCCCATGACGGAAGGTGCGTCCGGGCAGGGTTATATCCAGGTGTTCTTCTTCAAGTGACTTTGCCAGCGCAGCCTGTCTGATGGTTTCACTGCGCTCATTCAGAGCCGACTCGAGCGCCAGTTTGACCTGGTTGGCGCGCTGCCCCACTGCCGGGCGCTCTTCTTTGGAAAGCCCTCCCAGTCCGCTAAAAACTCCCATCAGCGCTGAACTGCGGCCCAGATGAGTCACCTTCCAAGACTGCAGATCATCTTCAGCATCAACCGACTTTAAAGCCTCGAGCGCTGCTTTTTGGATTTGATCAAGTTCTTCGAGCATAGGACCTCCGTGTTTCCTTGTATCCTTTACGGTTAATAAAAACACCTCCCGTCCACAATGGGACGGGAGGGAATTCCCGCGGTACCACCCAAATTAACCATCCATCAATTGCACTGAGGATTGGTCCACTTAGCGCCGACCAACATCGGCTCCCCCGATAACGTCGGGGGGACGGCCCAAACTACTAGGATTTCCATTCACTCGGGCGGCTCAGAAGGGAACTTCAGCCGGTTTCGGCCGGATGCGGGTTGCAGCCTTTGCCCGTCATCTCTCTGGCGGTTTTCACCTGCTTACTTTCCTTCGTCAATGCCTTTGTTGTATTAGGGTTTATTATCTGCAAAAAGAAGGATGTGTCAAGGGTGGTTCACTTAGCTGGCAGGTGACGGTCAAGCCAGCTAAAGATAAATTTGAAGACCTCGTCCTTCTCTGGCTCGTTATGAATCTCGTGATACAACCCGTCCCACAACTTGAGCACGCAATCGCCGGGCACCAATTCGGCGAATTCCTGGCTGCCGGATGGATAGCCCAGCGCGTCTTCGGCTCCGTGCATGATCAACAAAGGCACGCTAAATTCGGGAGCATGCGCAAAGGCATAAGCAATCGCCTCCAGCAGTTGTTTGCCCATACCGAATGAGAGCCGGTCGTGGACCAGTGGATCATCTACATAGGCCTGTACCACCCTGGAATCCCGCGAGATGGTCGTGGGATCCAGTCCACTGGCAATGGCCATGGTCGGTAAAACCGAACCGAACAACTTGGCCATCGCAACCTTCGCCTTTTGTTCCTCGAGCGCGTTGCGCAAACTGGCAGCGGTCGAGATGACGCCCGCTAAATCGGGTTTGCGCCTGAGGGCATAGTTCAAAACCAGGATGGCGCCCAGGCTGTGGCCGTACAGGAAGACCGGCAGCCCCGGATAGCGCTGGCGGCTTTGCGCCAGGAACAGGTCGATATCCTGCATGAAATTTTCAAAGATGGGGCTGTGGCCGCGCGGCCCGCCAGATTTGCCATGACCACGCAAGTCAAAACCGGTGAGGACAAAACCTGCTCCCGCAAAGGCTGCGCCAACGTGGGCGTAACGTCCGCTGTGCTCCCCCAGACCATGCACCAGGCACACCACGGCCTTGGGTTTGCCGTCCGGCTCCCAACCCTGCGCGAAGATATCCAGGCCGTCTTTCGATTTCCAGAATGTTTCAAATGTTTTCATTCCTTACTCCGACGAAAATAGAATCGTATGAATTTTACTCTTTGACCTGCCTCACCTCAAAACGACAGAAGGGATCGTCCTTGGCAATGCAATCTGTCTCGATAATCTCGTACTCTTTTCCCGTGGCCCAGCGCACCGCTTCGCCAATCGAGCCAACATATAGATGGCAGATCGGCTGATCGCTGTGTCGCCCGTAGCAAATGGCGCAGGTTTCTTCGAGATAAGCGATGTGCTCACCACTCTCATCCAGCCAAGCCTTGACCTGCGGATTGGTCTTTTTGAGTGCACCGATCATGCTGTTCAAGATGAACTTGATGCGCTGTTGTTCCGGTAATAATTTCAATGCCGCCCCCGCAATTCCCAGCAAAGCCGATTGCTCATGGACGGCGTATTGAAAGGATGCCCGGCCGATGCGCCGTAACATACCGCGCCCGCCGCGCCCATAAAAATCTTCGATCGCCTGATTCAAGTTGGCATATTCGGAGGTTTGAATAGCCGGGTCCATATTATCGGGCGGCAGATTGTCAATATAACGCTCCAATCCGCTCGTGCGCAATACGACATGCAACCCATTGGCTCCCATCACCTCTTCAGCAGCAATCAGGGCTTGCCGCACCAGCGCATTGACGATGACAGCGTCCACTATGGCTATAGCATTCTCCTCACTCTGCTGGAACTTCTAAGGTAAAAACAGGGTAGTGTTCGCCTGTGCGCCGAAATCCCATCCGATCGTACAATGCCAGAGAAGTTTTATTGTCATCCTGTGTGTTGACGGTTAATCGCATCAGGCCGCGACGCAGCAATTCGGCGGTCAGATCCGCCACAAGCGCAGCCCCGATGCCTTTGCCCTGCATCTCGGGCCGAACGGCCAGCCGGGCCAGGTGCGCCCCAAAGGGGTTCTGGGTGCTGATCTGATATCCGATGATGCGCCCATCCATTTCAGCCAGAGTTGCAAATCCTGCCTGTGAAAAAGCCTTATTTAGCGCAGGCAATGAGTTTTGCCAGATCGGGCCAAACGCGATCTCATCGACCTCCGCTACGACCGGTAAATCCTGGACAGTCATCGAGCGAATAAAAATACCCGTCGGCTTTATGATTTGGGGAAGAGTCAGCCCATTCCACTCGAGCATGACAATTTCCTGCGTGCTATCAAAGCCTGAGGTTTGGACCAGATCGCGCAGCCAGTCATGCAGAGCAATCACAGCCACCGTTGCACCGCCAGCTCGACTCAGATCCTGCGAGGCAGTCTGCCAAAGCGCATCCCAGGTTTCCGGTAAAGAAAAATGCCCGGCATGCGCAAACAGGCGCACCCAGGCAATCCCAGGAGGGTCTTGAGGGCAAGCCAGGGCAGCTATTATTTGGCCATCGTTCTCAACAACCCAATAAAAAGGTGATCCCAGCCATTCAAGCGGAGTCCGCCAATCCAGATGCCGATGAACGTGTGTTTCAAAGAACATCAAATTGGCGATTTGTTGCTGATCTCTTGTGACCGCAGAACGAACCAGAAAATTTACATTTATCATTACATCTATCGAATAAAGAATCCAAGCAAACGTTTCAGCAGGCTGGGCTTTTTGGTGGCTCCCATGGATTCCAACATGGACATGGCGGAATCGCTGATTTTTCCGCGCTTGAGTTTGATTCCGGCAGCCGACTTCAGCACCAGTGAACGCATTTCACCGTCATCCGCATCCGCAAACAGGTTGGCAGAGCGTTCATAGGCCTCCAGTGCTTGATCTAGCTTTCCAAGCTTCTCCAAGGCGGAAGCCTGATTGCCAACGGCCATAGCCTGGCGGCGGACATCCTTCGCGCCAGCAAAAACCTGTTCGGTGCCGAAAACCGCATCCAGTGCTTCCTGTGCCTGATCCATTTGGAGCAAGGCCACACTTAAATTATTTTTCATCTCGGCCGCATTCAGGGAATCACCACCTACTTTGTAAAGTTCGGCCGCTTGTTTAAAGGCTGCGGCGGCAACAGAATAATCCCCTTCTTCAAATGCGCTCTTACCGTTTTTGGCAAGTACTTGTGGATCTGTTTCAGTCATACTTCCATCCTAATAAGTGATATTCAATAAACCTTCGGCCACCGAACGCAGCTTTTCCGCCGACATCTCGCTTAGATTACGTGCCAATTCCAAGTATGGACGATTGATGGGCTGGCAAACGAATTCCTGCAATTCGGGCGGTAAATTCGAAAATTCCCGAAGTGCCCGCTGATTGGCCATCCACTGTCCAACCGGGCCGCTTTGGTCGAAGAAGTTCTCCATGCTGCCCCCTAATTCGGATAACAGAATTTCAAGTTCCGGAACTGGAACAGGGCGTTCGCCCATCTCGTAAGCCCTGAGGCGGCTTTGCGGAATACCGGCCATCTTTGCCAGGGCCTTCATAGTGATGTTAGCGTTCAACCGTTCCTGGCGCAACTGCGCGCCGATGATGCGCTGACGCAGTTCGACCAATCGAACCAGATCGAATGGTTTGGTGGGTGATTCGTCATCCGAAAGAGCTTCTTTTCCCCAGAAATGATCGACGGGTAATTCCAGAAAGAGGGCCAGAATTTCCAATTCGGGAAGGGAGGGGGCTTTACGACCAGTCTCGTATCTGCGGAACACACCGCGCGAAACACCAATGGCATTGGCGCATTCCTCAATGCTTTTACGGGCAGACAGACGTGCGTCTTTTATGAGGACACCGAGTTTTTTCATGTGGAGTGTGATCTGGGCTTGAGTATCCATGTTCGCCTCGAGCGTTATCTGGACTTACTTCGTTCCGGGGTTGAAACGATTATAGCAGAGAATATGTTTAGTGTTTACGGCGGCCTGAGGTTAATATGTCCGCAATGGTAGCGCCAAAAATCTCCGGTCCCAGCCTGAAGCCGGCTGCTTCCAGGCGCGATGAGAACAACGGGCGGATGCCGGTCGGCTTGAGTTCACCAACCACTTTTCCATCCGTTGATGTGCCGGTCTGTTCAAACTTGAAGATATCTGTCAGCACGACCAAATCCCCCTCCATGCCCGCCACTTCAGTGATGGCGATCACTTTGCGAGTACCGTCCTTTAGACGCGTCTGCTGGACGATCAAATCCACGGCTGAGGAGATCTGCTGGCGAATCACTTTAAGCGGCAAGTCCATGCCCGCCATCAGAATCAAGGTCTCAAGGCGCGAGATGGCGTCCCGCGGGGAATTGGCATGAACCGTGGTCAGAGAGCCGTCATGTCCGGTATTCATAGCCTGAAGCATGTCCAGCGCTTCACCCCCACGGCACTCACCGACCACAATCCGGTCTGGTCGCATACGCAGTGCATTACGGACCAAATCTCGGACGGACATGCCGCCACTCCCATCCACGCTAGCAGGTTGGGTCTCCAAGCGCACTACGTGCTCCTGCTCCAATTGCAATTCGGCGGCATCCTCGATCGTAACAACGCGTTCGTCTTCCGGGATATTGGATGAGAGAATATTAAGCAAGGTTGTTTTGCCAGAGCCTGTTCCGCCTGAAATGACAATATTGAGTCGGGCCAAAACACAAGCGCGTAGAAAATTAGCCATTCCTTCGGTAATCGTTTTGTATTCAATCAACTGCTCGATCGTCAGTTTATCTTTGCGAAATTTGCGGATGGTTATCGAAGGTCCATCGATCGCGACTGGTGGAATTATTGCATTGACACGCGAACCATCGGGCAAACGCGCATCGACGGAAGGACTGTCCGGGTCGATGCGCCGGCCTAAAGGCAGAATAATCCGATCTATAATCCGCCGGACGTGATCGTCATCCTCGAAAGTTACAGGCGTCTTGACCAATTTTCCATCACGCTCAACATAAACTTTTTTCGCGCCGTTGACCATCACCTCACTAACAACCGGGTCATCCAGCAAAGATTGAATCGGTCCGTAGCCAAACAGTTCATCTTTGAGTTCGCGGAATAGCTGCTCGCGGATGCTTTCAGGAAGCTGCAAATGCGCGCGTTCGTAAATAACATTTAAATGTTTTCGAAGAAATTCATCCTGCTGTTCGATCTGAAGACCTTCAGTGTTCAATTCCCCCGAAATGGTTGTAATCAGGTAATGCTTTAATTTAAGTATATCCGTGCCGGTCAGAACACTTTGGTTGGGCTGATTCATGTTAGCTACTCTTGGTCTTCGTCCTCAGGCATCACCCAGACGATTTGATTACGCCGTACAGCAATAAAAGGCGATTGGAAAAGCACCTGGCTTTCCGAACCCACGACCTCTACATCAGTCATGGCTATAAACAATTCGTCTCGATCCAGTTCATCTTTGATACGCTCGCCACGACGGACATGCATTCTCCCACGCAGCAATTGCAGCGTGGTCTGCACAACGACTTGTACAGGAACTTTGGAGACAATATCGGTGAAGATCTTCCCCTTGTCGTCAAACTCGATCGTCATGAGCCGCCTCTCTCAAACTACACATAAGCGTTCTGCAAGTTGAGCCATCTCGTCCGCTGCTTCCTTCATCACCACTGTGGCAGTATCGTTTGGGAACTTTTGGGCAATCGGCTGGTGCTGGTTATTCGCCAAAGCGAAATTACCTCCCATATAAGGGAACAGGTTGCGGATCTGGAGTCCAATCATTCGTTCGGCATCAGATTTGGTCATCCCTTCCAATCCAACGGCACGATTCAGGATGGGATAAATATTGGTAGATCCTATACCCATTGAATGCAAATAGTCCCAAAGAGTCTTCGTCAGTTCAACCGAGCTCAGATCTGTACCCAGAATCAGAGCCAGCAAGTCTGTCTGCTGGATAAGGGGAAGACTAATACGAGAGAGCGAGCGGCCAAAGTCGATGATCACGTAGTCAAATGCAGACTTAAGCGCCTCAATAATACCCTCAATTCGATCAACCTGCAGCTGAAGTGCCGCTTCTGGATCTGGCGAACCAGCCAGGAGCCTAAATCCCCACGAATCTAGAGCCGGCAGGCTATTGCGAAAGAAATCGATCGTGGTTTCTTCAACGGGCATGTCAGCCACATTTACCAGATTAAGATCGCCCTCATAACCCACAACCTGGGCAATGGAACCAATAGGCAAAACCAGGTCGACTACCACTAGCCTGGCTTCAGGCCTGTCCTGGGCAATACACATCGCAATGTTGGCACATAATGAGGTTGTGCCCATTCCCCCTTTGGCGCTCAAGAAGGCCATTAATACGCCACCTTCACTGGGGATTTTCGGCAACCGACCCGTCAGGCGCATAATGGTGTCTAACAATTGTGAGATCGCCTGTCCTGATTTGGCCAGACACGCGTTAAATCCGCCCTCCAGGCAAGCCGCGATAAAATCCGGGGTGGGATTGCTGCTCAAACCAATAACCGGGATCGCGTTCGTTCGGGTATCCTGGCGCAATTTTTGGATCAATTCCAACCCTGGGAGATCAGTAATTGCGGGATCGACAATGATCAAGTTTGGCCGGTCACGCCAGGCAATAATTAAGCCTTCACGGCCAGACTTGGCTTGAGTAACATTAAATTTTTGCTGCTCCAGCGTTTGAGCAATGAATAAACAACTAGCTGCATCCGAGTCAATGACCAGGATGGTTTTATCTTCCACAGCTTATTCTTCTTCTACCGGTGGCATCAGATAACCCAAACCCGAACGCGTGACGATATGCTTCGGGGTATGCGCTTCGTCTTCCAATTTCTGCCGCAGGCGAGCAATGCTGACCCACAGGATTTCTTTATCCTCACGATATTCAGGTCCCCAAACACTGGTCAATAAATCTTCGGCAGTCAAGATCTTACCCACATTATGAGCAAATTGCAGTAACAAGCGGTATTCCGTCGCAGAGAGCGAGACGGCCTGATCACCACGCCAAACCTCAGCACGCGCAAAATCAATTCGCATATTGTCATGCGTAAAGTAACGGGCTTGTCCGCTATCGGTCACAACCTGTGCCCGGCGCAATACAGCGCGGACGCGCGCCAGTAATTCGGTGGCCGAAAAAGGCTTCACCAGGTAATCATCCGCTCCCAAATCCAGGCCGCGAACACGATCCTGTTCCTCGCCTTTGGCTGTGAGCATGATGATCGGAACATTGGAAAACTCACGGATGCGCTGGCAGGTCTCGAAACCGTTCAACTTGGGCATCATGATGTCCAACAAAACCAGGTCAATCGGCTGGGATGAAAAAACATCAATAGCCTGTAAACCGTCTTGTGCGGTGACAACATCATAATTGTCTGTGCGCAAATTGGCTTCAAGAAGTCGCAAGTAACGGGGCTCATCATCAACGATCAATACTCGTTTGCTCATCGCATTTCTCCTTGTCAAAGAGCTATCTCAACCGACCGGAAGTTCTATGTAAAATACAGTGCCTTTACCCGGTTTCGACTCTGCCCATATCTTACCATGATGGGCTTTAACAATTTGTTTGCAAATATATAAACCCAGGCCCGTGCCAGTGCGACCGGGTTGATCTGGAACGCGATAAAAACGTTCAAAAATGAACGGTAGATGTTTCGAAGATATCCCCGGTCCGTAGTCGGTGCATGAGATATGGGCTTTGTCATCACGTTGTTCGACCGCAATATCGATCGGCGAATTGGGCGCATACTTAACGGCATTGTTAATCAAATTTTCAAAGACCTGCGACAGGCGGACGCTGTCACCCTGGATTGGCGAAGATATATTAAAATTCATCCTCACCTGCAGCTCTTTCTGGCGGGTTTGTAACCGCATAACGATATCCCTGATTAAGACATCCAAGCGCAACGGCTGGAAATTTAATATTAAATTCGAACTTTGCAAGCGCGCTGACTCTAGAATATTTTCGATCAGCTCAGTTAATCGATCTGTCTCTTCATCGATGATATTCAGGAATTCGCGCTGCGTATCCATATCCCAGGTTGTGTCCTGACGCAACAGGGTCGTGGAATAGCCCTTGATGAATCCCAACGGGGTGCGCAGTTCATGCGAGATCGTGGCGACAAAATCTTCCTGCAACTGCATTTGACTGCGGACGTCTTCGAGCTGTTTCATCTGCTCTTGCCGGATACGCTTCTCCAACAAATTCGAGATCAAGGCAGCCGCGATTGACGCTAAATAAACCTGTGCCTCAACATAAGTCGGCCCACCAAACCGGACAAAGACGACTGCGCCCATAAGACCGGGGGCGTGAAGTGGTATTCCCAATAAATGTGGACGGGACAAGCGGTTTTCAATCGGTATTTCATCTTCTGATTCCTGCAGGACGATTTGCTTCTTCGCGATTACCTGTCCAGCGATGACTTCGCCCCAAGCCGCGTCCGCTTCGGCTGATTTCCCACGGCCGACAGCCCGGGCATAGACCACTTCAGGATTTTGGTCCGGTAGGTTGCAGGTATAGATCGCAAGGTTGTCAAAGACAAAATCCCGGCGCAAAAGCGGTAAGAACGCATCCAACCCCACCTTCCAATCCTGCGCCTGGATGGCGGTTTGCGTTAGTTCAACCAGATAAGCCAGGGATTGTTCGACCATCGTCTACGGCTCTGACCCGACTTTCTCGCCTTTGGACAAAGGTGAAACAAGCAAAGGAAATTTAAATGTCGAACCACGCCCCTCGGTGGATTGAAGCTCGAGCATCGAGCCGTGCGCCTCAACGATCTGGCGAACCAATGACAGACCTAACCCGGTTCCCCCATAGCGACGAGTTGACGAACTATCCAGTTGATGGAAGGGCTCGAATGCCTCTTCTATCCGGTTCGACGGAATGCCG
>Ga0315535_1001313_pt1 | contig 16610 bp, 19 predicted proteins | sample SalMarSW160220MG_2_FD_203092 | JGI IMG/M metagenome (GOLD analysis project Ga0315535, IMG submission 203092) | Salt marsh sediment microbial communities from the Plum Island Ecosystem LTER, Massachusetts, United States - Salt Marsh Sediment SW1602-20 ...
ATCCCCGTCGACGCGAGGTACTGACCGAAGGACGCGCCGAGGAGCTGCTCGGCACGTTTGCGCGGATAGTTCGCGATGAGATTGACGGCCATGTTGTAGGACGGACGGAAACTCGACGAGAGCGCATGTGATCCCGCACGCGCGAGTTCGGCGACTCTGGCGAACGGTACGTACCTCGAGTGAAGCACCACACCGTATCCCACCTCGTCGATTCCCCTCCTCCCAGCACGCCCGGTCAGCTGCGTGTAGTCACCGGGACGGAGAAGCTCGTGCGTCTCCCCCGTGAATCTGCTCAAGCTTTCGAGGACGACGGTCCGAGCGGGCATGTTGATGCCGAGCGACAGGGTTTCGGTGGCAAAGACCACCTTCACGAGCCCACGAGCGAACAGCTCTTCGACCACTTCTTTGAATGCAGGAACCATGCCCGCGTGATGTGGCGCGATTCCCGCTTCGAGCCCGTACACCCATTCGTCGTAGCCGAGCGCCACGAGATCCCTAGGGTCGAGATGGGCCGTGTGACGCTCGGCTACGGCTCGTATCTCTTCGATCTCGGTCGGGTTGGTGAAACGGGCTCCGGCCTGGACGAGCCGCCGGGCCGCGTCGTCGCAACCGGCTCTCGAGAAGATGAAGTAGATGGTGGGTAGCATCTCCCTCGCCGCCAACGCCGAGATGGTCTCGTTCCGCCGAGGGGTTGTGTACCGTCCCGCCCTTCTGCCGCTGACCCGGGATTCGATACTCCGGTGTGGTGCCGCTTCGGCGAACATGCGCTCGAGGAGCACTTCATCGTCCCATCGGTCTTTCAGGGCGTACAGGTTCACCAGGGGTACCGGGCGGCGATCTTCTTGGATGAGTCTCGTTGGGCCTCTACGGCTTCGTACCCACGCGGCGAACTCGTCTGCATTGGACACGGTCGCAGAGAGACAGACCAGTTGTACGCCAGGTGGCGCGTGGACGATGATCTCCTCCCAAACCGCTCCCCTGGCCGGATCCTGAAGGTAGTGCACCTCGTCGAGGACCACGACGTCGAGATCATCCAGGGCCGACGAACTCGCATAGATCATGTTCCTCAGCACCTCCGTCGTCATCACGACAAGCGATGCGCTGCCGTTGATCGTGTTGTCGCCCGTGAGCAGCCCGACGTCCGGGTACAGGCGGCCGAAATCGTTGAACTTCTGGTTGGAGAGCGCCTTCAGGGGTGTGGTGTAGAACGCCTTCCGTTTGCGTTCCAGCGCTCCCTGGATCGCGAACTCCGCAACGAGCGTCTTTCCAGAGCCCGTCGGGGCGGTGACAACGACCGATTCGCCCGATGCGATGGCGCGAGATGCCTCTCGCTGAAAGGGATCCAGCTCGAACCCGGTCATTTGTGAAGGGCGAGCTTGACGACCCAGATGGTCGCCTCGTACAACAGGTAGAGCGGAACAGAGAGGGCAGTGAGCGTCAAGGGGTCGCCTGTCGGGGTCACGACCGCGCCGACGATGACGATGATCAGAACGGCCCAGCGACGCCCCTGTCCGAGTTTCTCAGACGAGACCAGGCCCGCGGCAGCCGCAGCGAAGATGAATACGGGGAACTCGAAGGCGAGACCGAAGACCAGCAAGAATCGCAGCGCGAGGCCGAAGTAGTCCGATGCCCCGATCACCGCGTTGAGCCCCGGTTGAATCCCCAGGAGGAATACCAGCCCTCGCGGGAGGATGTAGTAACCGAACGCGACGCCGGCCGAGAACAGCAGAACGAGCGCCGAGATGATTGGAACCGTCCACTTCCGCTCCCGCTTGGTGAGTGCGGGGTTGATGTATGCCCACACCTGATAGAAGAGGACGGGGCTTGCGAGGAAGAGTCCGCCGAACATGGACAGCCGCATCGCGACTGAGAACCCTTCGGTCACCTCGAACTGGTTCAGGTCCTGCCCCGGGAGCGCGAGGTGATACGGCCGGGCCAGGGCGTCGAAGATCCACGCACGGAAGATGAATGCGACGATCGCCCCGATCGCGATGGCGACTGCGCTCTTCACGAGCCGCCAGCGAAGCTCCTCCAGATGCTCGACGACCGAACGCGGCGTGTCCTCACTCATCTTCGGGAGGTGTGTCCCCGGACGTGGAGTGGTCCTGAGCGTCTGTGTCCGGTGCAGCAGACAGCTCCCGCAGTGGTTTCGTGGCTTCCTTGATCGGGTCGGTCAGTTCCCGGACTTCTTTCTCGAGTCCACGCTGCAGCTCGCCGGCGGCGCCCTGGATCTCGCGTACGATCGACGAGAGTTTCCTGGCCATCTCGGGCAGTCGTTTCGGTCCGAACACGATCAAGGCAACGAGAAGGATGACGATCAGTTCGGAAGGGCTGACATCGAAGAGCACAAGGCTCTCATGTTAGGGATGGGGCCGCCCAAGCGTCACTAGGCGAGCATCCTCCAGAACTCTTCTTCCCGGTCGAGGGCGTCGACGAATCGGGAGATCTCCTCGTCGGTGATTGGTCCGGGCTCCGGCACGATCACGTCGTAGCTGACGCCGGTTGCGAGCAGGACGTTGACGACCCGGTTGTTTGCCGGGCGTCGCTGCAAATCTCCACATTCGGGACACACAAAGAGGTAGCTCCCCTGGTCACCCGTCGGGTCCAGCTCGAGTGCAAGATCGTCGGGGTGCAGTTCGATGTCACCGCAGTGTTGGCACGTCGTCTTGATAGTGGTCATTCGGCGCTCCGCTCACCGTTCATGACACGTGTATCGGTCCAGCCGGCTGCGCCCTGTAGTGACTAATGCGAAATGGTCACACGTATCTAGTGAGGATGCGTTTTCGCAGTGAGGCCGTCGCCTCGCGGACTTCGGGTCCCTTCACGAGGACGGCGTCACCTCCCAGTCGTACCAGCAGCCTGGCGGCGACACCGGCATCCGATGTTGAGAAACGGACGGTGAGAGGATCCGTGTCGATCACGTCGACCGGGTAGTAGTCGGCGACCCAGGCGGCACGCGGTCCGAGGCGAATGGTGGCCTGCACGTCGTCCTCGGACGGGGTGTATCGGACCACGGGTGCAGGTGGGTCCGGATTGGGAGCGAAACGCTCCCCCGTCGCTTCGACCGAGCGGATCCGATCCATGCGAAACACGCGCTCTGCCCGTGCCGTCCTGCAGTAGGCGGACACATACCAGTTTCCCAGCGTGGTGAAGACCGACCAGGGCTCGATCAGCCGTCTGGTGGTCTCTCCCTTGGAGAGTGATGTGTAGGTCAGGTCGACGACGCGTCCCTCCGCGGCGGCGGAGCGCAGTGTCGTGACGATCGAACTCTCGCTGTCGATCTCAATCGCGATCGTCTCGTCGGACTCGATGCCGAGCACCCGGGTGAGCTTCACCACCGCGCTCCTGAGGGCGGGCGGCGCCTGATCGGTCGCCATGAGGGTTTCTGCCGCGGCGAGCAGAGCGAGTGCTTCCGACATACTGAGCCGCAATGCTCGCGAGAAGTAGTCGGCCATGTCGATGACGACTTCGTCGTCCTCGACGTATGCCACCATCAGGTCGCCGGGCCCGTACCCGGGCAGTCCGCAGACGAACACCAGGTTGAGGTCGGCGATCAATTCGTCTTTCGTGTAGCCGAACCGTTCGCACACGCCGGTGACGGTCGCTCCCGGATGAGCGATCACCCATGGGACCATCGAGAGGATCCGCGTCAGGCGTTGCGCCGTCCGGCTCATTGGCGTACTCGTTCGATGAGCATTGCCCGAAGTTCCGGAGGCTCGACGATCTCGGCCTTGTCTTCGAAGCTCAACAACCACCCGATGAACGCGTCGGGGTTTGCAACGGTGACTGTGGCCTCGAGTGAGCCGTCGTCGAGCTCGGTGACCCCACCGGTGAGTTGGCGTCTGGCCCACCATGCCGCGTCGGGATCGAACAGCACCCTGGCGACGACGTCCGCCTCACCGATCGCCCACGGCTCGACCGGCACGGCGTCGCGCAGACGGAACCCCTTTGGCCGAGTGAAGGCCCCGGCCCGCTCACCCAGGACCAGCCGCGCGGCCTTGTCGACTCTGAAAGACCGTTGTACGCCCGCTTCAAAAGCAACGAGGTACCAGTGCCCCCGCTGGTGGAGGATGCCCATGGGCTGCACCGTCCGGGTTCGACCGTGGTAGTCGAACGACAACTCTCTTCGTTCGGTCGCGGCGTGAAACGCGGTCTCCAGGTCGCCGGTCTCCAGCCCGAGATCGGCGGCCAATGGCTCGCCTCCCCCCGCCATTGTCAACCCTCCGAGTTTGAGCAGGGCGTCCGGTCCCGCGGGTTGTCCCCCAAGGCGCACGACCTGAGCTGCAAGCCACAACGCTGCGCGTTCTTCGTCGTTGAGATCCGGGTCTGGGAGCTGATACTCGTCTGGCTGCAGCGCGTACCCGTACTCGACCTCCCAGCCATCGGTCGCTCTGAGCTCGAGGGGTATGCCCATTCGTCGAAGCAGCGCCTTGTCCCGCTCGAACATCCTGTGGAACGCCTCGTCGGACTCGTTCGCGTATCCGGCCACCGTCACCCGAATCTCCTCGGCAGTGACAGGCCGTTCCGCAGTGAGCAGGAAGGCGAGCAGATTCAAGAGCCGTTCGATGACGCGTCGCATGCCCTGGCAACTGTAGGGGTACCCCGCCCCCCTTTGAAGTACCTCGTCAAAGGCCTTCGATCAGTCTCTCCACCCGCCTGTCCGTGTGTACGAACGGGTCCTTGCAGAGGATCGTGCGTTTTGCTTGATCGTTGAGCTTCAGATGGACCCAGTCCACAGTGAAGTCACGCCCGGCAGCCTTTGCTGCCTTGATGAAACTCCCGCGCAGTCTCGCTCGAGTGGTCGTCGGAGGTTCCAGTGTGAAGCGTTGGATCGCCTCGTCGTCAACTGCTCGACGCATGCGCCCGGCGCGCAGCAAGAGGTGATAGAGGCCACGATCCGGATCGATGTCGTGGTAGGCGAGATCCATCATTGCGAGCTTCGGATTCGACAGCGAGAGCTCGTGGCGGCTCCGGTATGCCTCGATCAGGCTCCACTTCGCCGCCCAGTCGAGTTGGTCGGCGAGCGACATCGGGTCCTTTTCGATGCCGACGAGCATCTGTTCCCAGTATCGGACCGCGGCCTCGATCGACGGGGGGAATCCATGGAGCCTGCCGTATCGGGATACCTCGTCGAGGTACTCCCATTGGATGTCGAGTGCAGACAGTTCACGGCCGTTTGCCAGGCGCACACGCCGTCTGCATGTCGGGTCCGCGCTGATCTCTCTGATGGCCCTGATCGGATTCTCGAGATCCAGCGCTCTGAACGTCTTGCCGGCTTCGAGCATCTGGAGGAGCGCGCCCACCACACCGACTTTCGTGTAGGTGACCTGTTCCGACATGTTCGAGTCGCCTGCGATCACGTGCAGTCGTCGGAATATGGCGGCATCAGCGTGGGGTTCGTCCCGCGTGTTGACGATCGGGCGGCTGCGCGTCGTTGCGGACGACACCCCCTCCCAGACGTGCTCGGCGCGCTGGGAGATCGTGAACCGAACGCCCCGCGCGGTCCGGAGCAGCTTCCCCGCACCTGTGTAGATCTGTCGTGTCACCAGAAACGGGAGAAGCGCGTCGATGGTCGCTGCGAAGTTCGCTTCCCTTCTGACGAGGTAGTTCTCATGACAGCCGTACGAGTTGCCTGCCGAGTCGGTGTTGTTCTTGAACAGGTAGATCTCTCCGGAGATTCCTTCTTCTCCAAGCCGTGCCTGGGCTTCGCCGACGAGTTCGTGCAGGACCCGCTCACCCGCCTTGTCCGCTGCGACGAGATCTCCGATGGTGTCGCACTCCGGTGTCGCGTACTCGGGATGACTTCCGACATCGAGGTACAGCCGGGCGCCGTTCTCGAGGAACACGTTCGAGGATCTGCCCCAGCTCACCACTCTGCGGAACAGGTAGCGGGCGGCCTCATCGGGACTCAGCCTCCGCTGCCCTCGGAGAGTGCACGTGACCCCGTATTCGGTTTCGAGTCCATAGATGCGGCGCTGCATCGACTCAGGGTACGCCGGTCAGGAGAGCGCGGCGTCCACGTCGGTGTCCGAGAGCCGCCGGAACACCCGACGGTGTTTCGTACCGTCCAGCACCGCGGCCTCCCAACCGTCGACCTCCCGGTCAAGGACCTGGCCGAAGACCTCAGCGACCCGGCGAATAGTCACCGCGAGGGGCTTCGGGGCGAAGGACGCACCGCGCAGCGACTCGTCGAGGGCCTCGAATTGCCCGCCGATCGCGCACACGTACCGCTCGTCGGACAGGGTTCCGTCATATGTGACACGGTAGAGATGGTTCGGGTCGCCGTTGATGCCGAGTTCCGCAACGAGGATCTCCACCTCGTACGGTTTGACTTCGTGGGTGAAGATGTTGCCAAGCGTCTGGGAAAACGCGTTTGCCAGTGTTTTCGCGCTCACATCGAACCTGCTGTAGAGGTAGCCACGAAGGTCGGCGTGGCGTGTTCCGGCAACTCGAAGACTCTCGAACTCGTTGAATTTCCCGACCCCTGCGAATGCCACTCTGTCATAGATCTCGCTGATCTTGTGCAGTGTGTCGCTCGGGTTCTCAGCGAAGATCAGGATCCCCTGGTCGTACTCGATCGCAACGATCGAGCGGCCACGCGCGATTCCCTTGCGCGCGAACTCGGCGCGGTCCTTCACGAGTTGCTCAGGCGGAACGTAGAAGGGGACACTCATCTGATTGTCTCCAATGCCGCAGACGCGAGATCGCCCACGACGTCCTCATCGATTTCCTCGAATCCTCGTTCGGTCACGGTCACCACATTCGGAAGGATCCCTCGAGCCAGGTCCGGTCCACCGGTCGCCGTATCGACCTGCGCGGCGGCGACGAGTGCTCGCACCCCGACCTCGAGTGCGCCGGCTTCGTCGAGCTCAGGTGCATACGCCGAGCGCAGATACGCTTTCGCGTCCCTTGACCCCGAGCCGGTCGCGCCATACTCACGTTCCTCGTACCGGCCGCCGACGACGTCGAACGTATAGAGCCGGCCAATCTTGTCGCTTTCGTCGTAGCCGGCAAACAATGGAACCACGACAAGACCTTGGAAGACGAGGGGAAGTTGCTGTCGAACCATGCGGCCGAGGTAGGTCGCCTTGCCGTCCAGGCTGAGCCTCGTGCCTTCGAGCTTCTCATAGTGCTCGAGTTCTGTCTGGAAGAGACGAACGAGATCGACGGCGATGCCCGCCGTCCCTGAGATCGCCACAGCCGAGAATCGATCCGCCTCGAACACCTTCCGGATGGTTCTGTGGGCTACGAGGTGTCCTTCGGTCGCCTGACGGTCGCCCACCATCACCACACCGTCGGCGAACCTCAGGGCCAGGACCGTCGTCGCGATTGGCGCCTCCAGCGCCCCGCTACCGTCCGGGATGCTCCACTTGGGTTCCAGCCCGAGCGATTGGAGGAGATCGGTGAAACTCGAGGTCGGACGTTCGATCACTCTCCGCCCTTCTGTACGTAGTTCCTGACGAACTCCTCTGCGTTCTCTTCCAGAACGTCGTCGATCTCGTCGAGGAGATCGTCCAGGTCGCCGGTGTCGGCCTGAGGCGCCGCCGGGATGTCCTGCTCAGGAGGTTGTTCTTCCTCGGGATGAGGCTTGCGGGTCTGTTCTTTCATTGTTCGCTTCCTAGTGCTTCGATCAGCGACATGACGTCCTCCGATGTATCGATCACATCGGCCACTCGATCGGCGTCGCCTCTCAGGGGATCCATCATAGGCACTCGCTTGTATGTGGTTTCACCCGTGTCGAAGACCAGCGAATCCCAGTTGGCGGACATGATGGAGGATCCGAATTTCCGCACACACCTGCCACGAAAATACGCCCTCGTTTCGCCTGGCGGTTCCTCCAGTGCCATCGCGACCTGGTGGTCGTCGAAGAGCCGCTCGATGGATCCTCTTGCCACGAGGCGGTCGTAGAGACCCTTGGCAGGGTCCACGTCGTGGTATTGCAGGTCGAGTGCGCGGACCCTTGCATGATCCCACCCTATGCCCTCGCGCGCTTGGTAGGCCTCCATGATGCGCAGTTTGGCCGTCCAGTCGAGACGGTCTGCGGTGCGTAGGGGGTCGATCTCCAAGTCCTCGAGGACTCCTCGCCACACATCGAGCGCTCCCTCGTCCGGCCTGGACCCGGCTTCTGCGTACTTGCTCAGCCAGTCGAGGTACTGCCACTGAAGCTCGAGAGCGGTCGCCGACGACCCGTCGGCAAGTCGAAGCCGGTGGCTCAATCCACGGTCGTGGCTGACCTCCCATGTGGCCGAGACGGGATCGTCGAGTTCCAGCCTGTCGGGAAGCGCTCCATCTTGGATGGCGGCAAGCATCAGTGCCGTCGCTCCGAGCTTGAGAAAGACTTGAGGTTCGGAGCGATTCGCGTCTCCGATGATCACGTGGAGCCTGCGGAACCGATCTGGGTCGCTGTGCGGTTCGTCGCGGGTGTTGATGATCGGACGGCGAATCGTCGTCTCGAGTCCGACGCGCGTTTCGAAGAAGTCGGCTCGTTGACTGATCTGGTACGGGACCGTGGGCCGGCCATTCTCCGAGCCGACCTTTCCGGAGCCAGTGAAGATCTGGCGGGTCACGAGGAATGTCGTGAGGTAGTCGATGATGTCCGAGAACGGTACCGATCGGTCGACCAGGTAGTTCTCGTGAGCGCCGTACGAGTTGCCCTTGCCGTCGCTGTTGTTCTTGTAGATCGACACCCTCTCTCCCGACGGGAGGAGACGCTGCGTGTTGCGGGCGGCACGCGCGAGGGCCAACTCGCCTGCTTTGTCGTACAGGGCGGCCTGGCGTGCACCCAAGCACTCAGGTGTCGAGTACTCGGGGTGGGCGTGGTCTACGTAGAGCCGGGCCCCGTTCGGAAGCAACGCGTTGAGCGCTTCCGGATCAGCATCCACGGGGACCGTGTACCGCCTTCCCCGGGCATCCCGGCCGGGCGATTCTTCTGTGAGCGACCACCGCACGGGAACACCGTCCGGCGAAGATTGGACGACCAACCCTGACGAGAGCACCGCACTGTCCTGGGTTCGCCCCTCGATGGTGATGCCGAACTCGGTTTCGGTGCCAAGTACCGCGAGATCCTCGCTATTGCGGCCGGAACTCATGGGAACCTCAGAGGTACTGGCCGGTTGTGACGGCTTCGATCTTCTTCGACTTGTCCTCGCCACGCACCAGCGTCCGGACGTAGACGATACGCTCGCCCTTCTTGCCCGATACCTTCGCCCAGTCGTCGGGGTTCGTCGTGTTGGGGAGGTCCTCATGTTCGGTGAACTCGCTTCGGATCGCCTCCAAGAGATCCTCCGTGCGGATACCGCGCTCGCCACCTTTGATCTCGCGTTTGATGGCTTCCTTTTTCGCTCGGCTGACGATGTTCTGGATCATCGCCCCGCTCGAGAAGTCCTTGAAGTACAGCAGCTCTCTGTCTCCGTTGGCGTAGGTCACCTCGAGGAACTTGTTCTCGTCGTCCGTCGAGTACATTCGCTCGACGGTACGTTGGATCATCGACGTCACCACGGCATCCCGGTCGCCTCGCGAGGCCTCCACTTCGCTCGCGTCTATCGGCACGTCTCCCAAGTAGATGCGGAAGATCTGCCGGGCTGATTCCTCGTCCGGGCGGTCGATCTTGATCTTCACGTCGAGACGACCTGGCCGAAGGATCGCAGGGTCGATCAGGTCTTCGCGGTTCGATGCGCCGATCACGATGACGTTCTTGAGGCTCTCGACGCCGTCGAGTTCGGACAGCAGCTGAGGAACCACTGTCGACTCCATATCGGAGGAGACGCCGGTTCCCCTCGTTCGGAACAGCGAGTCCATCTCATCGAAGAACACGATGACGGGCACTCCCTGATCGGATTTCTCCTTGGCTCTGGAGAAGATCAAGCGGATCTGCCGCTCCGTCTCACCCACGTACTTGTTGAGCAACTCGGGACCTTTGACGTTCAGGAAGTAGGACTTGACGTCCGCTCGCCCCGTCCGCTCGGTGACGGCCGTGGCCAGGCTGTTTGCCACCGCTTTCGCGATGAGTGTCTTGCCGCAGCCGGGCGGGCCGTACAGCAGCACACCCTTCGGAGCTTCGAGCCCGTACTGCTCGAAGAGCTCTTTGTGAACGTAGGGAAGCTCGACCGCGTCTCGGATGGCTTCGATCTGACTGCGAAGCCCTCCCACCTGCTCATACGTGACGTCGGGGACTTCCTCGAGGATCAGCTCTTGGATCTCTGGGCGGTTCAGCTTCTCGAAAACGAGTCCGGTTCTCCCATCGAGACGAACCGCGTCACCGGCACGCAGTGACTCGTTTTCGAGCGGTTCGGCAATCTCGACCACCCGTTCTTCGTCTCCACGTCCGAGCACGAGAAGCCGTCCCGCCTCCAGGCCCTCCTTGACGATGACGACCTCACCCGCCTGCGCGAACTGCCGTACGTCCACGATGTTCATCGCTTCGTTCAAGAGCACGTCTTGACCACGTGCGAGTTGCTTCACTTCGATCGATGGGTGCGCCGTGACTCGAAGCTTCCTGCCGCTGTTCATGACGTCGACGGTGCCGTCCTGATTCACCTGCACGACGGTGCCGAATTGGTTGGGCGGTGCCGAGAGCTTCTCGATCTCCTCACGCAGGAGCGCGAGCTGCTCTCGGGCTTCCGTCAGCACCGAGGTGAGTCTGGCGTTTCTGGCGACGGTGTCGTCGAGCTGAACACGAACATCGGACAGCTGCCGCTCGAGAGATCGCGCGTGTTCTGCGCCCGTTCGCAGGTGCTCGACCTGCGACTCGAGTTCGGCAATCGTTGCTTGGAGCCGGGCCTCGTCGCTCATGACCTCGCGAAGTATACGACCGGCGCGTGCTTGGCGATGGAGTCACACCAACTCAGAACATGGGTATCATGCCCCGTATCCACGAAGGAGACTCTCGCACAATGAAGGTTTGGATCGACCAAGATCTCTGCACGGGCGACGGCCTCTGCGAGGAGATCGCACCCGATGTCTTCGTCCTACTGGACGACGGTCTGGCCTACGTCAAGGAGGGCGACAAGATCTTCGCCGCATCCGAGGGCAACCCCGAAGGGGCTCAGGGGCTGGCCGTGGTGCCAGATGGGCAAGAGGAGATGGTGATCGAGTCGGCGGAGGAGTGCCCCGGCGAGTGCATCTTCATCGAACCCTGACGACCATTGGGTCCCCTCAACGTGTTCGACGACCGACAACGATGAACCCGGTGTGGCCAACCATACGGTGATCGGGTCGCACCGACCTTCCTTCGATGTTCCAGGACCGATGGAGGGTCTCGAACGTCTCGATCATCTGGTACGCCCCCGTCGCCCGCATCGTCTCGACCAGCGTCTGAACTTGCGGAACGGTCGGTAGGTAGGCGACGAATACGCCCCCGGGCTGTAGACCACCGCCGCCCTCGGCCACATGCCAGGGTTCGGGCAGATCGAGCACCATTCGGGTTGGCGACACGGACGCTCCGACGTCTTCTATCGACCCGATTCGCAGGTCCAGGTTGACCGGGAGGGCCCCGAAGAACGCGTCGATGGTTCTGCGGGCGTGCGCCGCGTGGTCTTCGCGTGTTTCGACACTGATCACCTTCCCGGTGGCGCCCACCGCCCTCACCAGAGCGATCGTGAGCGCGCCGGAACCGGTACCCGCCTCGAGCACCGTTTCGCCTGGACCGATGTCTCCGTAGACGAGGATCGGTCCGACGTCCTTGGGGTACACGACCTGGGCTCCGCGTCGCATCTTGAGGACATAGTCGACGTACCGCGGGCGAATGGCCAGCAGCCGGCTGCCAGTCGTGGTTGCGATCAGCGTTCCCTCCTGGACCCCGATCACGTCATCGTGTGGGAGGGCGCCGAGATGGGAATGGAACTCACCCCCTTCCTTGAGCGTGACCAGATATCTGCGTCCCCGGAGATCCACCAGTAGGCAGTGGTCGCCCGAAGTGAACGTCATCGTCGAACCGATCGCTCTTGCAGCCGGCAGAAGGCGCAGATCGTCGCAGTCGTCGGCCGTCCGCAGGACTCGCACGAATGCAGATCCGGGGTCGGGGTGTGGAAAGTGTCCAGGTTGTAGAAGCCACCAAGGAAGTGCTGGGTGACACCTGGCGACTTGTGTTCGAGCAGCGCCATCCATTCCTTCATCCTGTTGACGGTGTTGCCGGCAACCAGCGGGCACTCGTCGACTTCGTAATCGATGCCCGAGAGAACGGCATACGCCGCGGTTTCTCTCTCCGCGACTCGGACTAGAGGTTTCACCTTCTTGACCAGACCACCGGAAGCGGGAAGGACTGCCTTCTGCCGGGCCAGGTACTCGGTGTTCCAATTGAGCACGTTCGAGAACAGAGTCGCCGCTTCATCATCGAGATTGTGGCCCATCACGAGGGCGTCATAGCCGCCCGTCAGCGCCTCCTCGTTGAGGATGTACCGCTTGGAGAGGCCGCATGCAGAGCACGGATTTCGTCTCGTCGACTCCGCCGCCTGGGGAATCGTGAAGCCGTATCGTTCACGGAGGTCGACGACCCGAAGGATCAAGTCTCGTTCCTTCACGAAGCGTTCGATGAAGGTGCGACTGTCGGCCGAGTAGCCGTCAATGCCGAGGTCGAGATAGACGCCCTCACATCGATAGCCGAGCCGGTGCAGAATATCCCAGATCGCCAGGCTGTCCTTCCCGCCCGACACCCCGATGAGCAAGCGATCCGAGCGATCGAACATGTCGAAGTCATGGATGGTCCGCTCCACCTGCCGTACCACGTGCTCGATGAAGTGGTCGCGACAGAACGCGGCGTTGTGGCGTCGTACCTCGATCGCGGCCTTCTCCTTGCAGACCCGGCAGCGCATCAGCCCCCCGAGATGACAGGACGCACCTCGACCGTGTCGTCGGGTTCGAGCATTGCGTCTCGAGTCAGAAGGTCCGCTCCTCGGATCACCAGCACCGTCTCCGGCACGATGTCTAGTGCCTTCAGCATCCGATCGACGCTGATCGGGGCATCGACCGCCACCTCTCGCCGGGGATGTCGAAGGATGACGTTCATGACGAGAACACCAGGGCCAAGACGCCCAGGGCGAGAGAGAGCACCATTCCGAGGACGATGACCCAGACAATGACCTTCTTCATCGTTTCGTTCCGCATGGCAGGTACTTTACGCGCTTTCTGGCTCCTTCCCCGCGGCTAGCCTGGTCACATGCAGCTCGGCGGATCCGCAGTCAAGAGCCTGTTTCGGGGCTTGCGAACCGGTGACGCCACGCTGGTACTGGTGGGAGCGGCGCTACTGGCGTTCCGGTTCCTCCGCACTCCCCGACCTTCCCGCGTCGTCTACCAGCGTCGCTTGAAACCCGGCGAAACGATCCGTATTGGATTCGAAGGTCAGGACCTGTAGACCTTCACGATTGCCCTGGCCTGTTTGCCTCGACGTCTTCCGATCAAGAAGGCAATGCCGACGACCGCGATCACGGCGAGCGCGATGAGCACGCTCTTGTCCTGAACGCTTTCCTTCGTCTCCATGAGCGATTGCTCGATCTCACGTGCCTTGGCTTCGATGTCGGCGCGCTCCACCATCAGCGATTTGCCCTCCACATGATCAGACCGGCCGCTCCTGCAAGCACGATGAACGAGATGAACACACCGAGCGCGCTCCACAGCTCGCCTTCCGGCAGAACTCGAACCAGGATCCGCATTCCTGCGACCGACAGGAGCACCGCTCCTAGCGAAAACAACACCGAGGCGGCGAACCCCATCCCGAACACGCGTCCGAGTCTCTTTGCCGGCTCGATGGTTTCCTGGCGCAGGTACTCCTTGGAGAGATCGATCAGCTCACTGACCTGCTCCGGCAGCTCCCGTAGATCACCCATGACACAATGGAGGCTACCCGAGCGCACGACACATCAGCGAATTCGTCCGGGCGTGTCACTATGAAATCCCTGCCAGTGCACCGCTAGGCTACCCGCCGTGAGCCACGGCACCCACCGACGCGCGCGCCCCCTCCGCAACTTCTCCGTCGTATGGGTGGGACAATCGGTCTCGCTGCTCGGCGACTACGTCGCCTACTTCACCGTTCCGTACTTCCTCACATCGCTCACGGTGCGCGCGTTCGACTTCGGGCTCCTTTCGGCTGCAGAGAACATCCCGACGCTGATCTTCGGTTTCCTCGGCGGCACTCTGCTCGACCGGTACCGGCTGCGTCCTTTGCTCGTCCTCAACGAACTGCTCAGGGCCGCGGCGTTCATCGTCCTGGCGATCGTCTCTCGCACCTCAGGAATCACCACCGTTGGCCTGTTTGCACTCGCCTTCATCTCGGGGAGTCTCGCGGCCTCCTTCAACGCGTCACTTCAGGCGTTCATCCCTTCCCTCGCTGCCGGCACGTCCCTGGCCCGAGCGAACAGTCGACTGTCCCTGTCGCAGCAGGCGGCGTTCCTCACTGGCCCCCTGATCGGCGGGGTCATCATCAAAGAGGCGGGCTTCCCCTCGGCATTCGCGTTCAACGGACTGACGTTTCTCGTTTCGGCAGCCTCGTTCACACTCCTGGCCCGTGTTCCGCCGCGGACCCTCGAGAGGAATGGCGACTTCGTCGAGACACTCAAGGAGGGGTGGCAGCACCTCTGGCACGAGCCACGAATTCGCCTCACGACACTTGGGGGCGGACTCGCCAACTTCATCACCGGTGGGTTCATCGAGGCCACGCTCGTCCTCATCGGCGCGGAGATTCTGGGGACCAACGACCCGGCCAAGCTCGGCATTTTCTTCGTCGGGATGGGTGCAGGAGGCATCATCGGTGCCATCAGCGCGTCGAAGCTCATAGATCGGGTCGGTCTCGGACGCAGCTATGTGCTCGGATTCGCCGTCCTTGGCGTCGGCATTTTCGGTCTGACATGGTCGAGGAATCTCCTCATCGTGACCAGCGTGCTGGCGGTCGCGTTCACCGGTCTGGTGTGGACCAACGTGAGCCTGCTGACCATGCGACAGCTCTACACGCCCCCACATCTTCTCGGCCGGGTCAGCGCCGCGAGCAGGAGCCTGGCTTGGAGCACCGTCCCGTTCGGAGCGCTCTTCGGAACAGCGCTCGCCGACCGGATCGGGCTGCTGAAGATCGTCCGGATTGGACCGATCCTGATCGTCGTGTTCGCCATCTACCTCGCATTCACGGTCGTGTGGAAGGCACAGAACACCCCCGAATACTGACGCAGGTCCGGTGCCGTTCCCGCGAGATCGGTGATGGTCAACCGGCAGAACCCAGATGGCAAGTCTGCTGCACGCGCTGGCATCTGGCCGCCCCCAGACGTTGATGGACAGACCGCTAGCCTCTCGTCGATGCGGCGTCCGAATCTCTTGTCCACCGCCCCCGGCACTACACGCGCTGCCTATTCGGTCGCAGACTGGGGTCTCCTCGGCGGCATCTCCCTCATTTGGGGATCGTCGTTTCTGCTGATCGCCCTCGGTCTCGAGGCGTTTCCACCCCCCGTCGTCACCTCGTTGCGCCTCCTGATCGGCGCAGCCACCCTTGCGATGGTTCCCGCGTCACGGCACCGCGTGAATCGCGCCGACCTGCCGCGAATTGCGCTCCTCGGTGTGGTGTGGATGGCGTTTCCCATGTTGATGTTCCCGATCGCAGAGCAGTGGATCTCCTCTTCGCTGGCCGGGATGCTGAACGGTTCGATGCCGATCTTCTCGGCGCTGGTCGCCGCCTTCCTCCTTCGACGCAGTCCGGGCCGGCCTCAGATGGTTGGGTTGCTGCTTGGTCTCGCTGGCATCGTGGCAGTCAGTCTCCCGACCGTCGGGGGCGGTGCCTCGGTCGTGCGGGGCACGCTCATGGTTCTCGCTGCGACGATCTCCTATGGACTCGCCGTCAACCTGGCGGTGCCACTCCAGCAGCAGTACGGGGCCTTCCCGGTCGTCTTTCGGGCCCAGCTCGCCGCCATCGTGATCGTCGTTCCGATCGGACTCACCCAGCTCTCCGGAGCGACATTCGCATGGGGGCCGTTCGCTGCGGTTGCCGCGCTCGGCGTATTCGGCACAGGTGTCGCACAACTGGCGATGTCCGTACTCGCGGGACGGGTGGGCGCCACGAGGGCATCGATCGCCATCTACTTCCTGCCGGTCGTGGCGATCCTCCTGGGCGTCCTCCTCCACGGCGAGCATGTCGCGGGGTTGTCCATCGTCGGCACTGCCATGGTGGTGTGTGGAGCCTTCTTGGCTTCGAGGGCCGAGCACTAGGACGCGCCCTGTCCTCGAACGCGGTGCGAGGATACTGTCACTCGTCCCCAAGGTTCGCTTCCATTGCGGCCGTGAACTCGAAGCGGCCACCCCAGCCTCGCCTCTGAGCTGTCGGTTGGCCATCGGAGCGGACTATGCGAGAGAGACCCTTGCGGTACAGGTGCCTCCCGAGGATGGGGAGAGCTATCTCCAGCGTGAAGGCAGTCGCAGCTCTTCCCAGAGCCCGCTGCTCAGACCCAGCACGCGTACTGGGGCCTCCTTCGGATACCAGGGCCCCCTCGTGCCTACTCTCCGAGCTTGCGGTGTGGGTAGGGCCCGCGAAAGACCCCGTACAGTCCGAGAAGCAGGAGTGGCCCCACGAACACGACGTAGAGGATGCGGGACCGAGCCCGTTTGATGCACTCGATCCGTTCCCCAGGCGTCCTTATCGC
>Ga0315535_1001315_pt1 | contig 16592 bp, 14 predicted proteins | sample SalMarSW160220MG_2_FD_203092 | JGI IMG/M metagenome (GOLD analysis project Ga0315535, IMG submission 203092) | Salt marsh sediment microbial communities from the Plum Island Ecosystem LTER, Massachusetts, United States - Salt Marsh Sediment SW1602-20 ...
GGGGTCCAGGCCGACCACCACGTTCTGGAGGTCGACGAAGCGCAGCAGCGGCGACCCGCGGTCGGAGCTGGCGACCACCTGGTACTCCGGCTTGGCCGCCGCCGGCGCGAACAGCAGGTAGGCACCCCGCGACAGCGAGGCGGGGTCGGTCACACCCGTCAGCACCCGGATGTCGGCCGGGATGTCGGGCGCGCGAGGGTTCAGCCGCACGGTCACCCCGGGGACGGCGGTGAACGCCTTGAGCACCGCCTCGTCCGGCCGCTGCACGACCACCGTCAGCCGGCGGGCGCCGGCGAAGGCGCTGTCGTCGAGCACCAGGGCGTCACTGGTGGGATCGCCGGCGGCGGCCCCAGCGGCCGGCTCGATCGACGCCCGGTAGATCCCGCTCGTCTCGGAGAGCGGGAAGGTGATGCTGCCGACACCGCCGGCCGGCACCAGCACCGTGCCGCGAGCGGCCGGCGCCCCGCCCCTGGTCAGCGTCACCATCACCTGCTCGGGTCTGCGGGCGTTCGACACCAGCCCCACGTACGCCTGCTGGACGCCGAGGTCGAAGGCGCTGATGCCCACGTTGACGCCCCCGCCGGCGACGTCGTGGTAGTGGACGCGCCCGGAGGGTGACGGCGCCTGATCGGTCATCACATCCACCCGGGCGCCCGGCGAGATGGCCTGGGCAACGGCAACGGCGCGCCCCAGATCGGCGCTGCGGTCGCCCGCCCGGAGTCCGGCGAGCGCCCGCCGCACCGCCGCCCGGTCGTCGGTGAGCGGCACCACCACGCGGGCGTCGAGGCCGGCACGCACCAGGGCCACGCGTCCCGAGTGGCCGAGCAGACGCTCTGCCTCGGCCCGCGCCTTGTCGAGGCGGACGCCGTCGGGGTCGCGCGCGGCCATGCTGGCCGAGGCGTCGACGACGAGGATGCGGTCGGGCGCGGCCGCGCCGGTCAGCTGCGGCCGCGCCAGGGCCAGCACCGCGAGCGCGGTGAAGAGGAGCTGAGCGACCAGCAACCAGGTCGGGGCGATGCGCCGCCGCCGCTCCGCTGCGCGCCTCGCTCGCTGCCACAGGAACAGGGCCGACACCCGGGTGCGCCGGCGGCGTGCGCGCACGTAGTGGAGCAGCACCACCAGCGGCAGCGCCAGCAGCCCCCAGAGCATCAGCGGGGCGCCGAAGCTCAGCGGCATGGCGCACCGCTGGCCACGCCCTCGGCCGGCCGGCCCGGGCACGGTGACGCCGGCCGCAGCGGAACGAACGGGAGGCCCATCGCCGGTCAGTGTAGCCTGGGTCCGCGGCCGGCACGACAGCCGGAGCGGCACGAGCCGGCTATAGCTGGAGAGTCACCGCGGGCCGCGCCCGGACCGCGGCGCCATCCGGGAGGAGATCCATGCAACCGACCCAACCCCAGCCGCTAGCCATCGGCGCGCCCGCGCCAGCCTTCGACCTCGCCGCCACCGACGGCGCGCGCTACCGCCTGAGCGACTTCCATGCCGAGCTGTTCGTGTACGTCCAGGCGTGCAACCATTGCCCCTACGTGCTCGCCAACGTGGAGCGCCTGGTGACCCTGGCGCGGGCCTACCAGGGCCGCGTCGACATGGTCTTCGTCAACTCCAACGATGCCGACGCCTACCCCGACGACGGTCCCCTGCCCATGGCCGAGTTCACCGCCGAGCACGGCCTGCCCTTCCCCTATCTCCGCGATCCGGACCAGTCGGTGGCGCAGGCCTACCGGACGCAGCGCACGCCCGAGGTACTGGTGTTCGATCGCGAGCGGAGGCTGCGCTACCATGGCCGCATCGACGACAGCCCCAAGGACCCGGCGGCCGTCACGCAGGAGACGCTGCGCGACGCCCTCGACCGGCTGTTGGCGGGGAAGGACGTCGACGAGGCCGAGACCTTCGCGATGGGCTGCACCGTGAAGTGGCGGCCCGGCAACTTCCCGCAGGTCGGCTGACCCGGCAGCACCGTTTCGGAGGAGGCACAGCATGGACGACGGCGTCATCCGCGACCAGCTCGAGCGCCTGGTGCTAGGCGAGGGCGCGCACGTTCCCCTGGAGCGGGCACTGGCGGGCCTGGCGGCAGAGCACCGCGGGCGCGTCCCCGAGGGGTTGGCGCACAGCATCTGGCAGCTCCTCGAACACATCCGCATCGCACAGGAGGATCTCATCCAGTACGCCCTCGATCCGGACTGGCGCTCGCCCGACTGGCCGGCAGGCTACTGGCCCGGCGACCCGGAGCCTCCTTCTGAGAGCGCCTGGACGAACAGCGTCGGGGCCTGGCGGCAGGGTCGCGACCTGGCCCTGGAGCTGGTGCGGGACCACGATCGCGACCTTACCGCAGCGCTACCGCACGCCCGCCACCACACCCTCTTCCGGCAGCTCGTGCTGCTGGCGGACCACGCCGCCTACCACGCGGCTCAGGTGGTGGACGCGCGGCGCGCGCTGGGCGCCTGGCCGCCCGGCTGAGGCGGCGGCCCCCAGGCTCACACCTGGAAGACACCCAGCGAGATGCGTGCCAGCTCCCCTTCGAGGGCGCACGCCTCCAGCGCCCCGACGATGCGCCGGCGCAGCTCGAGCGGCATCACCACGGCATCCACCCACAGCCGGGCGGCACCGTAGCGGATGTCGAGCGCGCGCTCGTAACCGGCGCGCACGCTGTCCCACAGCTCGGCCAGCTCGGCGTCGTCGGGCGCCTGGCCGGCGCGCCCCCGCTGCGCGGCACGGATGTCGAGGATGGTCTTGGCCGCCTGCTGCCCGCCCATCACCGCGTAGCGGGCGCTGGGCAGGGCGAAGATGAAGCGCGGCGCGTAGGCCTTGCCGCTCATCGCGTAGTGACCGGCACCGTAGGAGCCGCCAAGGATGACGCTGATCCGCGGCACGACGCTGTTGCTCACCGCGTTCACCAGCTTGGCGCCGCGACGGATGATGCCCTCCTGCTCGCTGTCCCGTCCCACCATGAAACCGTTGACGTCGTGGAGGAAGAGGATCGGCACACCCGCCTGGTTGCAGTTCAGCACGAAGCGGGCGGCCTTGTCAGCCGCCTCGGCGTAGATGACGCCGCCCACCTCCAGACGCCCGCGGCTCTTCACCACCCGCTTCTGGTTGGCCACGATGCCCACCGGGAACCCACCGAGGCGGGCCGTGCCACACACCAGCGTGCGTCCGTAGCGGGCCTTGTACTCGTCGAACTCGGAGCCGTCGACCAGCCGCGCGATGATCTCCCGTACCTCGTACGGCTGACTGCCGCCGTCCACCGGGAGCAACCCTTCCAGGTCCTCCTGCTTCGCCGCGGGGGGCGCGGTCTGCCGGCGCTCCCGCGCCCACGGAGCGCTGGCCGGCAGCGCGTAGCCTGCAGCCAGCCGCCTGAGCCGCTCGAGCGCCCGGGCATCGTCGGGCTCCAGGTAGTCCACCGTGCCGGAGAGCTCGGCGTGCATGGCGGCGCCGCCGAGCTCCTCGCTGGAGGCGCTCTGGCCGATGGCCGCCTTCACCAGCGCGGGCCCGGCGAGGTACAGCCCCGAGCCCTCGGTCATCACCAGGGTGTCGCACATGACGGGAAGGTAGGCGCCTCCCGCCACGCAGTTACCCAGGATGGCCGCCATCTGCGGGATGCCCCGGGCGCTCATGCGGGCGTTGAGGTAGAACACGCGACCGAAGTCGTCCTGGTCGGGAAAGATCTCGTCCTGCATGGGCAGGTAGACGCCTGCCGAGTCGACCAGGTAGACGGTCGGCAGGCGGTTCTCCAAGGCGATGGTCTGGGCACGGATGACCTTCTTGGCCGTGATCGGGAAGAAGGCCCCCGCCTTGACCGTGGCGTCGTTGACGATGACCATCCAGGCCCGGCCGTGGATACGTCCGATGCCGACGACGACGCCGCCGGCAGGCGCGCCGCCCTCGTCCTGGTACATCTCCCAGCCGGCGAACGTCATCAGCTCGTCGAAGGCGGTGTCGGGGTCGAGCAACGCTTGGATGCGCTCGCGCGCGCTCATGCGACCCTTGGCGTGCTGGCGCTGCAGCGCGCGCTGGCCGCCGCCAAGGGCGAGGCGCTCCCGCTCCTCGGCGAGCTTCCTGCCCTCGGCCTGCCACGCCTTGCGATTGGCGCGGTACGGCGACCGGCGCCGATCCTCCAGGCTGAGGGCCGTTCTCAGGCGGTGGTCGCTCGCCTTGCGCGCCACCCTAGCGGGCGTGCGTCGCCATCACGACCAGCAGCCCTCCGCCGGCATTCTCCAGCTGGTGGCGCGTGCCCGCAGGGACGCTGACCAGCTTGCCGGTGCCGACGCGCTCGCTGCCGCCCTCGTGGCGCAGGAGCACCTCGCCCTCGAGGACCTGGTAGATGCAGCTGGCGGCAAGGCTCTGATCGTCGTCCGTCTGTCCCGCCTCGAAGCACAGCAGCGAGACGCTGAGGTCCCCTCCAGACACCAGCTCCGTCTTCTGGACGCGCTCGAGCGAGAACCGGCGGGCGTCGGTGATGGCGGTGATGTTCACGGTGGCGTCCTCCCTGACCCTGTGTGGGGCTGCGGATCCCGGGCAGGCGGGCTCCTGGCCGCGCTGCCCGGCATTGCGGTGGTCGACGACCATTATGCGATTTGTGGATAACCCGCTGCAAACTGTGGAAAAGTGCCCCCTCTTGACAAGTGCGGGCTCCATCTGGTAGCCGAGGCCGCGGCCCCCCGGATCCGCCCAATAACGTCCTGGACACCGTAGATTCCATTCACCGAAGGCTCATCCCGCTCCTGGCCGCATGCAATCGAGTTATCCCCAGAACTGTGGAAAACCGCGGCCGCTTGTGGACAACCGTGGAGGCTCACGCGCTTCGCGCGGCCTGGACGAACGCCCACACGCGCTCGGCATCCTTCACCCCGGGCTCGGCCTCGACCCCGGACGCCACGTCTACCGCGTAGGGCTCGAGGGCCCGGACCCCATCCGCCACCGACTCCGGCGTCAGCCCGCCGGCGAGGATGAGGCGCGGATGTCGCCGCCACGCCGACGCCTCGGACCAGTCGAAGGCCCGGCCCGAGCCGGGTGCCTGGGCGTCCAACAGGATGGCATCGGCCGGGTAGTGCGCCAGCGCCTCCGGCGTCAGGCCCGGCCTGAAGGGCAGCGCCCGCACCACGGGCACCTCGCCGCGGACGGCGGCCGCGTAGGCGGCCGGTTCGTCGCCATGGAGCTGCACCGCACCCAGCCGCAGGCGGCGGGCGGCGGCCAGCACCTCGTCGAGAGGAGCATCCACGAACACCCCCACGGTGGTGACCAGCGGCCCCACGGCGCTCACGATGGCGCTCGCGGTCGCGTGGCCGACGTGGCGCCTGGACCCGGCCGCGAAGATGATGCCGATGGCGTCGGCGCCGGCCTCTTCGGCCATGGCCGCGTCCTCGGGCCTGGTGATGCCGCAGATCTTCACGCGCACGCGCCTCGCCACGCGGTCATTATGCCGGCTCCCGCCCCTCACGCCGTTGCGTGGCCTGCAATGACCTCGACCGTCACGCCCAGCGCCGAGGCCAGCAGGCCCGAGCGCATCCCCGCCTCACGCACCTCGATCTCGGCGTCGCCGTGCGCCAGCGCTTCGATCTGCACCACCCCGCCGCCGAGGTGGCAGCGCACGCCGCGTACGCGCTGAGCCTTGCTGCGCTCCAGGTACTCGGCCAGGCGCAGGACGCCGGCCAGCAACGACAGCCGCTCCATGTCGCCCGGCTCCAAGGCTCCGGCGTAGCCCTGGTCGGCGGGGCTGCCTCGGCGATGGTAGCGAACCAGCAAGCCGATGAGCACCTGCTCGCGGTGGCTGTAGCCCGGCAGCGCACGCCCCATCACCAGGTACATGCCGTGCTTGTGGTGGGCGTAGTAGTCGACGGCCATGCCGATGTCGTGGACCAGCGCCGCGGCCCCCAGCAGGTCGCGCGCCTCGGGCCCGAGGCGGTGGAGCGGCGCCAGCTGATCGAAGAGCTCGAGCGCCAGTAACCGCACGTGATGGTTGTGCTCGGGGTTGTCGTAGTACTCGCGCATGAGGTTGAGGACGCTGAACTCGCGTAGATCGGGCGCCAGGTGGTCGCCCTCGGGGAACATGAAGGGGTAGAACAGCCCTTCCCGCAACCCCTGGCCGCTGATCGTCACCCCGTCGGCGCCGAGCGCAGCCAGCGTCTCCGCGATGACGGTCCCACCCGCGACGATGATGTCGGCTCGGTCGCTGTTGAGCCCCTTCACGTCCCGGCGGCGCGCGACCGGTAGGGCGGCCAGCTCCTCGAGCAGATCCTCCAGCTCGCGGCGGTGCAACCGGTAGCCGTGGAGGAGCTCCGGCCGGTAGCCCGCTCGCGACTGCGCCACGTTGGCGAGGTTGCGAACGGTTCCCCCCACCCCGATCACCGGCGCACCCGCCGGTAGGGCGTCCAGCCTCGGGGCGAGCACCTCGCGCACGTGCTGCCGCAACGCCTTGAGGGCCTTGCCCTTCGGCGGATCGCTACGCACGAAGGTCTCGGTGGTCCGCACGGCCCCCAGCGGCAGCGCACCGCCTCCCGCGAAGCGCCGCCCCTCGAGCCGGCTCAACTGCATGCTGCCGCCGCCCAGATCGAACACCACCGCGTCGCTCACGTCGAGGCTGTTGGCCACGGCCAGGGCGCCGTGGCGGGCCTCCTGCTCGCCGCTCAGCACCTCGAGCTCGACCCCGGCACGGTCCAGCGCCGCCTCGACGAAGGCGTCGCCGTTACGCGCCGCCCGCACCGCGCTGGTGGCGGTGGCGCGCACGTCGTCGATGTCGTTGGCCTCGCAGTAGCTGTGGAAGGTCCTGAGCGCCTGCAGCCCGCGCTCGAAGGGCTCGGCCCTGAGGATGCCGGAGTCCCCCATCCCCTCGGACAGCCGCACCACCTCGCGCAGCTCGTCTAGCAGCTGGAAGCGGTACCCGGCGCGGTAGCGCAACACCACCAACCGGGCCGTGTTGCTCCCCAGGTCGATGATGCCCGCGCTACGCACGGGGCAGTATCGCACGCCGGCCGTCCACGGAAGAGCGCGGGTCGTGCGAGCCGCGCCCGAGGTCGCGGGTCAGAGCACGTCGCGCAGGTGCGTCAGCTCGGCCGAGGGCTCGCCCCCCACCACCACCACGGCATCGAAGCGGCTGGCAGCGTCGGGCCGCTGCAGGCGCTCGGCGAGGTAGCGACGCGCGGCGTAGGCCAGGCGTGTCAGCTTGCGCCGGTCGAGGGTCTCCGCCGGATGCCCATAGGCGGCGCTGCGGCGCTGCCGCACCTCCACGAACACCACGGTGTCGCCGTCGCGAGCTACCAGGTCGATCTCGGCGCCGCGAACGGCGTAGTTGGCGTCCAGCACCACCCAGCCCAGGCCCTCGAGGTATCGCCGCGCCAGCGCCTCGGCCCAGTGCCGGGGGGCGCGCCCAGGCGCGGTCACGGCACGCTGCCCGCGGCCCTCAGGCCGGCGCGACCTGCACGCGTCGAGCATCGGCCCACAGCCCCTCGATGTCGTAGAAGCTGCGCGCCTCGGGGCTCATCAGATGGGCCACGACCCCGCCGTAGTCGAGCAGGACCCAGCGGTCGCTGGGCCCCTCGACGCCCCTCGGCCGGAAGCCGCCCTCCTTGAGGCGGCCTCGCACGCCGTCCTCCAGGGCCCTGAGCTGGAGGCTCGACTCGCCAGTGGCCACGATGAAGTAGTCGAGGCTGGACGAGACCTCGGTGAGGTCGAGCACCACGATGTCCTTGGCGCGCTTGTCGTCGAGGGCATCGACGATGAGCTGCACCTCTTGCGGAACGCTCGCGCTTGCCTGCAATCTCACTCCCCTGCGCGTCGGCCGTGTCACTTCGCGCTGGCCGACGTGGCGACCTTGGCGCCGGTGGGAACCATGGCGCTGGCATCGCTTCCCAGCACCAGCTCGAGGCCGACGCCACGTCCATCGTAGCGGTCGAGGTGGTCGACCTGCTGCTTGCCGGTGTGCAGCAGCGAGGTGTAGTAGTCGGCGTCGTTCCAGGTCGCGGTGGTGGCGAGGAGGCGGCTCGGGGTGGGATCGACGCCCGCCTCGCTGCGCACCATGATGTCCTTCGAGGGCACGCCCAGCGCCTCCAGGCGCGTGCGGAACCAGTTCTCCAGACCAGGCTTGCCGCTGTGGTTGGTGATGAGCAGGGTGGCGTCGGGGGCCTTGCTGAAGGTGCGGGGCGTGCCGCCGAAGGTCTCCGCGAGGAAGGCGTTGACGTCCTGCGGGTCGACCCTGAGCGCCGTCCCCTCGCCCTTCACCTGCACTTCGGTGGTGGGCAGGGTGGCGGTCTCCTTGAGCTTGAGGCTGCCGACGCGGGAGGCCAGCTGGCGCACCAGGGCAGGGGTGGCATTGGTCTGCACGTCGCTGAAGAAGGTGTCCACCAGGCTCGGCACCTTGGTCACGGCGCGCACATTGAGCTCCTTGAGGCGCGTCATCAGGGCGTAGGCCAGGCGTTTGACGTTGTCCAGCCGGTCGATGTCGCCTCTGGGGGTGTGGCGGTAGCGCACGAACTCGGCCACCTGCTGGCCGTCCATGTGCTGCGGGCCCGGTTGGAAGTGGATGTGCAGGCCGGCCGCGTTGTCGTCGTAGTTCATGGCGTAGGGAACGTCGACGTTCACGCCGCCGAGGGCGTCGACCAGGTGTTGGAAGATGTCGAGCTTGATGATGGCGTAGTAGTCGACCGGAACCCCCAGGATCGACGACACCCGCCGCCTGAGGGCGTCGGGGCCGTCACGCGCGTAGAGCCCGTTGATGCGGTAGCCGAGGTCGAAGAGGAACACGTCGCGGGGGATGGCGATCATGGTCATGTTGTCGCCGGTGATGTCCAGGTAGAGGATGGTGTCGGTGTTGACGCCGGCGGTGCTCACCTGGCCGTGGTAGTTCCAGCCGACGATCTTGCCGCCCTTGCCGTAGATCGGGTCGGCCTTGGCCTTGGTGTAGAGGATGTCGCGCCCGGCCACCACGAAGCTGACGTGGAAGGTGTTGCCCTTGATGCCCAGGAGCCGGCGCTGCGCCTTGGACAGCGGCGAGCGGTGCACGTCGCGCGTCAGCCAGAAGCCCGCCAGGCCCGCCAGGGCCAGCAGCAGGCCGAGCATCATGAGGAAGCGCGCGTTACGCCTGGTGACAAATCTGCTCATACACCCTTAGGGTGGCGGGATGAACGCTCTTGCCGCACGAGCGTAGGTACCTCACCTTCGAGGCCACCGCCTCGCGGTAGGCACGCGCCAGGTCGCGCATGGCGAGCTCCCGGATGTCGTCGTTCACGCCACGGCCGGGCTCGCAGACGTCGGCGATGTAGACCGCCATGCCGACCCGGTTGTCGAGCCCGACGCCGAAGACATGGCCCTCGATGGCCTCCAGCACCCGCGCGTCGTCGATGCCCCAGGAGGTCGCGATGACGCGAGCGGCGCGGCCGTGCACCGAGAGCGGCTGCCGCTCCTCCAGCGGGTTCTCGGGTGGCGCCAGCCGGAACAGCTCGTCAGGCGGCAGGTCGCGAGCGGCGTCGTGGAGGATGGCGGCCAGGCAGGTAGCCTCGGCCTCGCCCTCGGCGAAGCTGTTGGCGCGGGCGATGGTCACCGCCAGGCGCGCCACCCGCCGGATGTGCTGGAAGCGCTCGCTCGTCACCATCTCCTCGACGCGCGGTCGGACGGCGGCTATCTCGGGCCTGCGACATAGGTCCTGATCACGAAGCAGATCTCGTTCGGCCATGGTTCCTCGGTTCGGTCGACATGCGCCCGACGCGACCCCGGCGCGCGTTGGGGCATCGGGCGTGCGCCGCTCGGCGGCGGCATCGCTATTCAACCACACCGCAGCCCCCTCCAACCGTGGCGGAGCCGACCCCAGCGGCAGCTGCCGCGCGCGCGTCGGCACCGGCCGGACGCCGGGACGTCTCACTCGGCGTCCGCCCTGCCCCGTCCTGCCTCGGCGTCGCCACGCTGTTCCGAGAAGTACTGGAAGGCCGCGTCGCCGATGCGCACCTCGTCACCGTCCTCGGCGCCGGCGCGTGCCAGCAGGCGGTCGATGCCGTAGCTGCGGAAGAAGTGTTGCAGGTAGGCCACGGCGTCGGGGTTGGCGGGATCGAAGCGCGACACCAGGGCTTCGATGTCGCCGCCTCGCACCACCCAGCCCTCTCCGCTGGCGTCCCGTCCGACCTCCAGCGGCCGCTGCTTCACGCGCCTCTCGGCAGGGGCCTCCTTGACGGGGGTGGGCCGCTCCGGCAGCAACGCGAATAGCGCCTCCGTCAGCGGCTCGAGCCGCTGACGCTCCAGCGCGGACACGCTCGCCACCGGCACCCCCGTGGCGCTCAACTCCCGTTCCGCCTGAGCCACCTCCGTCGGCGAGGCCAGGTCGATCTTGTTCAACGCCAGCAGCGCCGGGCGCGACAGCAGGCCGGGGTCGTACAGCTCGAGCTCGCTCCGCAGGGCGGCGAGCGCCGCGACGGGCTCGGCCGAGATGTCCAGCACGAAGACCAGTAGACGCGTACGCGCAATGTGCCGCAGGAAGTCCAGCCCCAGGCCGCGGCCGCGATGGGCATCCTCGATGATGCCCGGGATGTCGGCGATGGTGAGGCGCCGAAGATCGTGCTCGACCACGCCCAGGTTGGGCGTGAGGGTGGTGAAGGGGTACTCGGCGATGGCCGGGCGGGCATTGGAGAGCGCTGCCAGCAGGCTGGACTTGCCGGCGTTGGGGTAGCCCACCAGGCCCACGTCGGCGATGGTCCTGAGCTCGAGCCGCAGGCGCGCGGTCTGCCCCGCGGTGCCGTACTCCGCGAAGCGCGGCGCCTGCCGCCTGGCGCTCGCGAAGGAGGCATTGCCGCGCCCCCCCTCGCCGCCGCCGGCCACCAGCGCCGTCTCCCCTGTCGCCAGCAGGTCCGCCACCATCTCGCGACTGTCGAGGTCGACGGCGGTGGTGCCGACCGGCACCTCGATCACCAGGTCGTCGCCCCCTTCGCCGCTGCGGTTCCTGCCCTCGCCCTGCCGCCCGCTGCCGGCCCGGTAGCGGCGGTGCGGGGTCAAGCGGTCCAGCGCCGACACATCGTCGATGGCTCGCAAGTACACGCTGCCGCCGTCCCCGCCGCGCCCGCCGTCGGGACCGCCCTTGGGAACGTACTTCAAGCGCAGGAAGGACATGGCGCCGTCGCCACCCTTGCCTCCCTGCACCGTGATGTCGAGGACGTCGCGGAACCCCATGCTGGCCTCCGGCCCTTGCCCGGTCACAGGAACGCGGCCCCGTCAGGGCCGCGCCGCCAGACCGCGAGCGCGGCCGAGCCGTCCTGCCTGCGCACCGATCGTCAGTCGGCGGGGATCGCCTCGCCGGCGCTCTCCTCCACGCTGATGAAGCGGCCCTTGCTGCCGCGGTCGGCGAAGCGCACCACGCCATCCCTGAGCGCGAAGAGCGTCCAATCCTTGCCCAGGCCGACGTTGTGCCCAGGCTTGAACTTGCTGCCCCGCTGCCGTACCAGGATGTTGCCGGCGCTGACCTGCTGGCCGTCGAAGCGCTTCACGCCAAGCCGCTTCGACTGGCTGTCGCGCCCGTTCTTGGAGCTGCCTACACCCTTCTTGTGAGCCATCTCGCGCTACTCCTTCGACCTGTCGGCCTCATCGGTCTTCTTGGCGCCCTTGGCACCGCCGGCAGCCTTCTTCGGCGCCGAGGCTCGCTTGGACGCGCCCTTGGACGCGGTCTCGGCCTTGGAGCCGGACGCGCTCTTGGCCTTGCTCGCGCTCTTGCCCTGGGTCGTGCTGCTGGACTTGCCCGCTGACTTGCTCGTGGACTTGGCCGCGGACCTGCTCGTGGACCTCGCCCGTGAGGCGCCGGCGGCCTTCTCGCTGGCCGTGCCCTTGGCGGCGCCCTTCGGCGCGCTCTTGGCACCGCTCTCGGGCGCGCTCTTGGCACCGCGCTTCGAGGCGCGGCCGCCACGGTCGGTGGCAGCCGCCTCGGCCGTGCCCGTGTCCACCTCGGCCGCGCCGGGCTTGGGCTCGGCGGCCTTGGCATCGGCGGCCTTGGCATCGGCGGCCTTCGTCTCGGCCGCCTTCGCGTCCGGAGCCTCCGCCTTGTCCGCCTTGGAGGTCGCCTTGCGGCCTCCGCCGGCGCCTTCGATGCGGGCGATGCGGACGTCGGTGAAAGCCTGGCGATGTCCGCGGTGACGACGGTAGTTGTTCTTGGCCTTGAACTTGTAGATGTCGAGCTTCGGCCCGCGGCCGTGCTCGATCACCTCGGCGACGACCCGCACGTCCTCGACGTGGGGGGTGCCGACCCGGACCTCGTCCCCGCCCAGCAGCAGGACCGGCAGGTCGACCTCGTCGCCTGCCTCGGCCGCAAGCTTCTCCACGCGCAGCACGTCGCCCTCCGCCACGCGGTACTGCTTGCCGCCAGACCTAACGATTGCGAACATCTTCCGACCTCCCGGGACCCGGTTCCCTCGGCGGAACGGTCCACTCGGCGCCGCACCTGCAGGCACCGGCAGCACACGCCGGCGCACCCCGCGAAGGGCTGCCCGGCGCCTCGTGCGCGTTGTCGAGGTGCGCGGCCACAACCGCGGGCCGCCACCAGAACGCCCATTATAGGCGAGCGTCCGAGAGCGCGCAAGCTCGGCCGCCACCGCCGGGCCGGCGCGCGCAGCACGGCGGTGGCGGCCCCCGCTCCGCCGTCAGCCGCCGCTCAATCGCTCGCCTGGCGGCCGGCGCGCTCGGGGCCAGGGTCGCGGCCCCGCTCAGGGCCACGGTCGGCGCCCCGCTCACGGGCCTGCGCCGCCGCATGCGTCGCGGCCGGGCCGTCGGCGCTGGCCAGCGCCGCTCGCGCGTCCTGGGCCCGCCGCTCGAAGAGGTAGAAGGCCGCAGGCACCACGAAGAAGGTCAGCAACGCCGACACCACGATGCCACCCAGCATCACGAGGGCGATGCCGCGGTTGAACTCGGAGCCGGAACCGCGCCCGAAGAGCAGCGGGAAGCTGATGACGAGCACCGTCAGCGTGGTCATCACGATCGGCCGGAAGCGTAGCCGTGCCGACTCCACCATGACCTCCCTGAAGGGCATCTTGCCGATGCGCTCCACCACGAACTCCAAGTACAGGATGGCGTTCTTCGCCGACAGCCCGATGAGGAGCAGCATCCCCATGAGGCTGAAGATGTCGAGCGACTGCCCCTGCACCACCAGGAACCACACGGCACCCGCCACCGCCAGCGGCACCGGCAGGAGCAGGTAGATGGGGTAGCGGAACGAGTTGAACTGCGCGCCCATCACGAGGTACGCGAGCAGCAGGGCGAGCGCGAACACGCGCGGCCCCAGGGTGCCGAGCTGGCGTGACAGTCCGGCGCGGCCGAAGGTGTCACCGGCACCCATGATCACCTTGTTGTCGAGAATGCCGGCCTGGGTCAGCTCCCGGGTGATCTGCTGCTGGAACTCGATGGGGCTGGGCGCGTTGGCGGCGGGCGTGATAGTGAAGTTGGTGCTGTAGAGGCGGTTGCTGCGGGTGATGCGCAGGGGCGCCTGCTTCATCACGATGGCGCCGAGCTGGCTGATCTGCAGGTTGGTCTTGAGCGTCGGCGAGTAGATCGGCAGCGACAGCAGCGACTGGGCGTCCTTGAGGTATCCGGGGTCGAGCCGCACCACGATGTCGCTGCTTTCGCCGCCGGTCTGCACGGTCCCGGCGGTCGAGCCGCCGGTGTAGCTGCGCAGCGTCTGGGCCACCGTCGAGGCGGAGATGCCGGTACCCGCGAGCAGGTTGGGGTTGGGCACGAAGTCGTACTCCGGCGACGCCTGCTGTCCCCCGGTGTCCACGCTGAGCACGCTGGGGTCGCCCGCCAGCGCGTCCGGGATCTGCTGCAAGCGTTGGCTCAGCAGCGCGTAGTCGGTGGAGAGCAGGCCGAACGTCACCCCCGACCCCTGCCCGCGGAAGCCGCCGCCGGTGCGGACGAACACCCGGGCGTCGGGGATGGAGGCCACCGCCTGCTGCAACGAGCGCTGGTACTCCGCGCCAAGGGCGAAGATGCTCGGCCGCTGCGTCACGGGTACGAGCTGCGCCTGCACGTTGATGTCGTTGCTGCTGACGCTGGTCTGCACGGTTCGCACGTCGGGCTGCGCCATCAGGAAGTCTTCGACCTTGCCAGCGACCTGGTTGGCCTCGGCCAGGGTGGTGCCCGACGGCAGCCGGGCGCCCACCTGCATCAAGCCGGAGTCGGTCTGTGGCACGAAGTTGAGGGTCACGCGCGGGCCGATCACCACGACCGTGATGACCAGGAACGCGACCGCGCCCACCAGCACCCACGCGCTGTAGGGAAGCATGCGGCCCAGGAGGCTGGTGTAGCCGTCGCGGGTCCACCTGAGTCCCGCCTCCGTGAGGCCGTGCAGCGTGCCTGTGAGCGCTTCGAGCAGGGCCATGCCGGCCCGCACCAGATACGCGAGGAGCATCAGGGCAACGGGGTAGGCAATGACCGCCAGCAGGTCGAGGTGGGGCAGGAAGCGCCACATGGCGTAGGCAGCGCCCGCCAGCACCAGCAGCCCCCACGGCCGCCGCCAGTTGCGCCAGCCCCAGCGCACGGCAACGGTCACGCCGCGCAGGTGCCGGCCGACGTCGCGCCAGCCTTGCGGTGGAGCATCGCCGATGTAGGCCATGCGCACGGTCAGGAACAGCAGCGCCTCGAGCCAGGAGAGGAACACGGCGGCGGCCAGCCCCAGCCCGAACTGGCGCAGGTAGTTGCCGGCGAAGCCGCCCATGAAGCTCACCGGGATGAGCACCGCCAGCAGCGACAGCGAGGCCGCCGTCACCGCACCGAACACCTGGCTGGCGCCGCGCAGCACGGCGGTGCGCCGGTCCATGCCCATGGCGCGGTAGCGCTCGACGTTCTCGGCGACCACGATAGAGTCGTCCACGACGATGCCGATCGCCACGATGAGCGCGAGCAGCGACACCTCGTTGAAGGTGAAGCCGAGCAGGCCGTAGAGCACCGGCGAGGCCGACAGGGCGATGGGGATCGCCAGGATCACCGTGAACGCGGTGTTGAGCCGGCCGAGGAACAGCAGCACGATGATCGCAACGACGATCGCGGTGATCCACAGCTCGTGGAAGGTCGAGTGGACCGACGCCACGATGGGTCCGGTGGTGTCGTTGCTGATGGTGACGTGGTAGCCGGTCGGCAGTGTGGTCGACGCCAGGTAGCTGCGTACGCCGCTCGCCACCGCCACCGCGTTGCTGCCGGCGGCCTGTTGCACCGACAGCAGCACCGCCGGCTGGCCATTGACGCGGGTGTAGTTGGTCGCGATCGACGCCGTCTGCACCCTGCCCAGGTCCTGCACGCGGATGTTGCGGGCGCTGTCCACCACCATGCCCGCGATGTCGGCGACGCTGGTCGGCTGGCTGTTGGTGGCGAAGGTCAGCACGTCGTTCTGGCGGGTGATGGAGCCGATAGGTTGGTTGACGATCGAGGAGCCGATGGCCGAGCTGACCTGCTGCGGTGAGAGGTTGTAGTAGCTGAGCTTGGCGGGGTCGAGCAGCACCTGGTACTGCAGCTGCGAGCCGCCGGAGACACTCACGTTCGCCACCCCCGGCACCAGCTGCATGGCAGGCACCAGGATGTTGTTGGCGTAGGCGTAGAGGTCGTTCATGTTGGCGCCGGGCGCCCACAGGCCCATCTCCAGGATGGGCTGGGCGTTCGGGTCGAAGGTGCGCACGATGGGCGAGCTGGCACCGCTCGGGAGGCCGCGCAGCGAGGCCACCTGGGCGGCGACGGCGTTGGCGATGGCGGCCTGGTTGGCGTCGGGGTTGAACTGCAGGATCACGCGGCTCGAGCCGGTGCCGCTGTTGGAGTTGATGCTGGTGATGCCACCGACGGTCGACACCGCCGACTCCACCACCTGTGTCACCTGCTGGTCGACCACTGCCGGCGAGGCGCCGGGGTAGCTGGTGGCGATCATCACGACCGGGATGTTGGTCTGGGGCAGCAGGTCGACACCCAGGCGGCTCGTCTCGATGAGGCCGAACACCACCACGCCCACGAAGATGCCGATGGCTAGCACGTAGCGCGCCACCGACAGGCCGACCAGCGGGTTCACCCGTACGTGCTCGGCGATGTTGCGGTCCGCCAGATCCGCGACCCGGTCGGCCCCACCGCCACCGCCGGGCGGCGCGCCGCCATCGCCGGCGGCCGAGCGCGCGTCGTCGCCGGCGAGGTCGCGCCCCTCGCCCGGGCGCCCGCCCTCACGGCCGTCCGTGCGGTCGTCGGAGCGACCGTTCAAACGACCGTCGCCCTCGTCGTCCATCACTGACCTCCCGTGGCGGCGCCGCCGCCCGAACCCGTCGACGGTGTGCTGCCACCGGCCGCGGAACCGCTCGACCCGGAGCCACGGGCCGCGGCGTTGCCCGACGACGCGGCGCCCGACGACGAGCCCGCGCCGCCCGCGCCTCCGTACGCACCGGCGGTTCTACCAGGCGTGCCACCGGAGCGGCTGCCGTTGGCGGTGCCAGCGGCTGCGCCGCCAGCTGCACGCCCAGCTGCACCGCTAGCTGCACCACCAGCTCCACCACCAGCTGCGCTCCCGGCACCGCCCGTGCGGACGCCCCCTGTGGCACCGGTTGCGCCCGCCGCGCCGACCTCGCTCACGCTGGCCCCGTTCAGCAGGCCGGGGGGCGGCTGGTCGACGACCT
>Ga0315535_1001318_pt1 | contig 16566 bp, 16 predicted proteins | sample SalMarSW160220MG_2_FD_203092 | JGI IMG/M metagenome (GOLD analysis project Ga0315535, IMG submission 203092) | Salt marsh sediment microbial communities from the Plum Island Ecosystem LTER, Massachusetts, United States - Salt Marsh Sediment SW1602-20 ...
GGTCGCGCATCGTTGCCCCCGGTAGCGGAGGCCGACGAGGCCGGGTCCGATGACTCGGATGGAGCGGACCGCGGCAGGTGCTCGAGGCCGAACAGGACCGCGATGTTCGAGTGGTTGAGGCTTGCCAGCACCTTGGCCTCGCGGGTGAGGCGCGACATCCGCTCGGGGTCCTCAGCCAGCTCCTCGGGCAGCATCTTGAGCGCGACCTCGCGGCCGAGGCGGGTGTCCTCGGCACGCCAGACCTCGCCCATGCCGCCCGCCCCCAGCGGCGCCACGATTCGGTACTGCCCGAAGCTGGCGCCGATCAGATGGCTCGGAGCATCGAGCGGCTCTTGTCCGGCTCGCCGTCGGCTGTGTTCATCCGCTGCCGTCAAGTGTTCTGTACCTCGCCTATATGGAATGCGATGACAGGAGCTTGTATTCCTTAGCTGCTCGTCACGTTCTCGCCGGCCGTGGCAGGGCGAACGGCTCGTTCTTGATGGGGAAGGGGCCACGCACCATGAGGTACGAAGGCCCGTCGTGGTCGAAGAGGCCGGGTACCGGGGTGGCGTCAGGGGCGAGCCGGTCGGGCGCGAAGGCCAGAGTGACCGAAGAGATCGGGCCCGGGAGGCGGTCAAGCAGGGCGTCGAGGGTCGGCAGCTCGGACCCGACCACGTCGTACAGCGTGACCGCCTCATTGTCCTGCTCGAGGCACAGCACGACGTCGAGGTCGGGGGCGTAGTGGAGGGAACGGCGGCCCTCGTTGAAGCAGAACACGCCATGCTCGCGGACGACGCCGAGACGCCTGGAGACCGGAACGCGGCCCTCCAGCAGCCGGTGCAGGAGGGCCACGTCGGCGGAGTCGTCGAGGTCGAGGAGACGCAGGTTCCCGGCCCCGGCGGGGCGGCGGCGGGGCACGGTGAACAGGTGTTCGGGGACCACGCGGAAGCCGAACGGCGTGAAGTACTCGGGGTGCTCGGTGGTCAGGACCTGGGTGGGGAGGCGGTCCGCGCAGGAGTCGACGATCTCCTCCATCAGCCGGCGGTAGTGGCCGCGCCGGCGGTGGTCCGGGTGGGTGGCGACGCCGTGGACGGCGCCCACGATCTCCGATCGCCCGTCGACCACCAGCGGCAGTTCGATGAGCCCCACATGGGAGACGACGCACCCGCCATCGACGGCGATGAACGGGGTCGAGACCGACTCCCAGGGTGCCCCCAGGGTGCGGGCCCGAGCGGCGCCCCGCCGCAGGCCGGGGAACACCAAGTCGAGGAGGTCCATGAGCCGGTCGAGGAGGCCGGGATCATCGGCGAACGAGCCCTGCATGCAATCCTCCCTCGGTGAACGGCCCCAGTCCCGGGCTCCTATAGCACCCGCTCCACGGTCGCCACGTCCACCAGCCCCTTGCAGCCGTAAAGGGCGGGCAGGACCTCGGCGTCGGCGCGCTGCCTCCTCAGCTCGGCGACCTTCTCGGTTCCGGCCCGGTAGGCCGGCAGGTACATGCGGCCGAGGATCGGGTGCTTCGCCCACGGCCCGGAGAGCTTGCCGGCCCTTTCTTCGGAGACTACGAAGTCGCGCCGCAGCACGGCCTCGACGTCCGGCTGTGCCCAGCCCTCCTGCCAGGTGAGGTAGGACGCCTGGTTCTTGGCGTCGTCCTGGAGCAGCGCCAGCAGGGTGCCGATCTGGAGGTCCTCATCCGGGAGCTGGTCGATCTCGGTGACACCGTAGGCCATGAGGATTGCATTGTTGGCAATCCCCTCAGCGAGCGTGGAGTAGCGGCTGTTCATGGTCAGGATGGTGCCCTCGAAACCCACCTTGCCGAGGGTGTAGAGGTGCTGGACGTAAGCGAAGGTCGTAACGTGGCCGGGGACGACCTCGTGGCTCACCAGCTGCACGAACTCGGGCACCGAAATCTCGAGCGAGGCATTGATCTCGTAGGTGGCCTCGTACTCGGGCCGGCCGTCGGGGGTGCGGGCACGGCCAACGTAGTTCATCGAGCCCGAGAACCAGGCGTCCTTGATGGCCAAGAACTCCACGTTGGAGCGCGGGACGGCGTGCAGCTCGGTCGGGAGGTGGGGGAGGACGTGCGCCACGGTGGCGGCGTCCAGCTCCGCGATGAAGGCGCGGCCGAGGGCCGGGATGGTGGGGGGCGGGACCATTCTCTCCCGGCGCCAGGCATCGGCAGCGGCGAGCAGGCCGGCGTCGCTGTCGGCCGGGTAGCCGGCGCGGCCGAGCAGGGTGCCGAGGCGCTCCCGTTGCGCGCGCGGATCGGAGGGTGTGGGGGGCGCCGCGGTTGAGGCCCGCACGGAGCGCTCGTAAGGGACCGGGGCGCCGCGGTCGAGGGCCTCCAGGGCCAGGTCCCACATCACCTCGAGGCACTCGCCGAGGCCGGTCAGGAACTCGCCGCGCAGGCCGCCCTCGGCGACTGCGCCACCACGCAGCTCGCTGATCGCGCCGGCGACGTCGATCGCGGTCAGGTAGGCGTCGAGAGCCGAGCGGTCGGGCTCGGAGGCGGAGAGGCCGCCTGCGCCGCGGACCGCGGCCGCCGCGGGGTGAGAGTAGGCCTCGGGCAAGGGCTCGTCCGAGCACCACGAGTCGGCGATGAAGCGGCCGGTCCCAGAGGGGTCCATGACGTCGCCACCCCACACGGTGTCGACGGCGAGGATGGCGGTGGCCATGGCGTGGTCAAGCTTCGAGTCGGTCATGTCTGGACCTCCTGGCGAGAGCGTGCCGCTATCGAGGCCGGGCCGCGTGGTGGCCCGACCGGCCTGCGGCGGCCGGAGCGACGCGCGGGTGCGCCCTCAGGTTGAGTGCTTGCTGCGAGTCGAGATGCCCAGCGGTGAGTAGGCCGGACAGAAGCCGATGATGCTGGTGATGAGGAAGATCGCGGCGACGATGCCGAGAACGATGGCGAGCGTGCCGTGGATGGTTCCGGTGAAGTACAGCACGATCACCACTGCGACCAGCAGAAGCCGGATGATGCGATCGGCTGCTCCCATGTTCGTCTTCATGGCGTACCTCCAGTCGACTTGAGTTGTGCTCGGGCCGGCGCCTGACAACGGGCGTGCCCGATCGAGGAAACACACAGACCCCTCGGTCTACTCCAGGGGCTACGTTGCGGCCGCGATCGCTCCCTTCTTCTCCGCCAGGGCGGCGCGCACCCGCTCGGGCGTCATCGGCAGGCGGTAGAAGCGCACACCAGTGGCGTCGAAGACGGCGTTGGCGATGACGCCGCCCATGGGGACGATCGCCGGCTCGCCGCCGCCCTGCGGATCCAGGTCGTCGTTCCGCACGAGGACGGTCTCGATTTTGGGGACTGCCGAGAACCGCGGCAGGGAGTAGGTGTCGAAGTTGCGGTCGAGGATCTCGCCGCCGTCAAACCGCAGCTCCTCGGACAGACAGTAGCCGAGCCCCTGCGTGACGCACCCCTCCATCTGCATCTTGGCGCCGGTGGGATTGACCACGATTCCCATGTCCTGCGCCACGACCACCCGGTCGACGTGCACCGCCCCCTCGGCGAGGTCCACCGTAACGTCGGCCATCAGCGTCACGTAGGTGCCGGCGTCGATCCCGCACGCGACGCCGCGGCCGCGGCCCTTGCCCGCGGGCGCAACGCGCGGCTTCCAGCCGTACGCCTTGGTAGCCGCCTTGAGCACCCGCCGCATCCGCTCGTCGGTCAGGTTGCGCAGCCTGAGCTCGACGGGATCGATTCCCGCCGCGGCTGCCATGATGTCGATCTGCGACTCCTTGGCGAAGATGTTCATGTTGGCGCCCGGCGCGCGCCACGGGCCGATCCCGAACAGGTGCAGCTCCTTGCCCCGGCCGTGCCAGCCGCCGGCGACGCTGATCGACACGTTGGGGATGTCGTAGAACACGGCCGCCCCGCGGTCGCCCGCCGCGATCACGTGGTAATCCCACAGCGTCATCTTGCCGTCCGCGTCGAGGCCCGAGACCAGCTTCACCACCGCCGCCGGGTCGAAGGTGTCGTAGAAGAACTCCTCCGCGCGGCTGAACCTGACCTGCACCGGCTTGCCGGTGATCTGCGACAGCTTGCTGGCCTCCGAGGTCTGCAGGCCGGCGCTCTTGCCGCCGAACCCGCCGCCGACGTAGGGCGTGATGACGCGGACGTTCTTCGGATCGAGTCCCAGCTCATCGGCCAGGCGGTCGCGGGTAGGGAACGGCGTCTGCGTCGACGCCCACACCGTAGCCTTGTTGCCCTTGACGTCGGCGATCGTGGTGTGCGGCTCGATCGGCGCGTGCGCCACGTAGCCTTTGTGGAAGGTCGACTCGAAGACGTGCGCCGCGGCCCTGCGGGCGGCGGCGACGTTGCCGCGAGAGCTCGTCACCTCTCCTTTCCCGGCCGCCTTCACCAGGTGGTCGAAGACGGTCTCGGTGTCGAATGGCGGCCGCGGCTTGTCCCACGACGCCTTGACACGCGACAGAGCCTGGTCGGCGGTCTCGGGGTCGGCGTGCAGCACGGCCACCAGGTCCTTCTGGCTGACCACCGTCACCCCGGGGATCTTGGCGGCCGCCGAGGTGTCGAGCTTGGTCAGCGTGGCGCCGTGCGCTGGCGGACGCAGGATGCGGGCGTACAGCATCCCCGGGAGCCGAATGTCCCCAGCGTAGTGGCCGGCACCTGTGACCTTGTCATGCCCGTCGAGACGTAGCGGCGAGGTCCCCATCACCGTAAACTCGGAGGCCTTGCGCAGCACGGCCTTGTCGTCCACCGTGCGCAGGATCCGCCTGCCCTTGGCGAGCTCGCCGTAGGTCACCTTGCGCGCACGGTTGCCGGCGACCGACACGATACCGTTCTCGACCACCAGCTTGGCGCGAGGCACCCCCAGCTTCTCGGCCGCGAGCCGCAGCATCACCGCCCGCGCCTCGGCCGCCGCGGCCCGCAGCACCGGCCCGAACATGCGAGTCGTCAACGAGCCGAACGTGCCCATGTCCCACGGGCAGCGGGCGGTGTCGCCCATCACGATCTCCACCGCGTCGAAGGCCACGCGCAGCTCCTCGGCCACCATCTGCGGCTGCGAGGTCATGACCCCCTGGCCCATCTCGATCTTGCCCGTGAACACCGTCACGCGGCCGTCCTCGGCGATCCGCAGGTAGGCGTTGAGGTCCTCGGGGTACAGCCGGCGCCGCTGGGCGAGAAGGGCAGACGGCTTGGTGGCGACCAGCACCACGACGCCGCCGCCCACCAGCTTGACGAACTGGCGCCGGTCGAGGCCGTGTCCTTCGGTCATGACGCACCCCCCGCCTCGCGCGCGACCTCCTCGATCGCTGCGATGATCCGCTGGTGGGCGCCGCAGCGGCAGAGGTTGTCTTCCATGCCCTTGACGATCGCCTCCCGCGACGCTTTGGGATGCGCGCGCAGGAAGGCGTAGGCGTTCATGATCATCCCCGGCGTGCAGTAGCCGCACTGGAAGCCGCCGTGGTCGATGAAAGCCTCCTGCAGCGGGTGGAGCTTGCCGTCTCGGGCGAGTCCCTCGATCGTGATCACCTCGGCGCCGTCCACCGAGGACACCGGCACGCTGCAGGAGCGCACCGCCTCGCCGTTGACCACCACCGTGCACGCCCCGCAGATCGACTCCCCGCACCCGTACTTGGTGCCGGTGAGCCCGAGATCGGTCCGCAGCACCCACAGCAGGGTCCGATCACCGTCGGTCTCCAGCGTCGTGGGCTTGCCGTTGAGTCGGAACCGGATGGTCTCTTGCATACTTCCTCCTTCCGGGTCCCACAGGGATCTCAAGTCACGATCCTATCGCTACTCGCGCGCCTCGTCACGCTCCCGGCCGCAGGTGCTCGAGCACCGCGGCGTCCACCCACCACAGATTGTTGCTGCCGTTGGCCGGCGTATGCAGCTGAGCCACCAGCTCACCGTAGGTCGAGGGCCTCGGGGTGCCGGCCGGGACCCGGCGGCTGGTGAAGAAAAGCAGCGCGCCATCTGGTGAGAGCGCCGGGCAGTAGTCCAGGGCGGGCGAGTTGAGGGGCTCGGGCAGCGCCCGTGCCGGGGTCCAGCCGTCGCCGGCGGCGAAGCTGATGTACAGGTCGCCGCCGCCGCTGTCACCGGCGCGGGCCGAGCCGAAGAGGATCCAACGTCCGTCCGGTGCGATAAGGGCGTTGAACTCGGGCCCGGGGCTGTTCACCTGCGGACCGAGGTTCTCGGGGGCGGCGAACCCGTCTCCGTCCGCCCGGGCGAGGTAGAGGTCCTCGCCGCCGAGGCTGTCGTCACGCTTGGCGGTGAACACCAGCTCCCCGCGGCGGGTGAGAGTCGGGTAGTACTCGTCGCCGGGGCCGTTGATCGAGGCCGGTAGGGGAACGGGCTGGCCCCAGTCGTCGCCCGTGCGCTGGGCCCGCCACAGGTTCCAGTCGCCCTCCTCGGTCTCGCCGGGCAGCGGACGCGGCGAGGCGAAGTAGAACCATCGGCCGTCCGCGGTGATGAACGGCTCGAGGGCGGGCCCGGTGCCCAGGAAGGCGGGGATCGCGGGCTGCGACCACGAGCCGTCGGCGAGCTGGCGTAGCCGCACGATCGTTCCCCCGCCGCCGTTGACCAGCGAGTAGTAGAGCTCGCGTCCGTCGGGAGTCCAGGCCGTGTCGCGCTGGTTGAGGTCGGTGTCGACGAGGCCGGGGGCGAAGAGCGCGGGCGCGGCGCCGGGCGCCTGCAGTCCGAGCCAGGCGCCGTGCGGCGCCACGGGGGTGGCCGGTGGTGGGTTGGCGGCAGGTGCGCAGGCGAGGACGGCGAAGGCGAGGATGGTGAGCCCGCAGAGCTCGCCACCGCGCGAAGCGATGCGCGGGAGGTGATGGTGGTGAAGAGCGGGGGCTCGAGACAGTCGTCGTGACATTGCGGCCTCCTTGGCGGCGTCGGTTGGACATGCGCTTGGAATGAGATACGGTCCAGGCGCAAAAGGTTCACCTTGGCTGGATCCCGTCCGCAGCAGCACGTCCGCGAATGGATGACGACCGGCGGGCGACCGGGTTTCTCGAGCCGGCAAGACTCCGCGAGACGGACGGTATACCCTGGTCACATGCTGATGGTGACAATCGTGGTCGTGGTGGCGCTGGGAATCGTCGCCCAGATCGTGGCCGAGCGATTCCAGCTTCCGGCGATCCTCCCGCTGCTCTTCCTCGGGATTTGCTGCGGACCGCACGGTCTCGCCTGGTTCAAGCCGGAGACGTTGGGCGGCATGCTCGAGGTCCTCATCCACCTCGGCGTGGCGGTGATCCTGTTCGAGGGCGGGCTCTCGATGAACCACCGCCGCCTGGCCGAGGTGGGCACATCCGTTCGCAACCTGGTCACCGCCGGCACGGTGGTGACCGGTGTCGGGGCGGCGGTCCTGGCCCACTGGTTGACCGGCCTGGACTGGGGTCCCGCTGCACTGTTCGGCGCGATCGTCACCGTCACCGGTCCGACGGTCATTGTCCCGTTGCTGCACCACATGGTGGCTCCGCGCGAGGTCAAGACGGTTCTCGTTTCGGAAGGGCTGATCATCGACCCGGTGGGGGCGGTTCTGGCCTACCTCGTGCTGCAGTGGATCGAGCGCGCGGGAGTCCCCGCCCAGAATCTGATCACCGAGGTTGCGATCCTCGTGCTGGCCGGAGTCGTGGTGGGGTTTGCCGCCGGTTCCGCGGCCCGTCTGGTGGTCCGCAAGCGCTGGCTCACCGGCGAGCTCCGGAACCTGACCGTGCTCGCCCTCCTGCTGCTCGCCTATCTCGGTGCGGAGTCGCAGGCGGCGCAGTCGGGCATCCTGGCCGCGGTCGTGATGGGATTGACGGTCTCGGCGTCGGAGCTGCCCGACCTGGGCTCGCTCAAGGCCTTCAAGGGGCAGCTTACAACTCTGCTGATCTCGGTGTTGTTCGTGCTTCTCGCGGGCCAGCTCGACGTGGCCGGGATTGCACGGCTCGGCTGGCACGGGGTGGCGGTCGCGGGCGGTCTGATCCTGCTCGTTCGTCCGGCCTCGGTGCTTGCCTCGGTGGGGAAGGCGCAGCTGGATTGGCGAGGGCGGACTGTCCTGGCCATGACTGCCCCGCGCGGAATCGTGGCTGCGGCCGTGGCTTCGCTGTCGGCGCGGCAGCTGGCGATGACGGGTACCGCTGGCGGCGAGACCCTCGAGGGCCTCGTCTACCTGACCATCGTACTAACGGGTGCGTGGGCCACCTGCACGGCGCTGCTGGCGCCCCGGATGCTGGGCTTCACCAAGGACCCCGCCCGCAGGCGGGTGGTGCTGCTCGCCGCCAACCCTCTTTCAGAGGCTCTTGTGCCGGTTCTCAGGCGCCTCGGTCGTGCGGTCACGGTTGTGGACGGCACCTGTTGGAGGCTGGACCGCTTCCGCAACCTGGCGGGCGTCGCGGTGGTGTGCGGCGATGCGCGGGAGGCGCTGACCTGGGACGAGGCCGGGGTCGAGCGGGATACCCAGGTCATGTGCGTCAGTACCAACGACGAGCTCAACCTGCTGGCCGCGGAAGAGGTGCGGGCGGAGTTCGGAGTCGAGCATCCCGTAGCCGCCCTACAGCATCCTCCCGACGACCTGGGGCGGCGTTCGCGCGCCTGGCTCGATCTGCTGGGCGGTGACGCCATGGATGTGCCCGTGTGGCTGCGGCGCCTGGAGTCGACCGAAGCGGAGATCATGGAGCTGGAGCTGGGCGGCGACGCGGCTCTAACCGCCGTCCGCGAGGTCGAGCGTGAGGCCGGAGAGATGTTGGTCAAGCTGTTTCTCTGGAAGGACGGCGAGCTGACCTTCGACGTTTCGCTGGACGGGCCGCCCGCCGGCACCCTGGTCGTTCTGGCGGCCGGCGCCCGTGCCGGCGAGCTCCTGTCCCCGCTCCGTGCCGGCGCCGCGGTTGCCGGCGCGCCGGGCTGACTTCCAGGTTCCCGGTCTCCCGCGAACCGCGGTCGGATGGCAGCTCCGGCGCCTCAATAGAAGTGGGTGTGACCGAAGGCTCCCTCCGGGTACATTGACAGCGATGGAGCTGGAATCGTTGGTCCACGACCTGTCGCCTCGCGTGATCGCCTACTGCCGCGGTCTCACCCGCGATGCGACGCTGGCGGAGGATGCCGCCCAGGACGCGCTGGTGGCGCTGGTACGGCGGTGGCATCGGCGAGGGGCGCCACGGTCGCCGGAGGCCTTCGTGTTCGCCGTGGCGCGTCGGCGGGCCCTTCGCGCAGTGGTGCGGAGACGCCTACTGGAGCCGTTCGGCGTTGACAATGGCCCGGCCACCGCTTCCGAGCCGCACCTGCGAGCGGAGCAGAGCAGTGAGGTCGAGCGGGTGCTTGGCGCCCTTCGTTGCCTGCCCCGGCGCGACCGCAGCGCACTGCTGATGATCGCGGTGGCCGAGCTGGACTACCGTGACGCCGCGTCCGCGCTCGGAGTGTCGCTGCCGGCCCTGAAGATGCGCGTCCATCGGGCAAGACGGCGCCTAGCGGCGGCGCTCGACGGAGGTGAGTGATGAACGAAGTACGGGTCGACACCGAGCTGCGCCGGACGCTGACACCCGCGCCCGCCGACGCTGCCCGGGTCGCGGAGAGGGCACTGCGGCAGGCCTCCAAAGCGTCGCCGCCGAAGGTTCTGGCGATCGCGGTCGGTTCCTTGGCGGCGGCGACTCTGCTCACCCTCGCGCTCCTGCGGCCACATTCCGGGCCACCGGCGCGAGCCACCGAGGTGTTCTCGGTGGGCGGTCTGGTCGTCGGGGTCCCAGCCACGGGAAGCACCTGGATCGTGGGCCCCGACGCCGGCACCGATGCCGATCAACCACGCACGATCGTCATGAGAGGAGAAGCACGATGAACAAGATCAGATCCTCGCTGGCCATCCTCGCACTCGGTGCGGCGCTGTCGGCCGCCGTCCCGGTGACGGCTGGCGAAGGGAGCCCGCCGATCCCTGCTCTTGACCGGCGCATCTCGCTCGAGCTGCGCGATGCCGTCCCCCAGAAGGTGTTCGAGACCTTCGGAAAGGTGTTGGCGACGCCCGCGGAGGGCTCCGCGGCAGGCCCGGCGGTACGAGTCCAGGTGGAGCCGGGTATCGACGGCAAGCTGACGATCTGCCTGCGTGACGTCACGGTGCGCACGACCCTCCGAGCCGTGTGCGAGAGCCTCGGGTGCTCGCTTTCCTGGCAGCCCGACGGCGACGGCTACGTGCTGGTGGTCAGCCCTGACACGAGCGCCGCCGCTCGCGAGGAGAGGGCGCACGAGAAGCCTGCGTCCCTCGACCAGCTGATCGACTTGAACCTCGAGGGGGCCAAACTGACCTCGGTGCTCCTTACGGTCGGGGGCGTCACAAACCGAAAGGTCTTGATCGATCAGGCGCTCGACGGCCGGATTGTGAGCCTCTCGGTCAAGAAGACTCCGGTCCGGGAGGTGCTGGATCGGCTGTGCCGACAGGCCGAGTGTGAGTGGCACGAGACGGCGCTCGGCGTGCTCGCGTTCACGCCGCGGTGACGGCGCAGCCTGGGCCCCTGCTACCGGTTCAGCCTGCCCAGCAGAGCCAGTCGGCGCTCGAGGCTGGCCGGCGGCCAGTACACTTCGCGGTCGTAGTACTCGGGGACCGCCGCGGTCCCCGGCGGCAGGACGACCCAGGGCTGCTTTGAGGACGTGAAGATATGGATGTCGGGCGGCAGCCGGTCGGGCTCGAGCAGGGTGCCCACGCGCACGAAGTGCATCGCGTCTCCCGCCCCTGCGTAGTTGCTCCACAGCGCTACCCGGCAGCTCGGACAGCGACTGATCCTCTGGCCCTTGCCGCTGGCGGACGGTGTCGGCACGATCACCACCTCACCTTGCAGCAGGACCACCCGGTCGGCCTCGATCATCGCGTTGATGGCGAACGCCGACCCGGTCTCACGCTGGCACCAGCGGCAGTGGCAGCAGTGAACGAACAGCGGCTCGCTGGCCAGTCGATACCGCACCGCTCCGCAGGTGCAGGCTCCTTCGTAGGTATGGGCCGAAGTGTCTTGCATGAGTCACGTCGCTTTCTTCCCAGGTCCGAGGGTGTCGACGGACCGGCAAGCGGCGACCCGCCTACTCGAGGGCCCCCGTTTCACCCTCTCGGAACCAGACCGCGCATCCCCCGCGACGGGGTCTCCTCCGTCCGGATGCTCGGCGGCGTGTGGGTGTCCGCCTCCGAGCACGATCGTAGCAGGTAGACGGCTGTTCGCCGCCCACCGAGGGCTGTTGGCCCCCGCAGAGCACGACGTCGTGGGGTGGGGGAGCCGGAGCTGGCAGGCTCGGTGCAACATCGCCGCAGCCGGGTGACAGGCGATCCCGGGGACGCCCGCCGGAGGTCGGGGCGAGTGTAGAATGGATGACGAGCGTCATTGGTCAATGTGGAGCGCGGAAGCGGACGGGTTGTCTGCGTGTTTTCTGGACGACGATCACATGGAGGCCGGACAGCTCGCGGAGCGCTGCGGCGGCGAGATATTGGACGAGCTCAGGGCGACCGAGCCGGGGCGACGTCTCGAGGTCGAGATCGCGCCGGGATTGGGCGCCGCTTCTCACGTCGTCCTGCCGGGAGGGGCCAGGACATGAGGGAGGCAGGCATCTTGCTGGTCGAGGACAACCCCGACAATGAGGCGTTCATCCTGCGGGTGCTCAGCCGCGGCGGAATCGTCAACCAGCCGCTGGCTGGGGCGTGAGATGGCGGCTCCACTCAAGGTCCTGATCGTCGAGGACCGCGAGGATGACGCGTTGCTGCTGGCGCGCGAGCTAGAGCGCGGCGGCCTCACCGTCGAGTGGCGGCGGGTGGAGACGGCGGCGGCACTGCGCGCGGCGCTCGACGAGGACCGGTGGAGCATGATCCTGTCGGACTACAAGCTGCCCGGGTTCGGCGGTCGAGAGGCGCTGCAGATTCTCAACGACGCCGGCCTCAACCTCCCGTTCATTGTCGTCTCGGGCACCGTTGGCGAGGAGACCGCCCTCGAGATGATGCGCGCCGGCGCCTCTGACTACTTCCGAAAGGACCGCCTCCAGCTTCTCGTGCCGGCGGTGGAGCGCGAGCTCAAGGAGGCCGAGGTGCGTGCGGCCCGACGTGCCGCGGAGGAGCGCCTTCGCCTCCTCACTCACGCTCTCGAGGCCAGCGCCAACGCCGTGATGGTCACCGACCGCAACGGGGTGATCCTGTGGGTCAACCCGGCGTTCACCTTTCTCACGGGGTTCGGTGCCGAGGAGGTTGTCGCACAGAGTCCGCGGATCCTGAAGTCCGACGAGCACTCCGAGAGCTTCTACGCCGAGATGTGGGGCACCATTCTGACTGGGCGGGTGTGGCACGGCGAGGTCGTCAACAGGCGCAAGGACGGCAAGTTGTACACCGAGGAGATGACGATCACGCCGGTGAGAGACGATGCCGGCGAGGTCACCCACTTCATCGCCGTCAAGCAGGACGTCTCCGAGCGCAGGCAGATGGAGTAGGCCCTCCGCGAATCGGAGGAGCGGTTCCGCAGCCTCTACGAGAATGCGACCCTCGGCATGTATCGCACGACGCCGGAGGGACGAATACTGCTGGCCAATCCGGCGTTGGTCGAGATGCTCGGCTTCGACTCCTTTGAAGAGTTGGCCGTTCGCAAACTGGAGAGGGACGAAACCTACGTCGACCGGTCGCGTGCCGAGTTCAAGAGGATGGTGGAAGAGCAGGGTGAGATCCGGGGTCTCGAATCGGCATGGCGCCGGCGCGACGGCACTGTCGTCCACGTGCGAGAGAGCGCCAGGGTCATGCGCGGCGAGGCGGGGAAGGTTCTGTACTACGAAGGTACGGTCGAGGACATTACCGAGCGTCGGACGGCGGAGGCGGCTCTTCGCGAGTCCGAGGCGCGGTTCCGCGATCTCGTGGAGCACAGCCACGAGCTGATGACCACCATGACCCTGGACGGGACGATCCTGACCGTGAACCGGGCGGCGCAGCAGGCGCTCGGCCTTCCCAGGGAGCGCTTGGTGGGCGCCAACATACGGGACTTTCTCGTGCCCCGCTACCGGGATGCGTACCAGGAGTACGTGGCGACGATCCGTGAACGTGGGGAAGCGGCCGGCCTCCTGAGGGTCATGACGGCACGGGGAGAGGAGCGTCTCTGGGAGTACCGGAACACCGTCCGGACCGAGAGCGTCGCCGAGCCGATCGTGCGCGGTCTTGCAAGAGACGTCAGCGAAGAATGGCGGGCCCGCAGGAGGCTCGAGGAGTCGGAGGAGCGCTACCGCGACCTGGTGGAGAAGGCGGGCGTCGCGATCGTGGTCGACGACGTGGAGGGTCGGCTCAAGTACTCCAACCGCCGGTTCGCCGAGCTGTTGGGGTACACCGAGGCTGAGATACGGAATATAGCGATCGAGCGGCTGGTCCACCCGGACGATTGCGAGCGCGTGATGTCGACGCACCGGGCGCACGTCTCGGGGCGAGATGCCCCCTGGAGCTACCGGTTCCGGGGCGTCCACCGGGACGGGCGGACGCTGCACCTCGCCGTCGACGTCACGCCGCTCATTCGGGGCGACAGGCTGGCCGGGACGCGTTCCTACATCCGCGACGAGACCGAGGAGCGGCTCCTCCAGGAGCAGCTCCTGCAGGCGCAGAAGATGGAGACCGTGGGGCGGCTGGCGGGCGGTGTAGCGCACGACTTCAACAACGTCCTGCAGGTGATTCTGGCCCACGCCGGCGTGGCGCTCACCGACCTGGAAAAGGGCATCGCGACAGAGGACCATCTGCGTGAGATTCGCGCCGCAGCCGAGCGGGCCGCTGGCCTGACGCGCCAGCTCCTCGCCTTTAGCCGGCGCCAGGAAATCAAGCCCGAGATCCTCGATCTCAACGAGCTGGCAAACGGAATGCGCAAGATGCTCCGCCGGGTGATCAGCGAGGACATCGAGATCGTGGTCCGGCCGGAACCGGGGCTGTTGCTGCTGGAAGGTGACCGGGGCGGGCTCGAGCAGGTGCTCCTGAACCTGGCGGTCAACGCCCGCGACGCCATGCCAGGAGGGGGGCTGCTCACCATTTCCACCGGCGCCACGGCGGGCGGAGACGATGACGGCGGCGGGCAGGTGTGGCTGGCCGTTGCCGATACCGGATGCGGGATGGACGAGGCGACGCGGGATAAGATCTTCGAGCCGTTCTTCACGACCAAGGACCGCGAGCGGGGCACCGGCCTCGATCCGGGTGGAGAGCGAGCCGGGTCGGGGTTCGACGTTCACGATCGTATTCCCTGCCGCCGCCGGCCCGGTGCCTGCCGCACAGCAGGCGGCGCCCGAGGAAGCGCGGGGCGGCGCCGAGACGGTGCTCGTTGCCGAGGACGACCCGGCGGTGCGCGAGGTGCTGGTGGGCGCCCTGGAGGGCGCCGGCTACACGGTTCTGGTGGCCGAGGACGGTGTCGGGGCCGTGGAGCTCTTCACGGCGCGCTCTGGGGAGATCGAGATGGCGCTTCTGGATGCGATCATGCCGCACATGGATGGAATCCAGGCGCTGGCGGTAATGCGCGCGATCCGTCCCGATCTGCCGGCGCTCTTCTCCACAGGCTACAGCGGGACCGCGCTGGGACTGAGCCGTCCACTCCCCGAGGACGCGGACGTCATCGTCAAGCCGTACACCATCGGCCAGCTGCTCTCGAGCGTCCGCCGGGTCCTCGACAACGGGAGCTCGTAGCGCTTCGCCGTTTCCCCACTGCGCCGGGGCCGACCAGTCGCCGTTGCCGGCGAGGATGAAGGGCGCACGGGAGAAGGCCTGCACCGTCAGCCGGTAGACGTCCGGATGCGTCGCTGACGCCCCGCACTATGCCCTCGAGGTTGCTCGGAATGAGCTTGCGGCGCCGGTTGCGGACCTGTCCGTCAGGCCCGATCGTGAAGCATCCTGCAGCGGGTCAGCCGGTCGTCGGGGTCGTCGATGCGGAAGAGGGTATGAACCCCGTGCTACGCTCGCGGCGTGAGAAGAGGACTCGCTATCGGCGTGGAAGGGACTCCGGTAGGGGCAACGACAGGCCTTGTGCTGTCGGTGCTACTCCTGGTCCCCTGTCTTGCCGGCGCCTGGGAGAGCCACTGTCTGATGACCGACCGTGCGCTGAAGACACCGGCCGAGAAGGCCCTTGTGGGACAGACGGTCGAGGTCGAGGGCCTCGAAGACTTTCTGAAGGCCGAGGGACCCGGCCTGGCCCGCGAGATCGCGGGCTACTACGGCTGGCTCGATGTCCACGGGGTGCCGGGCCGGCACGTGCGCCGCCGCTATGATCCGGCGACGCCGACTCGTACTGCGTTCCTGGCCGCCCTGCGCTTGAACCCCACGACTGCGGTGCCCTACGTCCTGCGCCTCCTGCCGCCCGACCCTCGGCCGAAAGACGTCGTTCCCCTGCACGACGTCTCGGCGTACCTGAAGCCGCACCCGCCCCTGCTGCAGGACTTCAACGCGACGCCGCCCGGCTCGAAGCTGACCGTCGCCGAGGTCCTGCGAACCTACTCCGACGAGCCGGACTGGGGCATGGACCGCGACCTGTGGAACCACCCCGAGTACGGCTACGGCGCCGAGCCCTACGGCAAGCCGACCGGCGTCTCCAGCCAGGCCGCATTCCACATGAAGTTCGCCCATGAGCCGTGGCTCGTCCGCACGTTCGTCCCCCGGCTGGCCGACGGCATGCCGATCGAGCGCATCGAGCTGTTCACCCGCCTGGCCCGCTTCGCCTTCCGGACGGGGCACGCCTACTGGGGCTGGCGGTTTGGGGCCTGGGCCCTCCACTATGTCCAAGACCTGGCACAGCCCTACCACGCGCGGGCGTTCCCCGGTGCGGGCGCCGGCTACTACCTGCGCTACATCCTCTCCTTCCACAAAGCCGAGATGAAGGCGCGCGCCACGCAGCTGGTCGAGAACCGGCACTTCCTGTACGAGGACTTTGCCGCCTACGCCCTGCAGCGGTCCTATTGCCTGGACGCGAAGCCGTACGCCGATCTCGCCCGCTGTCTGTCGAGCGGTCCCTCCGGGCCTCCCGGCGGCAACCCCGCCGCGATCGCGGACGCCGTGATGGCCTCGGCGGCCGCCCATGGCCCGGCCCTTGCCGCCGCCATCGTCGATGCCTTCGGCCCCCACCTCACCGAGGACCCGGCGTACGACGTCGAGACCGCGCCCGACTACCGCATGAACGAGGTCATGCAGGCCGTGCCGCCCGCCAAGGCGCGGGCTCTCCTCGCCGAGACGTGCAGGGATTTCCGGACCGCCGGCGAGGCAACTCGCGCCATGATCGTGCTCCTTACCGCGCCGGCCCCGGCGCCGCCGAACAACTCTGCGCCGGCAAAGGCGCGCGCTGTTCCGACCAGCCGCCGGCGCGCGGATGTCGGAACCTCTTGAACCGCCCCAATGGTAGGCCCTTGACCCGGTTCCTGCCTATCCCTCTGAGTCAGGTTGTCCCCGTCGAGGGATGGCACCGGTGGGACGACGATGGAACCGCCATGGCGCGAAGAACGCAGAGACGAGAAAAGGGACTCCTTCTCAGCGAACTTGGCGCCTTCGCGGTTCGGAATCCAGCCTCAACGGTCGCAGTAGGTTGCGAGTAAGTGATCCGGGCCAGTGTTAGCATGTGGTGTCAGGTCGCGGCGAGGTGTACCAGAGAGAGACAAGGAGGTCCTCATCATGCGACGCCAACTCTCGA
>Ga0315535_1001319_pt1 | contig 16562 bp, 15 predicted proteins | sample SalMarSW160220MG_2_FD_203092 | JGI IMG/M metagenome (GOLD analysis project Ga0315535, IMG submission 203092) | Salt marsh sediment microbial communities from the Plum Island Ecosystem LTER, Massachusetts, United States - Salt Marsh Sediment SW1602-20 ...
GATCCGCGCCTCAAGGCAGCCTTTACCTTCCAGGATGTGTACATGGGGCTGAGCCCATTCGAGGCGCCGGCCACCTTCTCGATGATGCCCTACACCGAACTGGCGCACGGCGTCTGGTATCCCCGAGGCGGCATGTACCAGGTGGTCGAAGCGCTGATGTCCCTGGCGCTTCAAGCTGGGGTGGAGTTTGCTTTCAGCACTGCGGTTAAAAAGATCGACGTCAACCAGAAGTATGCGCGCGGTGTTGTGCTCGAAGATGGACACCACCTGGGTGCGGAGGCCGTCCTGGCTAACGCCGACCTGCCCTACGTCTACCAGGAGCTGTTGCCGCAGAATGGCGAAGCGAAAAGATTGGAAAAGAAGAAATATTCGTGTTCGGTCATCAGTTTCTTCTGGGGCCTGGATCAACCGTATCAGGCGCTTCCCCCGCATACCCTGTTCCTGGCGAGCGACTACCGCCAGAATTTTGACAGCATCATGCGAGACCTGGACCTGCCGGCCAATCCCAGCCTGTACATCCATGCCCCGGCGCGGCTCGACCCGTCCATGGCGCCGCAGGGAGGGGATACATTGATCGCCATCGTGCCGGTTGGTCACATGAGCGCAAACGGAGAGCAGGATTGGGGCGGGCTCCGCGATCAGGCGCGCGAGCACATCTTCCGCCGCCTGCGGGCATTAGGGATCAGTGACCTGGCCGAACACATCAAGTTCGAGACCAATTTCACGCCGCTCTCCTGGCGCAAACGCTACAACCTGGTCAAAGGCTCTACCCACGGTTTGTGCCACAACCTGGCCCAGCTGGGGTATTTCCGGCCCGACCTGCAGCACGCGCGCTACCGCAACCTGTACTTTGCTGGCGCCAGCACCCGTCCCGGTACGGGCCTGCCGACCGCTATGGTTTCAGGCCGGCTCGCTGCGCAGCGGATGCTGGATGACCTGTAAATTGAAATTCGAGGGATGTGACTTCCGGTTGTCGGGCGATAGCGAACTTTAAATTCAGTGTATTTTCTCAGGTTATCTGTATTGCAGGCTGCGGGTGGTCAGAGGCTTGAATTTGGGTTCCGTTTCATCTATACTTTACTTAACTCAAGAGCTTTTTATACTCCCCGAGCGAATCCACGAATCAAAAACCAATCTTAGACGAGACTGGAAGATTGAGGGAACGAGGCTGTACATATGTTTCGCCCTGGATGGGGGAATAGAAAGAAATAAAGCATAACGGACAGGCATTGCCCTGCCTGCGCAATTTGCTGCCGAACTCCACCCCGTCACCAACAGTCATGATTTTCTTTCAAGGTCCTCTGGCAGCAAAACCTCTTGGCAAGGTCTACATCCGATGAGCGTTGATGGAAGCGTATTCCTCCGGTGAAGGATGGCAATTCACATTATATGTCGTAGAGGAGGTTTAATCATGAATACCGGGAAAAGATATTTTATACCGCATTTCCTCATAATGGTTTTTCTGGTATGTCTATCGCTCGGATGCGGCCTGTTCTCCTTCCTGGAACCGGCGAAAAAAACAGCTGTACCCGCGGAGCCCGGCGTAACCAGCGAACCTGGGAATGTTCCTGCCATCACGCTGGAAGGGCTTTATGCTGAATACGCAGGTGAGCCCCAGGATATGGGGGGGATCGGCGCTTACCTGAACGCGGGCGGCGCGGTAGAGCGATTGCAAACCCTGCTCACCGGGATCCAGACTGGTACTACAGAGAAAATCAAGGCCCAGATCCTCGCCCGGGACCTGACCGGTGATGGTTGTGTGGATGTGATTGTCAGCCTGGCCCTGCCCACCATACCAGGATACGGGGATGCGATTGTTGCGGTTTACACCTGCCAGGGTGACCAATATGTACGTCACAACCTGTTCGGCAGGGTCGGTGCCGGGAGCCGGGGCGAGGGTCTCTTTGATGGCGGGGGGGCGCGCATCGAGACAGTCCAGGATCTGAACGCTAACGGCTTGCCGGAAATCCTTTTCTTCGTGCCATCCCTGAGTGAATTATATATTGCCGCATGGGATGGCGCAGGATTCTCCAGCCTTGTGGGCTGGGTGGATGAATTGGGCAACCCGCAAAGCTCCATCCCGGCTCGGGAAGGTGCCTTCGAGATTGTGGACCTGGACCAAGATGGGGTGCTGGAAGTGATGGTGACCGACCCGCCTAGTCTGTGGCGTTGGGATGGGGCTCTCTTCCAACAATCTGGCTGAGTGAGGTCATTTTGATTTGTGGTGATGAACGGGCAAGAAATCTTAGCGCTTTCGGGAATTAAAAATAGACAAAGAACAAAAAGGGACCAGCTCCTGAGTTGGGATTGGATTTGATTCCGTAAGTTAAATTGGAGGTGGACAAAATGGGAATTAACCTGATCACATTAGGAGTGTTATTTCTCTTCATTTTTCTCTCCGGGTTTTGGCTGAACCATTCGGGGAGTCCATATCACGTGCTGCTCGTCACTCTCCATAAATTGATCGGGCTGGGGATCGGCGTTTATTTGGGTCTGAGCCTCTACCGGTTTTCCAAGACCACCTCACTCAGCCCCATCCAGATTGCGCTGATCGCGATCACTGTGCTGTGCTTCGCCATCAACGTCGCTACGGGCAGCTTGTTGAGCAGCAATAAACCGATGCCGAAAGCGGTTTCCCTGCTCAACAAGTATTTCCCGTATCTGACGCTGGTGAGCACGGGGGGCATGATCTATCTGCTCTGGTGATGGGCCAGATGTGAACAAAATAGTCAACCAGGCTCCTCACTTTGTTTGTTTTTCAAAGCCTGCCCAGCAAAACCGAAACTATTGACTTAAGTTTCCCGCGGGTGTATAAATTTGCTTACAATTGAACCCTCGTTAGGCCAGGCGTCTGCCCGAGACACAGGCCGCTGCTCCGAAACGTCGAGAGACGCCAAGGCAGTAGAAAAGGCCGGACCGAATTAAGGTCCTGCTCAAGGTGGCTGGGAAACCAACCCTACGCCGGGCAGTGCCAAAGCTCAACCAGTGGGGGCTGCTTTTCGCGTTTTCCTTCGCACTGTCTTGTATTAAGACGGCCTCTCTGGTTGTATACAGAGGCCGTTTTTGTTTTCCCCGTGCGACGACAACGGTCGAATCTCCGGCACGGGTGGGAAGGAGGTGAGCGCGTGGAAGCGGACGATAGTTTGCCCCAAAGAACCCTGACTAATCAAATCACATTCCACATGCGACCCTTTCGGGGGCCAGGGGATCGGCTCTGTCCGGCCCTGCGCCTCATTGCCTTTCCGCGCTTTCCTGACCGGGAAAGCTAAACCGGTCTTCTGACCCCTGATCTGGTCGCCACCTTCGGGAGCATCCCAAGGTGGCACTTTCGTTAAGGAGGTTCCAATGGCTTTTGTCAGCGAATTGACCGGGCGGCCGGTGACCGATATTGACGGGACCCGGATCGGGTTTCTAAAGGATCTGATTGCGCGCACGCGCAAGGAGTTCCCTCATCCGGTGGTCGACGCGATCGTGGTCGAGGGCGAGCGCGGCCCGTTGACCGTACCTTTCACCGACCTGGCGGCGCTGCTCTCGACCGCCATTCCGCTCAAGCACCCGGCGGCGGAAATCAAACCTTTCCAGTCGCGGGAAGGGGACATCAAGCTGGTCGACGACGTGCTCGACAAGCAGATCATCGACATCAACGGGGCGCGCGTGGTGCGCGTCAACGACATTGAAGTGGTGCGCGTTAACGGCAACGTGGTGGTCAGCAACGTCGATATCGGCATGCTGGGTATCCTGCGCCGCATCGGCCTGGAGCGGGCCGGGCGCTGGTTGGCCCGCCGTTTCAAGGCTGACCTTTCCCAGGGCTCTATCTCCTGGGAGTTCGTCGAGCCGCTGCTGCACGACAAGTTCATGCGGCTCAAGGTGCCGGTCGAGAAGCTGCGCGAACTGCATCCCTCCGACCTGGCCGAGATCATCAGCGACCTGAACCGGGCCGAGACCAGCCAATTGCTGGAACAGCTTGATATCGAACACCTGGCAGACACGCTGGAGGAGATCGAGCCCGACCTGCAGGCCAGCCTGCTGGAGCAGATGCCGGACGAGCGAGTGGCTGATGTGCTCGAAGAAATGTCCCCGGACGAAGCGGCCGACCTGCTGGCCGAACTATCGCCGGAGCGCACCGAAGAGCTGCTTGAGCTGATGGAGGCTGACGAAGCCGACGAGGTCCGGCGCCTGTTGCTGTATGCCGAGGACACGGCTGGCGGCCTGATGACGACCGAATTCGTGACCGTCAAATCCAGCTTAACAGCGGAGCAGGCCATCCAGTCACTGCGCTCGGTCGGGGAGGAAGCCGAGTTGATCTACTACGTCTACGTTACCGACGATGGTTGCCACCTGGTGGGCGTTTTCTCACTCAGCGATCTGATCCTGGCCCAACCCGACACACCGGTGACCGAGTTCATGCACAGCCGCTTTGTCAGCGTCAATCTCAAGACCGAACAGGACGAGATCGCCCAGGTAGTGGCCAAGTACAACCTGATGGCGGTGCCGGTGGTGGACGACCAGGATTGCATCCATGGGATTGTCACCGCCGACGACGCGCTGGACAAGATCATCCCCACCGCCTGGAAGAAACGCCTGCCGCATTTCTTTGGAGCGCTGCAATGAAGACCTTGAAACTGCTGCGCGAAAAGTGGTTGGCCCGTCCCGGTGTGCGGCGGCTCGTGCTGATCATGTCCGTTTTTGGTCCGGCGACGATTGCAGCCATGGCCGACAACGACGCCGGTGGCGTGGCGACTTATTCCATCGCCGGGGCTACGCTGGGCTATGCCATCCTGTTCCCATTGGGGATCATCACCCTGCTGCTGGCCATCACCCAGGAAATGGGCATGCGTCTGACCCTGGTCACGCGCCGCGGATTGGCCGACCTGATCCGTGAAAAGTACGGGGTTAAAGTCTCGCTCTTCATTTTTCTTGGACTGGTGATCGCCAATCTGGGCACAATCACGGTCGAGATATCCGCCATCAAAACGACCAGTCGTATGCTCAATATCCCAACCTGGCCTTTCCTGATTGGCATGCTGCTGCTGGCGTTTTTGTTTATCGCGAAAGGCAACTACAAGCAGACTCAGAATATCATGCTGTTGGTCTCGCTTTTCTATTTGACCTACATCATCTCGGCTGTAAAAGCTCATCCCGATTGGGGGCTGGCATTGAGCAACCTTGTCTACCCGCACGGCGTGGAGTGGACGCGCGAGTACACCCGCAATTATCTGATCATCGGCATGGGTGTGCTGGGAACGACCATTACTCCCTGGGGGCAGTTCTTTATCAGCAGTTTTGCCTTCGATAAGAAGATGGAAAACGATACGATTTTCTATTCCCAACTGGAAACCTATTGGGGCGCGCTGCTGACCGATTTCTTCTCGTTCTTCATGATCGTTGCCACGGCATCGACGCTGTTCGTGCACGGCATCCAGTTGACTTCGGGCGAGCAGGCGGCGCTGGCGATCCAACCCTTTGCCGGCCAGTTGGCGGGAGTATTGTTTGCGGTCGGAATCCTGGCGGCGGCCTTCATGGGGCTGGTGATCGTACCGCTCTCGACAGCCTACGCTTTTTCGGAGTTTTTCGGCTTATCGGGCAGTCTGGATTCGGATTTCCAGCAGAGCAAAACCTTCTACATTTTGTTCATCGCTCAGTTGGTCTTCGCTGCGCTGATGATCCTGATCCCGGGTGTCTCGCTCTTCCAATTGGCTGTGGCTACCCAGATCCTGAACGCCATGATCCTGCCGCTGGTTTTTTATTACCTGATAAAACTGACCAGCAGTCACAACCTGATGGGGCGTTATGCCAACAATAATTTTCAGAAGTACTTCTCGGCTGTTTCGTCGGTGCTGATCGTGATCGCTTCAGCCCTGACGGTAGCGGCTGTAATTTTTAAATGGTGACACCTTTTAGGAAAAGCCGGGTTAACTAAGAAAGCCCCGGTTATTTTACCGATTTTCTTGCAAGTCGATAGATTTGCTACTATACTGGTGGTTGTGGTCAGTTTATTATTGATTGAAAGGAGATTGCGGTGGATGCGATTCGTGATTTGATCCGCAAAAAGGGGAATGAAATCTGGTCGGTCTCACCCGATGCGACCGTCTATCAGGCGCTTGATAAAATGGCGCAGAAAAACGTTGGCGCCATGTTGGTGATGAATGGGGATGATGTGGTTGGTATTCTTTCCGAGCGTGACGTCGCTCGAAAAGTGGAATTGCAGGGCAAAAAGGTTCGCGAGACGCAGGTCAGGGAAATCATGACTGAAAAGGTGGTCTACGTCGAAGCCGACCAACCGCTGGAAGAATGCCTGGCAGTCATGCTTGACAAGAACATCCGCCACCTGCCCGTCTTTGAGAATGGAAAGTTGGTCGGGTTGATCTCGGTGCGCGATGCGCTCAAAGGCATGGTCGATACGCAGAAATTCCTGATCTCGCAGCTCGAGCACTATATCACCGGCGGCGGACGCTGACCATAGATTTATTTTGAATATTGTCGCAGAAAATAAAACGAGCCGGACATTGTCCGGCTCGTCGTGAATTAACTGCCTTGGGCGGTATGGTCGATGTGTTCACTGCTGCCGCGCATCCAGTGACGACCGTCTTGTTCGAGCAGTTGGTCTGAGGCTTTGGGTCCCCACGTGCCCGGATTGTATGTTTGCAGTTCGGGTTGTTTGAGATTGCTCCAGGCGTGCAGGATCGGGTCGACCAGACCCCAGGCTTTTTCCACCTCGTCAGCGCGGGTGAAGAGCGCGGCGTCACCCTGAATGGAATCCAGGATCAACCGTTCGTAAGATTCGGGGATTGACATTGGACCAAAGGTGTCGGCGTAGTGGAATTCCATGTCCACCGAGCGCATCTCGGCCACCGTATCCGGGACCTTGGCTTCAAAACGCAGGTGCATGCCTTCGTCCGGCTGCAAATACAGGACCAGGGCATTGGGGGTCATCTGTTTACCGCGCTGGTTGGGAAACATCATGTGCGGCGGCTGCTTGAACTGGATGATGATCTGGGATATCTTTTCAGCCATCATTTTGCCCGAGCGTAAAAAGAAGGGCACTCCTTGCCAGCGCCAGTTGTCGATGGCGAAACGCACGGCGGCGAAGGTGGGCGTAACTGAATGCGGATCGACGTCCTGCTCTTTGAGGTATCCTTTGTACTGCGCGCGGACGGTGTTGAGCGCGACATCTTTGCCTTTGATCGGCTCAATTGACCCCAGCACCTTAACCTTTTCATTGCGCAACGCGTCAGCGTTAAACGAGGAGGGTGGTTCCATGGCCGTCAGCGTCAGCAGTTGCATCAGATGGTTCTGGAACATGTCGCGCAGCACGCCGATCCCATCGTAGTACCCGCCGCGATGGCCGACACCGACTGTCTCGGAGACCGTAATCTGCACATGGTCGATGTAGTTGCGGTTCCATAATGGCTCGAAGATGGTATTGGCGAAACGGAACATCAAGATGTTCTGCACCGTCTCTTTGCCCAGGTAGTGGTCGATGCGGTAGATCTGATTTTCCTTGAGTGTTTTATGAATTTGCTTATTCAAGGCTTCAGCCGAGGCTAAATCGGTACCAAAGGGTTTCTCGATCACTACCCGCCGCCAGCAGGAGTTTTCGTCCGTATGGCCGGTCTGGCCCAAATTCTCGATCACGATTGGGAAGAGCGAGGGCGGGATGGCCAAGTAAAACAGCCGGTTTGCCGGCCCTTTTTCCCATTCACACAGGAAGTCGTGGAATATCTTGAAGGCTTCCGGTTTTTTATAGTTGCCGGTATGGTAATGGATGTTCTTGGAAAAAGCTTGCCATTCTTCATCTTTGAAATCGTAGGGAGCGAACTGGTCCATGCCCTTTCGCAGGTGCAGGCGGAAGCTCTGGTCATCGTATTGTGTCCCGGCGAAGCCAAGGATGCGGAATTTCTCCGGCAGGCGTCCTTTGCGAAACAAGTTAAATAACGAAGGGATCAGCTTGCGCTGTGTCAGATCGCCGGAAGCGCCAAAGATGACAATCGTTGTCGGAAGGTTGTTAATCTGGTTACTCATGGGCTACTCCTCGTGTTTGACGGCGTGCCCGCCGAACTCGTTGCGCATCGCGGCCAGCAGACGGGCGCTATAATTCTCCTCGTCGCGGCTGGCCAGGCGCATTTGCAGCGCCAGCGTGATGACCGGTGCCGGCACATTCAGATCGATCGCTTCGAATGCCGTCCAGCGGCCCTCACCCGAATCGGCCACCCAGGGCTGGATATCCGACAACGTTGGATCCTTCTCCAACGCCAGGGCGGTCAAATCCAGCAACCAGGAGCGGATCACGGTGCCGAAGCGCCAGATTTCCGCGATCTGGTGCAGGTCGAGCTCGAACTCTTTTTTGGATTTCATGATCTCGAAGCCTTCGGCGTAGGCCTGCATCAGGCCGTACTCGATCCCGTTATGCACCATCTTGACAAAGTGTCCCGCGCCGTTGGGACCGACGTGTCCCCAGCCTTTGTCCTTGCCGGGTGCCAGCGTATCGAAAACCGAACGGTGACGGTCGACGACCTCGGCCGATCCACCGACCATCATGCCGTAGCCTTCCTTGAGACCCCATATGCCGCCGCTGGTGCCGCAATCGAGCATTTCAATCCCTCTGGCAGATAATAATTCAGCATGGCGAATTGTGTCTTTGTAGTTCGAGTTCCCGCCATCAATGACCGTGTCGCCTCGCTCCAGTTTCTCTGAGAGCGATTGAATGGTGTCATCGGTGATCTTTCCCGATGGAACCATGACCCAGACACTGCGCGGCGCCTTGAGAGCCTTGACGACCTCGTCGAGCGTACGCGCCCCTTGCACACCTTCTTTTTCTGCGGCCTGAATGGCTTTTTCGTTGACATCATAAGCCACCACATGGTGACCGCCACGCAATAAGCGCGCTGCCATGTTGGCGCCCATTTTTCCTAAACCGATCATTGCAATATCCATGATTTTAACCTCCAATTACGACATTTTTTCAATGCGACGATCGGGAGCATCGCCGCTGAGTTGTGCTTTCATAATTTCTTCGCAGCTGCTTCATCCACCAGCCAGGTGAGCTGGCCGTTTTCCGGCTGCACGCGCTGTGCAGGGAACTGTCTGGGTAAGGAAGGGCCGTGCAGCACCTTCTCCAACGTTTCGGCCTTGTTCTCGCCGGCCACTAAAAATGTGACCTGACGGGCGCCATTGATGACTGGTAGCGTCAGGGTAATGCGCTGCGCAGGCCGCCCCTGGTAGTGGCCCATCACCGCCAGGCTGAGGGAGTCTGCCCCTGCCTGGGGATCCGACCCGGGGAAAAGTGAGGCAGTGTGCCCGTCTTCGCCCATGCCCAAATGGATCAGGTCGAAGCGCGGCCAGGGGGTCCCGGTCTCTGCAAAGCCCCCCAGGATTTTCGCGTAATCATCAGAGGCCGCTTTGGGCTCCAGTTCCCCCTTTACACGATGAATGTTTTCTGCCGGGAGGGGGACATGTTTGAGGAGTGCCTGATTAGCCTGGCCATAGTTGCTGCCTCGATCGTTTGGCGGGACACAGCGCTCGTCGCCCCAAAAAACATGAACTTTGGCCCAGACCACCTGGTCGCGGTAGGGCGCTGCAGCCAGTAGCTGAAACAGGCGCTGTGGTGTGCCGCCGCCGGAAAGCGCGACCAGAAATTGTCCGCGCTGGTCGATTGCTGCCCCAGCCAGTTCGACGAATTGCACAGCTGCCGCCTGACTGAGGGCTTCGATGTCTTTGAAGATGCGAATCTGTGATTTCATACTTGGCCTGCCAGATGTTCCTGCATGAGCTGTTTGGCGCATGCGATAATATTTTGTAAGGGTCTTCCGTCCCGACGCAGTGTTTTGACATCCATCACTGGACCAAAGGTCAATTTGGGCACTAACGCGAAGTTTTGTCCCAGGACCATCTGCTGGATGATCTGGATGAACATTGCCAGTCTTTGGTGGTCAACACGCGTCTTGCGGCGCAGCCAGGTGAAAGGATGCCGCAGTGATTCTGGCCGTAGCACGCCGCTGAGGATGGCTACCACTACACGCGTATCGGGCACGCGTTCCAGGAAGACCTCCAGGCTGCGGGACCAATGTTCCAGTTCGGCCAGGGCACCCGGCATGACAGCCGGATCCGGCTCGGTGGTCGTCCGGGCGAAGAGCAGCAGCGAACCGTTCTCCTGCAGGTGGCGGATCGACTGGCGTACAACAGCCATGCGCACATGTGTGTCAGTGTAAGACGTGTAGATCATGTGGCGACTGACGTTCGGCAGGTGGACCAGAAAGGGGATGTCTCCACCGATGATTTTAAGGTCCTGACGCCCGGCGTTGGCTGCTACCAAAACCGAATCGACCGCACCCGGATGGTTGCAGGCGATCACCAGTGGTCCATCTGCTGGGATGTTTTCGCGACCGCACACTTGGCAGCCTCGCACGAAGTTCGGCAGCAGCCAGCTGGCAACCTGCGGCAGTCCGTCTTGGGCCAGCTGTTCTTCCAAGCCGGCGAACAATTCCGAAAAATGCCGCGTGGCGCGGGCGAAGAGCGGGTTGAACAGTTTGCGTCCCATTCCGCGCTCGACCCAACCCATGGCCTTAAAGATCTCATCTGTGATCAGTTGCTGCAACTGGTCGATTTGGCCTTGTTCTGCCATCTTTGCACCTTTTTATGATTATAACGCCCAACCTTTTACGGGTTGCCCCTCTTAAGGTAACCATTAGGTGTGCACTGGCCCAGAAAACAGGTATGCTAGAATCGGAACATGCCTACACTGGATTTGGAACATCTGACCATCTATCGGGCCGGGACCTTTCACCTGCCGCCCGCACCCCGGATCAATTCCCCGGCCCAGGCGCTGGATTTCGTCAACCAACGGGGCTTTATCTACTTCTGGCCGATCAAGGGCATCGACCTGCCCAGCTTATGGACGGCCGTAGCCGGTGACCGCCCGGTCCCAAACGAGCACGACGACCCCGGCCATAAAACCTGGGGCTGGAAGGATGATGCCCTCGATAAACGTATCTGGTATTATGCCAAAGTACTGCGCCGCAAAGCGACCATGATCTCCCTGGATGTGGCACCTTACTATTACGCCTTGACCGAAAATTACGGCTCGCCAGAGGAAGACTATCTCTTGGCTTACCAGGAAGGACGTATGACCCAGGCTGCCAAGCTGATCTACGAGGTTTTGCTGGATGTCGGCCGCATGAATACGCTCGATCTGCGCAACGCCGCACATATGTCCAATGCCAAGGATTCGGAGTTTAACCGCGGGTTGGAGGACCTGCAAAGGGACTTCAAGATTCTACCGGTTGGTGTGGCAGAAGCCGGAGCCTGGCGTTATGCTTTCATTTATGAAATCACTGCGCGTTATTACCCGGAATTGCCCGAGCAGGCTCGCTTCATCGGGGAAGGGGAAGCGCGCCAGAAGCTCGTGGAGTTATTTTTCCGCTCAGTGGGGGCGGCCCAGGCGCGCGACGTAGGAAAATTATTTGGCTGGAAGCCGGAACTGGTGCAGCGCACCCTGGAAAAGCTGGACGAGAAGGGCCTCCTTGTTCGGAATGTCAAACATCCGCAGCAGAAGGGTATCTGGCTGGCTTTGCCAGATCTGGTAACCTAAACATAAGTGTTTTCGGCTTATTGGCTGGAATGAGGAGGCAGAAAAATGCTCGAAATTGCAATCATGATCGAAGGACAGAACGGCCTGACCTGGCCGCGCTGGCAGAAGATTGCTCGCCTGGTTGAAGACGCCGGATTTGTAGGACTATACCGCTCCGATCATTTCACCAATGCGCATCCACCCGACATCGAGTCGCTCGAATTGTGGACTTCCCTGACCTGGTTAGCAGGCAGCACCCAGCGCATCGAGTTTGGTCCGCTGGTGTCTCCGGTCTCCTTTCGCCACCCGGCGCTGACTGCCCGTATGGCTGCTGCGGTCGATGACTTGTCTCACGGGCGATTGACGCTCGGCCTGGGTGCAGGCTGGCAGGAACGCGAACACCAGCTGTTTGGCTTTGACCTCCTGGACCCCAAATCCCGTTTCGACCGTTTTGCGGAAGGCCTGGAAGTGATCAGTTGTTTGTTGCAGCAGGAAGGGCCAGTGACTTTTAAGGGCCGTTATTTTGAATTGCATGAGGCGCAGTTGCTGCCACGTCCTCAAAGACCTGGCGGACCCCGCATCCTGGTGGGTGGCAACGGTGAGAATCGCACCTTGTCTTATGTGGCTCGCTATGCTGATGAGTGGAATTGCATCATGCTGCGGCCGGAAGAATTTAAAAGTTTGAACGCTCGCCTGGATCAAAAGCTGCTGGCTGTTGGGAGGTCACCCGAATCCGTACGCCGCTCGATGATGTCCGGCTGTATTTTTGGCAAGGACCAGGCAGCTTTGAAAGTGAAACTAGAGGCGCGCGGCCGCAGCCTGGAACAGGCACTTGAACGCGGAATGATCGCCGGCTCCGCCGCCCAGGTTAAGCAGCAGCTAAAGGTACTGAGCGAGGTCGGACTGCAGCGTATCATGCTGCAATGGCTGGATCTGGACGATCTGGATGGGCTGGAAGCGCTGGCGAAGGCAGTAGTATAGGGGAATCGGGCCCAGGTGCAAAGTCAAGCCCACCCGCTATGCGGGTGGGCTTGACTGATATATGCGATAGGATTATTTGATCTTGAGAATCAAGGATTGACTCTCACCAGCCTCGCGCTGGTTTCGATGATTTCGGCTTGTAGTTTCCCGGCCGATAACTCCTGTAGCGCGATCTGAAAATCTTGCAGCCCTTCGACCGGGAGGCGGAAAGTCATGCAGACCGCAGCTGTGAATTCTTCGCCCAGGATTTCCCCGCTTTGTCTTTCTACCAACGTGCGGACTCGTTCGAGCAGATTGTAGGGCAGCACCAGTCTAACCAGATGTACCTGCTGCTTGCGGGCGCGCGGCACAGCTCTGACCACCACTTGAGCCGCTTCGGTGTAGGCTTTGACCAGCCCGCCTTTCCCGAGTAGTGTCCCGCCGAAGTAGCGGGTTACCACAAGCGCCGCATCCCCCAGTCCGCTGCCACGCAGGACCGCCAGTGCCGGGCGTCCAGCGGTGCCGGATGGCTCGCCGTCGTCGTTGCAGTATTCGACTAAGTTGTTCCCGCCACCGAGGATGTAAATCGGGACGTTGTGGTTGGCATCCCCGAATTCTTTGCGGATACGGGCGATGAAAACCCTGGCCTCGTCTGTTGTGAAGACCGGGGCAAGGCTGGCAATAAAGCGTGAATTGACGACCGTAATCTCGCGGCGGATTTCTTGGGCGGGGATCAGGTAATCAGGAGTCATACCAAACTGCCATTAACAGATGCGCGGCAGCAATTCCCCGGCCGGTAAGTCCACCACGCGCGAGCCGCCGATGGCAGTTTTCGCCACCACCAGGCCGGGATGTTCGGCTACCACTGTACCGATACGCACCGCATCCCTGCCAAATTCGTGCGCTTGCATGGCCTCCAGCACGGCCTCGGCATCTTCTGCCGGGACGAAGGCTACCAATTTGCCCTCGTTGGCAATGTAAAGCGGGTCAAGCCCAAGCATTTCACAGGCAGAATTGACAGCTGGTTTGACCGGCACCTGCGTCTCTTCGAATTCAATCCCAACTTTCGAGGCAGCTGCCAGTTCATTCAATACAGCGGAAAGGCCGCCGCGGGTGGCATCGCGCAGGCAGTGTACTTTGCGGGTGACGGCCAGCATCGCCTCCACCAGTCCATGCAGCGGGGCGGTATCGCTCCGGATCTGGCTTTCAAATTGCAGCCCTTCGCGCACGGACATAATGGCCATGCCGTGATCGCCCAGCGTCCCGCTGACGAGCACCACGTCGCCGGGTCGGGCGCGATCCGGTCCGATTTGCAGGTCGTCGGGGATAATCCCGATGCCGGTCGTATTGATGTATATCCCGTCGCCGTGGCCCCTGTTGACCACTTTGGTGTCCCCGGTCGCAATTTGCACGCCCGCGCGTTTGCACGCGCCAGCCATCGAGGCCGCGATACGCCCCAGGGTTTCCATTGCCAGCCCTTCCTCTAGGATGAATCCGGCTGACAGATATAAAGGGTGCGCCCCGCTCATCGCCAGGTCGTTGACGGTGCCGTTGACGGCCAATTCGCCGATATCACCGCCCGGGAAGATCAGCGGGCTGACGACGAACGAATCCGTCGAAAAGGCGACCCGGCCCGGGGGGAGGCCGAGCGCCGTCGAATCCGCCAGTTGGCCAAGGAGTTCGTTCTCGAACTCCGCAGCGAAAAGATGTCGGATCAAGTCATTCATCATCTTGCCGCCACTGCCATGCCCCATCACAATTGTGGGGTAATTTTGTAAAGGTAGTGGGCAGGTCCAGCCATCAAAAGAAGGGATTTCCATGAGTCACCTCGGTTTGGCTGTATTGTACTCGAAGAGACCCATGAAGATTGTGTTTGGGCAAGCGTGGTGCCAGGTTTCAGTTTGAAAATAGGAGTTTCGGGGGACTGATTTGCAGATCGGTTGATAATATGCTAATATTGCGACAAATTAGATAGTCATTGTAAAGTATTTATAAGGAGAATGTGCGATGAAGAATGCTTTTGTTAGGAATCGTTTTTCTGCAATCCTGACCGTGATTGTACTTGCAGCTTTTGCATGTAGTCTCCCCGGAGGGGGTGGGGATGCGGCCAGCCCAACCTCAACGCCAGAGGTGGTGACGATTGTGGTGACGGCGACTAATCCCCCCGAGCCTACTCCAACCGAATCGAGTAAGGGACTAACCGGCCCCACCGCCACCACCAAGCAGGACTTGAACGTGCGTGGTGGACCCAGCACTGGATTTTCGATTACCACCTTCCTGCCGGGGGGCACGGCCGTGCCGGTGATTGGCAAGAATGCGGCGGGAACCTGGTTGCTGGTAGCATTGGATGATGGCGGCTCCGGCTGGATCTCGACCTATTATACGGATACGACCGATCTCTCAGGTGTCCCGGTGGTTGATGCGCCTCCGCCCCCCCAAGCCTCCAGTGGCGGTAGCAGCGGCTCCGGGAGCTCGGGTGGTTCGAGTGGCTCCGGCGGATCGGGTAGTTCAGGTGGTTCGAGCGGCTCCGGGGGCTCGGGTGGCGGTGGCGCGCCATCGGACAGCGACATTACCACCGATATCAACATCAAGAATGATGCCAAGAGTTTCAACGGCGTAATTTCCTATCCAAATGGAGATTCGACCGATCGGGTCTACGTCAGAGCGGTTGGTTTCGACAGCACCAAACATTCGGGTAACATCATCTTTTCCCTGACCTGCAGTGGGGACGGAGTCGCCAATGTCAAGGTACAGGATGTGGGAAACACCACGAGTGGCAGCCCGGGATGCAATAAAACCTGGACGAATTTCTTCGGGAATGACAGCGACCGGGATACGATAAAGATCTACTTTAATTCCGGCAGCGGTAACGTTAATTGGACTTTGGTGATCTCAGCCAATAATTAATCTTCACATTTCTGGTTGTGGAGTGACGGACCTTCTGCTTTGATAGAGAAGGTCCGTCTTGGTTGGATGCGGCTCAACGTGCAGAGAATTTGCGGGATTCAACTGTGCAACTCTACGGTACTTTTCGCGTATACTGTTTATGAAGCGCATTTTGTGCGTATGATTGGTTTTTAACTGATCTCAAAAAATCAAGGAGAGTGCAATGGATCGAAAAAATCGTTCCCAACTTGGACTGGGAATCATCCTGATCTTGCTCGGCGGCTGGTTTATCGCCCAGAAGACAATCCCGGGGCTGCAGGAATGGATGACCCAGTTCTCTGCCTGGCCTTTCACTGTGATCGGGGCAGGCGCGATCATCCTGCTGATCGGCCTGATCATCGGCTCCCCGGGTTTGGCAGTTCCAGCCTCGATTGTTGCTGGGATCGGCGGCATTCTGTACTACCAGAATGCGACTCAGGATTGGGGTTCCTGGTCTTACATGTGGGCGCTCATTCCGGGCTTTGTAGGGGTCGGTACAATCCTGATGGGACTGTTGGGAGAAAACACTCGGCAAAACCTGCGCCACGGTATGAACTTGCTGGTGATCAGTGCTGTGCTGTTCCTGGTTTTCTCAGCCTTCCTGGGCGGCTGGCAACTTCTGGGCAATTTCGGTCCGGCCATCTTATTGATCCTGCTGGGCCTGTGGGTGCTGGGAAATGGCATCTTCCGCAGCTTCCGTCAAGGCAAACGGGAGTAAGCCATGCGTCGAAATAGTATTTTCTGGGGCGTAGTGCTCATCCTGCTCGGCGGCTTGTTGTTCTTGCAGTCGGCCGGTTTCCGGTTGCCGGGCGGCAGCCGTCCGCTGGATTACTTTTGGGCTCTGCTGCTGATTTTGTCGGGTGCCTGGGTCATCCTCAATGTGTTCATGACGGGCGGTTCTGCGGAAGAAGAAAACCTGGCGCTCGATTTGCAGGGTGCCAGCAAAGCCTCCCTGCATGTGCACCATGGCGCTGGCGTGCTGAGGCTTGGATCAGGTGCCCCGGCAGGACAGTTCCTGAACGGGACATTTGGCAGTGGCATCGTCCATCGCGAACGTGTGTCGGGCGAAAGTTTGGATGTGGATTTGCGCACTCCGATGGTAGCTGTTCCG
>Ga0315535_1001323_pt1 | contig 16549 bp, 6 predicted proteins | sample SalMarSW160220MG_2_FD_203092 | JGI IMG/M metagenome (GOLD analysis project Ga0315535, IMG submission 203092) | Salt marsh sediment microbial communities from the Plum Island Ecosystem LTER, Massachusetts, United States - Salt Marsh Sediment SW1602-20 ...
ATGAAGCGCCCCTGCTTGCGCTGCAGCACGCGCAGTTCCTGGCAGCCGTACTCGTTTTCGTAGATCTGGTTGACGTTCAGCACGCTGGTCATGTTGATCAGCCGGCGCTGGTCTTCGCTCATCTCCCTCAAGGCCCGGTAGAAGCTCTCGGGGCCCAGGAAGAAGCCGCCGTGGATCAGGATCCCGTTTTCGAGCTTTTGGCCGAGGCAAAGTTTCTCGATTTGCGCGCGCGAGTCCGGGTCGGAAAGATCGGCGGCGATGCGCTGCTCGCCGGCGACGATCCAGCCGTCCTCGAACGAAACATCTTTGAAGATGCCGAAGCGCACCAGGAAGTCGAAATCCTCCCGGCTCAGGCGCGATCCTACGGCGCCGCTTTCAAGCAGGGCGTCCAGCGTGCCCGGCCCGATCTCTTCGCCGATTTTTCCCTGGTTGACCAGCCTCTGCAGCCTGAGATCGTCGTAGGTCTTGCGCTTGACGATGCCGCTTTCGATCAGCTGCAGGTAACCGTCCACCAGCATCTCGGTCGAGCCCAGCAGTCCTTCCGAAAAGCTGTCCAGGCCCCCGATGTGTTCGATCACCCGGCCGAACTTCTCGAGCGTACCCGACTTTGCAAGCAACTCGCGGTAGGCCCGGTTGTGCTGCTGTCGAAGTTGCAGCCCGTAGCACAGCGCGTCTCCCAGCGAGCCGATTCCGATCTGCAGCGTGCCGCCGTCGCGGATCAAGGCGCTTCCGTAGAGGCCGATCCAAAAATCGGTGGTGGTGATCGCCATCTTGGGAGCGCCGAAGAGTCTGAAATCGTAGCCGCGCTCGTCGATCACGTCGGAGAAACTGTCCGGCTCGACCACGGCGTCGCCGTACATGAAGGGCAGGTTCTGGTTGACCTGGGCGACGATGGCGATCGGTTTGCCGTCTATTGCGTGTCTCTTTTTCATTTCCCGGGCGATGTCGAGAGTCACGTCCGGGTTGCAGCTCAGGCTGAACAGCGTGCGCCCGTCGACCTCCCGCTTGCAGACCTGCTGGGCCAGCAGGTTGACCCCGCTGTCGAGGATGTCGCGGTAGACGTGAGTGTAGTTCGAGCTGGTGTAGTTCTGCTGGGCGTGTTTCAAACCCAGATAGGCGCCGGCCTTGCAGTAGAACTCCTTGATGGTGATGTTCCCGGGTACTTTCCTTTTTCTGAGATCGCTCATGTAATCGAGGTCGACGTAGCCGTCGAACAGGCGCTCGACGAAGGGCTCTAGAAAGCGGCGCTCGAGATCGTTCGACCAGCTCGGGCGCTCGAGCGATAAAGCGGTGCAGATGGTCAGCTCCATGCCCGGGTCGGCCTTGGCCCGCTTGTAGATGGCGTTGACGAAATGGTTGGGCTTGCCGATGCCCAGCGGCAGGCCGAGCACGATCTTCTTGCCCAGCGATTCGATCAGCCGATCGACGCATTCTTCCAGGTCCTTGTAGTAAACGGCCTTGTCGTCGCTCATTGATTCACCTCTCCGTGCTCAGCTGCAGATCGATGTTCATCTTCTTCAAAGATTCGATTACCCTCCGGTAGCGCCGGACGTGCTGCCTGCGTGAGACCAGGCGCACCAGGCGAGGGGCGAAGAGTTCGCGGCCCTCGAACGGCCTGATCAGGTAATCGCCCACGCCCACGCCGATGGCCGAGACGATCTTGCTGAGGCTGCTTTCCGTGGAGACGACGAACACTCCCACGTCGGGGTCCGCTGCTCGCAATTTCTCGACGACCTGAGCCGCGTCGGGGCGGCCTTCCTCCTCCACGAAGATGACAACGTGATACTCGCTTTGCGCAAGCAGCGAGACGGCCTGGTCGACGGTCTCGGCCGGCGTCACCGCGTAACCCTGCTGGCGGGTGTTGTTGGCAAGAGACGCGGGGCCGATGATAATTACGCTGCCCTTTTCTTCCCGTGGACCCGACTTCAGGGCGTCTTCCATGACTTCGATGATCCGGCGCTTGTCGCCCGTCTCCAGCTCAGCCAGTTGCGACTTGCAGATCTCGGACAAGAACGAGATCATCGACTTGACCCGCAGCTCGAAATCATGGCGGGCCAGTGCCCCGCGCACTTTCTCCGCCACATAGTTCAGATTGGGGAAAGGCTTGGGGATATAGTCGAAGGCCCCGGCCCCGATGGCTTCGATGGCCGAGTCGATTGATGCAAAGCCGGTGATGATCAGCACCTCGACTTCCTTCCACTTGTCCTTGATTTCCCCGAGCAGTTGTATGCCGTTCATGCCCGGCAGGTTCTTATCGGAGATGACCACGGCGTAGTCGCGCTCGGAGAGCTTTTGTAGCGCGTCCTCCGCGGTCGGGACGATGTCGGTCAGGATCTCCTGCTGGGCCAGGAACTCCGAGAGCACGCGCAGGATGACCGGCTCATCATCCACGACCAGAACACGCCTGGTGATGGACAGCCCGCGGGCGAACTCATCGAGGCGCCGATTCACGAGCGCCAGGGGATCGTCATTGTCAGGCGGCGCGGCCGGCGGTTGTGAGTCTTTTTTCTCGCCGGCCTGATCGAGCACCAGCTCGAAAACGGTCGCGGGAGGGGCTTGCGAGCCGCCGCCCGCCGGATCGGCCAGTGTCAGCCGTCCGCCGTTGTTCTGCGCCAGAGTGCGCGCGATGTAAAGCCCCAGGCCGGTACCGGCCTCTCCCTTGGTCGAGATGAAGGGCTCGAAGACGGATTGGCGCAGCTTGTCGGGAATGCCCGTACCGCTGTCGGCGACAATTACCCGCACGCGCTGCTGCGGAGCCGGACCGGCCGCGATCGAGAGCTTACCCGCGCCTTCGATGGCGTCTATTGCATTGCCGATGAGGTTGACCAGGATCTGCACGAGCTGGTTCGGGACGATATCCAGGTCGGGCAGATCCTCCGGGATGCCGACGAACAGCTCGATATTCTTCTTGGCAAGTCGCTGGAGAAAGAGACGCAAGGCTTGTTCCAGACAGGATTTCAGCCCTGCCGATTTCTCGGCCTGATCGCCGCGCCCGAGGAAAGACGCCACGTCGCGCTGCATCTCGTGCATCCTCTCGGCCTGATCGCGAATCTCGCCGGCCCACTCGGAAATTTTCGCCGGGTCGCCCCCGCGCAGGCCCTCGATGATCAACTCGGCGAAACCCTTGATGCCCAGCAGCGGCTGGTTCATTTCGTGAAAGATCGCGGCGGCCATCAGGCCCAGCTCGGCCAGGCGAGCGGAACGGGCAAGCTGGTCGACCAGCTTGCCTTTTTCGAGACCGCCAAGATCGATCTCGTCTTCCAGCGCTTGCACTATATCCGAAAGCTCGCCTGCCAGCCCGGGGTCGGGGCAGCTTGCCGCCAGGCGCTTCAGGCGTTCGAGGGCCGCAGGCTTCATTTAGCGGAACCGGCCCGCGGATTTTGTTCAGCGTCAAGCATGTCGGCCACGGCGCTGACGCCTTTTCCGAGGCCGGCGATGTATTCGGCCGCCTTGCCGCTGGCGCTTTTTTTCAGCAGATCGAGACCGGCGGCGAGCTTGCGCAACCTGGCGACCGCGTCGGCCACTCTCCCGATCAGCTCGCTTTCGCGATCCGCCGGCTTGTCTTCTCCATTCCGCAACTTTTCGAGTTCGGCGTTGGCCCGATCGAGCTCGGAGACTACCATCCTCAGACGATCGATCAGGATCTCGTTCTGGTAGCGGGTGATTACCCGCTGAAGCGCGCCCTCCACCCGCCGGGCGATGATCTCCACCTCCGCGAAGGGCTTGGTCACATAGCTGAAGGCTCCCATGTCCATGGCTCGAATGGCGGTTTCCATGGAGCCGTAAGCGGTGATCATGATGAACTCGCAGCCCGGCCGCTGCGCCTTGCCGCGCTCGAGAACCTCCAGCCCGTCCAGGCCCGGCATGTTCTTGTCCAGCAGCACGATGTGATATTCGTTGGAGGCCAGCGATTCCAGGGCGGCTTCTCCCGACTCGGCCTCGTCTATCTGAGTGTAGCCGTGAGCCTGCAAGATCGATCGCAACAGGTTGCGAGCCACCGGCTCGTCGTCGACCACCAGCAGGTGGAAGAAATCATTGGGGGGTCGCTCGGGAATGAAGTCCTCGGCGGAAAGTTCCTCGGCCATCTGGTTTCCTTTCTTCAGGGAAACTCGGCCGGGTCGAGTACCGAGAGCACCTCGACCGAGCCGCCACAGGCCGAGGATACATTACCGGCTACATCGAAGGCAACCACCGTGTAGCCGTAGGAGCCGTTGTCCACAATCAGCCCGTTTTCATCGCGTCCGTCCCATAAGAGCCGGGCATCGTTTTGATCCTGCGAGACGACCGCCGTCAGGCTGCGCACGCTCAGGCCCTCGGCGTCGAAGATACGGACGCTCCATAACATCAGGCCCTGGTCGTCGGACAGGTCGGCGCGAATTTCGGTCAGATCGTTCTTTGCGTCCCCGTCTGGAGAGAGAGGATCATTGCTGACACCCCGGCAGTTCACATCGGGCGGGACGTTGTCCGCGAGCGCACCGAAACTCCATGAGAAGGCATCCGCCCCGGCGTCAGGCGCTCCGTTATAGTTGCCGTCCAGCGGGTTGCCCCAGATGTCGCTGACGGTCTGCGAGACCGTCAGCCTGTATTCTTCATCAGCCGGATCGAGCAAGGCCGTGGGCGTGAAGAAGGCGGTTCGATGCGCCGGGTCGTAGCTGATCGTGCCGGGCAATGCGCCGGACGATTGCGAGGTCAGGCTGATGCCTGCCTGCAAAGTCGCCTGGCTCATCGGTTTATCGAAGCTCACGGCGAAGCGCGGCGGCGGCAGGTCTGAAAACCCCGAGGGTGCGAAACCCGTCACCCGCGGCAGGCTGCTCGATCCGCTGAAGCTGAAGGCCGCAGAACCGCGAGACTCTTGCTCGGGTCGAATTGTCATGGCCAGCAGTCGTCCCGTCCCTCCGATGCGATCGGCCCGCAGGCTGACGTGAATCTTGCCGGCGAAGTCGGACCTGAGCTGGATCCCGTCCGCCCCGTCTTGGTCCTGGCTGAGTATCTCGCCCCGCGTCGCTAAAACATGGAACTTTTTGCCGGGGTCGAGCGTTTGCAGGTAGCATTTTGTAATGCGGTCCGAATCGACGCTGATCACAGCGGCGCCGTCGGCCGGCGTCGATGGCGGCGTGGCCGTCATTGCTATCGGGCCGGCCGCCTCCGAACCGCTGCTTATGCCAAGCGGCAAAAGCGCCTGCGACCTGCAACCGTTCGCGTCCGTCACCGTAAGCCTGACTACGTACCAGCCGCGGTCCTGGAAACTGTAGCCCGGGTTCGGGTTGTTATCGTTGTCCCCGGTTCCGAAATCCCATTCGTAGGTCAAGGGGTTCGCGCCGCTCGAGCCGCCGGCGCTGAAGTTGATGTTCTGGTCAACGCAGGCGGTGTGAGTCTGATTTGCAATCACTGCCTGCGGGCCGTCCGTGAGAGTCACCTGCAGGCCGTCTTCGGCGGCGCAGCCGAGTTGGTCGCCGGCCAGCAGGCGGTAGGCCGTATCGATATCCGGGCCGGCGCTTGGATTTGCGAAGGCGGCCCCGCTCAGGGCGAAGTCGGGAGTCCACTCGAAAGTGTAGGCCGGTACGCCGCCCCGAGCCGCGGGACTGCCGCCGATCGTGTTACTGCCCCCGCAGGAAATTTCACGGTCGGGGCCCGCGTCGGCCACCAGTGGATTTATCAGGCACGAACCCGGGCTGATGGGCAAGGAGGCCGTCGCCAGGTTGGAAGTCACGTCCAGCCCGGAGTCTGCGTCCGTGCCCTGCGCCCGGGCCGTGGCATCGAACCAGCCCCGGTCGCCGAGGCCGGCGCTGAAACTCCATGTGAAGACGTGTTCCGTCCTGCCGGGAATGTCGGGCCAGGGGGCTCCGGGCTCTGTCAACAGGCTTGCGCCGCCGCTGCCGCCGAAGGCGACGCTGGTCGGCTGGACGCCCATGGCGGCGAAGTCGCCGTTGTTCAAAACGTGCAGCAACAGCTCGAACTGCTCGCCCTCCAGGCAAGCCCCGGGGACGAATTCGAAAGAAGCCACCAGCTCAACCGGCTGGGTGTCGGAGACGTCGAACAGGTTCGAGAGGCCCTCGTGCCCGGCGCCGTCGTCGGCCTGGATGAAATCGTCAACAGCCTCCTGTGAGACGGTCAGCGACTCTGCGCGCGTGCCGCCAGAAAAGTTGCCGCTCGTCGAAGGCGAAACAGTCCCGGTGGCGTCGCTCAGGAAAACCGAGCCGCTGAAGATCGTAACCAGGTTGCCGTAGGCGTCGCGGGCATTGAGTGGAACGACGAAGGGCGCGGACAAGCCCACTCGATCGGGCACCGGTCCGACATCGAAGTGGTCGAGTGGGCCCGGATCGACCCGAAAAAGATTCGACTGCCCGGTGTGGCCCTGCCCGTCGTCTATGGATACGACAATATCCTGCCGGGCCTGGGTTATGGCTACGTTCTCGTCGCGCAGGCCGGCCGCAAACACGCCGCTCTGCGCCGGTTGCAGCGTAGCGCTGCTGTCCGTAATGTCCACACTGCCGACGAAGGAGCTGGCTACGTTGGCGTAGGCGTCCCGGGCCGTGAGCGACAAGTTGAAAGGGATACCCGCCTCCTGCGGCGAACTGACGGGTCCGATTTCGAAGTGGTCAGCCGGGCCGGGCAGCACGGCGAAGGGGTTGCTCTGGCCGGAGTGCCCCGCGCCGTCGTCCGCAAACAAGATGTCGGCGCCGGTAGCGCCCGTCACCGACATGTTTTCGCTGAGCTGGCCCGAGACGAAGGGGCCGGATATGGCAGGATCGAGTGTGCCGCTCGAATCAGACAGATTCAGTGTGCCTGTAAAACCGTCGGCCAGGTTGTCCCAGGCGTCGCGCGCGACCAGGCGCACGGAGAAAGAACGTCCAGCTTGCTGAGCCGGGATCTGCTCGAATTCGAGCCGTGCTACGGGCCCGCCGCCGATCTGCAGGCCGCGGCTGTCTCCCAGTAGACTCGCCGATGTGACGCCGATGACGGCCGGACCCGCAAGCGTGTCGCGGTAGTAGAAGATGGCGTCGCTGGTGCCGTTGCTGATGGTGACCTGTGTAAAACCGCCGTCGAAAGTTCCGGCCGGGCTGGAATCGAAGCGCCCCTGCGAACTGGATGACGAAAGGTCGACGAACCGCGGAGGATGGATGCTGATGGCTGCGCCGCCGGCGTCCTGTAGTTGAACCACGAAGGTGCTCGATGGTTCTCCCGCCGAAAGCTGGGCCGGGACAGTCACCAAACGCACCCGTGCCGGATCGCCGGACAAGCCGATCTTGACCGGCTGGCTGGCCTCGCTGAGAGCGCCTGCCGCGTCGCGCACGGTAAGCAGCGGGTCGCCGACGACTGTGTCCTTGTAGTAAAAGCCCGCGGCATAGCCGCCAGCCGGGAGAGCCAGCCTGTCGATTGTGCCGTCGAAGGCGCCGGCCGGATTGAGATCGAAGCGGCCGCTTGCGGCGCTCGAAAGCAGCAGCAGCTCGGCCGCGGCCGGCAGCGGGCTGGGATTGCCGAACCCGTCGGCAATCTGCAGCTCGATGATCTCGCTGGCGCTTCCCGCAATCGCGCTGCGCTGTGGGGTTGTAAAGACAATCGCGCTGGGAGAGCCTGCCGTGACGGCGAACGGGTTCGAGCCGCCGTAATGTCCCAGGCCGTCGCTTAAATCGATCACAACCGCGGCCGCGGAACGGGTGATGCTGACTGTTTCTGTGCGCACTCCGGCCGAGAAAATTCCAGAGCTCCCAGGGACTATGGTGCCGGTGCTGTCCGCTATGGACACGCTTCCGGCGTAGGACTCGACCGGGTTTCCCAGATCGTCTATTGCCCGCAGGTTGATCTCGAACGGCTGGCCGGCCAGCTGATCGGCCAGCGGGTCGATAGTGAAGTGATCTATCCCGCCGCCGGTCACGTCAAAGGGCGCAGAGTCGCCCGAGTGCCCGGCGGAGTCTTCGGCATGAATCACCACGCCGGCCCGCGCGGCGTGTATGTTTCCGGTTTCATTGCGTGTGCCCTCGGTGAAGGCGCCGCTAATGCCCGGCGTTAAAGTTTGGGTTGTGTCCGAGAGGAAAACGAATCCATCGAAAGCGGTGGCCCGGTTGCCGAAGCGATCGCGCGCGGTAAGTCCGATGTTGAAAGGTGTCCCGGCCGGCAGGCTTCCGAACCCGACCGCGACCTCGAAGCTGTCCACCGGCCCGGCATCGATCGACACATTCGCCAAGGCGGCATTGGCGTCTCCGGTGACGTTCTCGACGGCGCGAATCACGGCCGATTGGCCGACGGCGTCGGGGGCGAGGTAACCGGCCACGACCGCGCCGTTTGCCAGCACGGGCTGTCCGTCGAGAGCGCCCGGGCCCGAGACGATCGAGAAATCAATGTCGCCCGCCGAGGCGGCCGAGGTGAGGTTGCCGTTGAGATCCGTCAGCCAGCCAAAAAGATCGATCCGTTCGCCGGCCCCGGCCCGCGCCTCGGCCGGCAGTATGGTGATGCCCGTCGGAGCGCCTCCCTGGGTGCTGATTTCCACCTGGGCGTGCGGAATGCCGGATAGAACGCTCAGCTCGGCCTGGATAACGGCAACTTCCACTTTGCGGTAGGTCGAGTAGATGGCCAGGCACTGTCCGCCGAACATCACGGTCCCGCTCAGAATTCCACGCCCGGATATCCTCTTGAAGACGACATCGTCGGCGGCCGACAAGGCAATCATGTTTCCGAACTGGTCCTGCAGCTCGGCGGCCAGCGTGACCGGGTCGCCGGCCACCGCTGCCGGGGGCGTTACCGATACTCCCAGGCGCGCCGGCGGGCCGGCCACACCGTCGATAACGGCCTCGGCGGTCAGGTTCTGATCAGAAACTTTCTCGACAGCCCTGATACGTGCTCTCTCGACGATGGCGTTGGTGGAATAGACTACGACGACTCTGCCCTGCTCAACGCTTGTCGCGCCCAGAGTGCCGTTGCCCTCCGCCAGTTCGAACTCGATATCAGCGGGCAGCACCGCCGGGATGATGTTGTCCCGGGCGTCCACCAGCCAGGCGCTAAGCTGCTGGTCGCCGCCGGCCGGCGCCGAGCCGGAAACGGGAGAGATGCGCAGGGCGGCAACGTTGCCGGCCCGGCTGTCAACCAGAATGGTGCCCGAGACATCGTCCCCGCCGAGTTGCTCGGTGGCCCGAATTATTGCGCCCTCGGCAGAGGTGGCCGTGTCGTAGATGACCTGCACCGATCCGGACACTACCTGGGAAGGCCGGAAAGAACCCGAGCCGCTGTCGATCGAGAACAGCAGGTCGTCGTGAGTCGCCGCGGCAACCAACTCGCCGCGTTCATCCATTATCGAGGCCGTGATCGTGACCGGGTCGCCCGCCACCGGCGGATCGTTTTCCGACTCAAACGCAAGTTCAACGTCCGTTATCGCGCGCACCTCGAAGGCACCCGGCAGCACGCCGGTTTGGCCGTCCGGAGATTCGACACTCAGGTCATAGGTGCCGAGCTTCATGCCCGCGGGCACCTGCGCCCGCAGCACCAGCGCTTCGTCCTCGACGATTGGACGCACGTTCAAAAGGGCCGTGTTGCCCAAGCGGGCCTGGAACTCTCCCCCGAAGACGATTTCCCCGTTCTTCAGATCGAGGCCGATGCCCCCTGACAGGTCGTCGCCGCGGATGGTCACCTGCAGCGGTTCGTCGAGCGAAGGCTGCAGGCGAACCTTGTGATCCGGGCTTATCTGCGTGGGGTGGGGGACCGGCGCCGAATATCTCGAGCACCCGGTCGCAATCCATACCAGCAAAATTATTGCCGTGCCCGCCAGGCACTTGTTCGGGGCTAGCTTGTGTGCAGCTTTCATAGTCACTTCCTTCAGAAAGCGAACCTGTAACCAAGCCTGGCGGATAGGCCTCCCAGGTTGCCGGAGACCAGGTTGCTGCCCAGCCAGGGTGAGTAAAGGTATCCGAGATCGAGCGTTACACCGCCCGGCCCGGCCGCAAGCTCCACTCCCGCCCGGGCGAAGGCCCCGGGCGCGATGGTCGCCTCGACTACGGCGCCCTGAAAGGACGTCGAAAGCTCCACCCGCGTCCAGACGGCCGCCGCGCCGGCGCAGACGAACGGCGTCCAGGCCGTCTTGTTCTCGATCCGGTATGCGACGCCGACGGTCAGGGGCACGGCATCGATGCCCAGATCCGAGTCGCAGCCCATAGGGCCGCCCGGGCAGGCGGCGTGGATCCGGCTCTGGAAATAGCCCGCGCCGAAGACGATCCGCAGGGCGCCGGCAATGTGCATGCTGAAATCTACGCCGACCAGAGGAGAGCCGATCCGCGCCAGGTTGTGCTCGATGCCCGCCGACAGCGTAAGCCCCAGATTCTTGGGCGGTTGGCGCAGGGCTATGCGCAGCTCATCGGTCAGTTCGCTGCTGACCGCGGCGCGGATGACGGCCGTACCTTCCGAGCCCTCAGGCGGGCGGAATATGGCCGCCGTTCGACCTGGCGCTTCCTGTTCACCCGATACGAAGATCTTGCCGACCGAGCAGGTCAGCAACGGGTGCGCCCCGGGCAGCGGGTTTCCAAAGGCGTCTTCAACCTCGATCGAAATTGGCAATGTCTGACGCCCGTCCGCCAGCAGTTCTGACACGGGCGCCGTGAGCCGCAGGCGGGCGGGGGGTCCGGCCCGGATCGGTACGCTGACGCTTTGCGAGAACTTGCCGAGGCGCACGACGATTTTCGCCGTCCCGGCCTTCTTGCCGGCACGCAGGATAGCCTCGGCCCGGGTACCGGCAAGGCGCACCCGCGAGGGAACCCGGCCCAGGCTCGACGAGAGGGTTATTTCAGAAGGCCCTTTGGCGCCGTCTTTGACGAAGGCGCGGATCAGCAGGCGCGATACCGACTTGCCGTCGGCGATCAACTCGGCCGGTTCGGCTTTCAAAGACAGCGGTTCGGGTTCGACAAGCGGCACAATCAGCTTGAGCGTCTTGCTGCCGGCGGCGACTCTAATTGCGGCTTGCGGTCTTTTTCTTCCCAGGGGCGCTATCCATTCGGCCCGGTAGCGGCCGGAGCCGAGATCGGCAACGGGCCCGACACTGCCGGCGTCGGCCGTAATTTTGAGCGGGAGTTTCTCTAGCGGCTTGCCTTGCCTGTCCGTCACGCCGACGTCAATGACGGCCTTCGATTCGCCGTCGGCGACGAGCGTATCGGGCGATGGACGAGCCGCGATCTTCAGCAGCGTGCCCGGCAGCAGGCGCAAGTAGACAGCTCGACGGGCCTGGAAGGGTTTCAGCATGCGAATGTCAATCGCGGCCCGGCCGCCGGTCAGGCTGGCCGCCGGGCGGTAGTTGAAAGCCGACACTCCGCGTCCGGCGGGCGAGAGTTTGCCCGCCCGGCCGCTTCTAGCGCTAATACGAAAAACGGGTTTCACGATTGCCCGGCCTTGCGGGGAATAGGCGAATAAAAAGACGCGCGCCGCCGCCTTGCCGTCGGCGCGCACAGCGGCGGGACGTATGAGCGCCTCGATGCCGGCTCGGGCCGGGAAGCCGAGATCGATCTTGCGGCGGGTTTTTTTACCTCCCGGAGCGGCGATTTCCAAAAAGGCCTTACGGAATCCCGGCGCGATCCTGGCCGGGATCTCGAGCCGGCCCCGGGCATCGGCTCGGGCCGGGCCCCAGGCCCGCTTTCCGATGCGCAGACTGACCCGGGCGTTGGGCGAGGCCCTGACGGCGATCTTCTTCTGCAACAGCAACCCCAGGGCCAAAAAAGCGGGCGGACAGTCGTCGTCGCTCGAGTAGGCCGAGAAAACGGCAACACCGGGTTCACGCCACAAGGGCGGCTTGTAGTCTGCGCTGTAGCGACCGCCCCCGAGTGACCTGAGCTGCGAGAGTTTGCCGGCGCTGACCTGCACCAGCGGCGGCGCGCTGCCGGCCTTCTTGACACGCACGTTTATCGTTAGACTGCTTCCTGCCCCGAGCACTATCGATTTCGCAGGCAGATCGAGGCTGATGCAAGAGTTTGCGGCTTGCGTGTATTCTGCGAACAGGCAGGTTGCGATCAGCAACCCGGTGGCGAGAGTCTTTTTGGCCAACGCCTTTCCCAAAACCGCCCAATCATCATGTTACACGAACCGGCCGGGGGGCTCAAGTAGGGGCGGCGCCCTATTTCAGGTGTGCCGAGTGCCGCAGCGCCGGAAAAGAGATGGAGAAAACGCTGCCCCGGCCGGGCTCGGAGCGTACGTCGATCTTGCCCTGGTGCTCGCCGATAATGCGGTAGACGGTGCTGAGCCCGAGCCCCTTGCCGTCCCAGTCTTGCTTGGTGGTGAAGAAGGGCTCGAAGATGCGCTCGATGTTTTCGGGCTCGATGCCGACGCCCGTATCGGCCACCTGGATCTTGACCAGGTGGCCTTCTCGTCCCGATGCGCTGAGGCTGATGCGGCCGCCCTGCGGCATGGCGTTATAAGCGTTGACAAACAGTTCGCTCATGACTTTGGCGATATTCTCAGGATCTCCCATGATCTGCGGCAGGCGATCCTGGATTTTCAGCTCGACCCGGATGCCGCGCCTGGCCAGGTCGTCTTTGTTTTTTGCAAGGCTGTTTTCGATGACGCCTTTCAGGCTGACCCGCCTCATGCCCGCGGCGCCGGACTGCGATGATTCGAGCAGGCGGCTGATGATTACGCGAATCCGCTGGGCCTCGTGCTCGATGTCGGTCAGCATCTGGTGATCGCCGTCGCCCTGCGGGTGCCGCGTGAGCAATAGCTGTGCGCAGCCCAGCACGCCCATGAGCGGATTGTTGACCTCGTGGGCTACCCCGGCCCCCAACTCGCCCATGGCCGCCATCTTCTGGGCCTGGACGAGCTGCTCCTGTGTTTTTTGCAGTTCCCGGGTGCGTTCCTCGACGCGATCTTGCAGCTCGATGTTCCAGCGCTTGATCTCCTCCGTTTGCTGCGCTATGCGGGTCTGGTTCTTGCGAAGCTCGGCGCCCATGTGGTTGAAGGTCTGGCCCAGAACGCCTATCTCGTCTTTGCCCCTTACCTCGATCTCGTGCGTCAGTTCGCCCGAGGCGATGGCGTTCGCGCCGCGTACCAACTCGTACACCGGCCGGGTGATATGGCCGGCCACGATCAAGCCTATCAGGCCGGCCAAAGCGAGTCCCAGAAGCAGCCAGGACACCAGGCGCCGGCCAAGTTGATTGACGGGTTCGAGCGCCTCGTTGAGGGGCTGGGCCACCACGATCGAAAAGCTGGTGCCGGGCACCGGGGCGAAGGCGCCGAGCATTTTGCCGTGCAGCGGGTCTTCATAGTTGGATACCGCGGTATTGGAAGTGCCAAGCCTGCCGGCCAAAATTCCCAGGCCGCTGACGTCGGCCCGGCTGATGGCCGCCGCGCGATCGCGGTGCAGCATCAGGCGGCCGGTCGCGTCGACCATGAAAGCGAAGCCTTTCTTTCCCACCCGCAAGCTCTCGATGCGCTTCTGCAGCCGGGCCAGTGAAAACTCGACGGCTAAAGTGTAACGCTTGCCTTCGCTCGCAAGCGTAACGCCGAGCACTATCAGCGGAACGCGCTTGCGCCGCGATACGTACACTTCTGAGAGGCGAGCGCCTTTCAGCGAGGACGCGCGCGCGGTCGCCAGGAAGGCTTGCAACTCCGCGCCGTCCAGCTCTTCGTGGCCCCGGTACTCGGCCGAGAACGACCCGCGATCGTCGACGAAGATGGCCGGGCCGATCTGCCCGCCGCGCTCGTCGAAGAGAGCCGCCGCGTTGAAAGAGTCTGAAAGCAGATAGACGCGGGTCAGGTTCTCGGAAAGGCCGCTCAGGCTCTCGGGATCGACGTTCATTGCGCCCGCGACCAGGCGCAGCGATTTCAGTTGACCGTTGATCCGGCGGCCGATGATCTCGGCCTCCGCGTGCGAGGTCTTGGCCAGAAGCTCGCGGATACGCTCCTCGACGGCCGTGCGGCTCTGCTCGAGCGCCTGGTATCCGGCGATGGCGATGGGCGCGGCGGCGACGAAGAGCATGGACAGGATGAGTTTATAGCGTAGCCGCATGAGTGGCAGGATTCTAGCATCGATCGCAGAGTGTGGAAACCACCTCTTGAAACATTCTGCGTCCCGTTTTCGGCTTCGTCCAAACGGGTGAAAAACTGTTCTAATCAGATGAGCTTGTGGTATATGTGTATCTATCTTGAAAGTTATCGGCCGACGGGTTTCGACGTGAACAGAAGCGGCGCATGTCTGGCATGTTGCTTGTGCCTGGTTTTCTGCGCGAGCGCGCAGGCCGCCGCTGACGATCAGGACGAGCTGGGTATCGACGACGAGCTGGCCTTCCTGCAGGACGCGGGAACGGTCGAGACCGCCGCGCGCCACGTTCAGGACATCGGCATGAGCCCCTCGGCGGTAACGGTCATCACCCGCGACGACATCGAGGCCAGCGGCGCCGACAACCTGGCAGACCTGTTGCGCCTGGTACCGGGCATGAACGTCACCACCACCTCGCCCTTCTTCGCCTCGGTATCGAGCCGTCTCTACCAGAACACCGAAAACCAGCTCTACCTGGTATTGATAGACGGCCGCGAGGCCAACAACGAGATCCTGGGCGTTACCCACTTCGAGGTGCAGCCGATCTTCTTGGAGGACATCGAGCGCATCGAGGTCATCCGCGGACCGGGCTCGGCGCTCTACGGGGCGGGCGCGCTGGCGGGCGTGATCAACGTCTTCACCCGAACGCTGCCGGAGAAGACCTCGGGCTGGGCGCGGGTGGCCGGCGGCGAGCCGGGGGCCATCTCGGCCGGCGGGCACGTGGCCACCAAGCTTGGCGACTGGGGGTTCTCGGCCGGCGGCGGTTACGATTTCTGCGGCGGCTACGCCGACATTCACGGCAAGGGCAAGAAAGTCTGGAAGGCTCGCGCGCTTATCGAGCGCTACCTTTCCGAAAACGGCAAGCTGATTCTCGACGCCGATTTCTCCGAAGGCTCGGGCCTGACCAATTCGGCGCTGGGCAACCTCGACTATACCATCGGCATGCGCAGCCTGCGCCTGGCCTACCAGGCCGAGAAGCTGCGCGGGCACCTCTACTGGAACGAGATGCAGGTGGCCGGCGTCGTCGGCCGCAGCCTGGAAATGGCCGGGATCGAGCTGGCCTCGTTCAAGCACATGGAGGCCGTTGCCGACACGCTCGACGGCGAGGCGCAGTGGACGCTGCCCGAGCTGTGGGAGCCTCTGATGTTGATGATCGGAGGCAGGCTGCGCACCTCGTGGATGAGATCGGACGACTTTTTAAACGGCGAGACCTACGCCGACCCGGCCAGTCCCGACTATCACAAGCCCGGCATCTACGCCTGGGAGATCAGGACCGGGGCATTTCTGCACGCAGAGCTCGCGCCGGTCGACTGGTTGACCGTTACGGCCGGTTCGCGCCTGGACTACAACACCGTGACCGGGTTCTTCGTAAGCCCGCGCCTGGCCGCGGTGTTCAAGCCGGCCGGCGGCCAGTACCTCAGATTGGGAGTGGCGCGCTCGTTCAGGAAACCGTCCTTCCAGGAATATGGAACCCATATTCCGGTCGAGTTTCCGGCCAGCAGCCCGATCCAGGGAGCCGACCAGACCAGCTTCCAGGAGTTCATGTCGCGGGTGATCGGCAACCACGACCTGGGCAACGAGAAGCTGACCTCGGTCGAGGCCGGCTACCGCGGAGAGTTTCTCGACGGCAGATTGTCCTTCGAGGCCGAGACCTACTACAACCGGCACACTGAGCTGATCGAGTTTCTGGCGGACATCGTCCCCACCCCCCAGGGGCTTCCCGACCTGAACAAGAGCATCTTCAACTTCGCCCGCGTCGGTCGCGACCTGGATATCTGGGGGACCGAACTGTCCTTGCGGTACAGCCCGATCGAGGGATTGCTTTTGCAGGCAAGCTGGTCGCATCACGAGGTTATGCACGAGGACAAGAACCCCAAGAACGTAATCGGCGTCGGCGGACGGTTCAAGACCGGATTCGGACTGCTGGGCAGCCTGTACTGTTTCGTCCGCAGCGAATTCTGGGATCGCGACGTCGAGAACCCGGCCGGCATCCTGGAGTCGCTCGGAAGCCGGCACATGAAAAACGTGGGCATCCTGCTCGGCCGGCTGGGATACCGTTTCAGCGCCGGCTCCGCGCATTTGGAGGCCGGCATCAAGCTCTACCTGCCGATCAGCGCTTCCTCCCCGCACTTCAGCTACTTCGCGCGCGGCGGCGGCGTGACCCCCGACGGTTACTCCTACGGCGGCGAGAGAATAATGCGCCGTATCGGCGCCTACCTGGAAGGATCGTTCTGATTCGCGGGCGGCAATATTATCTGACAGACCGGAAGCCCGCCCCTACTCCTCGCCTCTTGGTTTCTTCCTGAGATCTTTTTTTTCCGAGCGCTGCGCCTTTGCCCGCAGGCGCCGCTCGCGGGCGGCCCGGCCGGGACGGGTGGGGCGGCGCTTTTTGGGAACCCGGTTCAGTTCAGCGAGCCGGTCTGCCAGGCGCTGGTAGGCCGCCTCGATGTTTTGCGATTGCGAGCGCCTCTCGGTGGCGGTGACCGTGAGCCCGCTCGGCCGGTGAGTCAGGCGCACGCCGGTGCGCGAGCGGTTGCGATGCTGGCC
>Ga0315535_1001325_pt1 | contig 16542 bp, 14 predicted proteins | sample SalMarSW160220MG_2_FD_203092 | JGI IMG/M metagenome (GOLD analysis project Ga0315535, IMG submission 203092) | Salt marsh sediment microbial communities from the Plum Island Ecosystem LTER, Massachusetts, United States - Salt Marsh Sediment SW1602-20 ...
GTACCAGACGCAGCAGATGCGAGTGCCTGGCAAGGCGAAGCCGCAGACAGGTGCCGCAGCTGTAGTGTCTGGTGTCCCCCTCCCGGCATATGGTTCGAGGCAGGAGCGGAAGCGAGGCTTACGCGAGTGGTACCAGACATGGCTATGCAATGAACCGCTGGAGGGCTTTGTTTTATCTTCCCTGGCTGGAAGGGCGTCGGCGGGTTTTTCAGATCCTGCACAGCGCAGAGGTGGATGTCACCGACAACTGCAACCTGCGCTGCCGGCACTGCTATCATTTTCAGGGCAAGGATGAATTTGAGAAACAAGAATGTTCCCTGTCTGAATGGGAACATCGTTTTCGTTCTTTGTACCAACAGGGGGTGCGTCTGATCTTGTTGGTGGGCGGGGAACCCGCACTGCGCATCGATGTGCTCATGCTGGCCCACGGCATCTTTCCTTTCATTTTTGTGATCACCAACGGCACCATCTTGATCCCCAAAGCTTTTGCCCACCGTCTGTTTGTGTCCCTGGACGGCGATAGAAAGGTCAATGACCGGATCCGGGGCCGGGGCGTGTTTGATCGGGTCATCGCAAACTACCACGGTGACGACAGGGTGGTTGTCAACATGGTCATGACCCGGCACAACTACCTGGAGACGGAAGCGCTGGTGGGCATTGCCCGTGAGCACGGCTTCAGGGGGGTCGTCTGCAACTTCTATACGCCTTCAATGGGAACGGACGACCCTCTGGTACTGGACCCGGCAACTCGAAAAAAAGTGGTGGCCGAATTGCGCCGGGTTAAAAAGCTATACCCCGCGGATTTGCTGCTTTCCGAGGCGATGCTCGATTGGTACGCCCAGCCCGACCACAGGGGCTTTTGCTATTGGGGGGACCAGGCGCTGCACTTCGACGTGTCCTGGAAGAAACGCCGATGCTTTTCCGACAAGGCCGACTGCAGCAACTGCGGCTGCCTGGCCGGATCCTTCGGCAGTCCCCTGAATATGCTCAAACAACCGGGAGAGATGAGATCTTTAATCTATGAAGTGGGTGACCCCAAAGGCCCCTTCACTCCCACCTGGGGATCCTTTGCGCGCCATTGCCTGGGCCGTCTGTTGCTTCCCAGGCGTTGAGGCGCTGCGGGGTTGAGAACAGGAGCCGCTTGATCAGCAATGGCATGTGCCCCCTTGGTGCCTTCACGGCTTCTTGGGAAACAACAAGGATAGCAAAACGAAAAGCACTGCTGAAACCGTAATGCCGTAAATGTTGGCATCGAGTTCGAGCGGGATCACCAGCGTCGTGTTGGCCCATGCAAGATCCAGGACGCGAACGCCCTCGGTGCCGCTTTTGAGCAAATGAAACAAGGCAGGGCTTGATAGTTCCCGCCAGGCCTCGCCGTGCAGGAAATCAAAACAGGATTGAATTTTCAGCGCTGCCTGCACCAACTCAGGTTTGCTCATGCCCAGGGAGATCGACCAACTGTGCAATTGAACAAAGAGCGTAGTTCCGCCGCCGGCGATCATCGCCCACAGAGCGCCGGTGGATGAGCTGCGTTTCCACCAAAACGCGCCGATGACGGGTACAAACAAACCCGACACCATGAAGGCATAGGAATGCAGCATCAAATCCAACACGCTGGTCATGGTCGAAGCCAAGAATAAAGCGGCCACCCCGATTAACAATGTCGCCGCCTGGGACAAGTGCACAAAGCGTTTGCCGTCTGGATCCAGGGGTCGAAAAAAACCAACGACATCGGTGACCAAATTGCCCGAGGAGGCCATCAGGCAACTGTCCGCGGTCGAGAGCACCGCCGAAAAATACGACGCGAGCACTATCCCCATCAAACCCGCCGGCAACACCGTGCGCAGCAACATGGGCAATCCCGTTTCCGGATCGACATCAGCCACCCGGGACGCGCCTAGTGCCGCAAACATGCCCTGGTCCGCCGCCACCTTGGCAAGCAAGCCCAGGGCGACCCCCATGAACGCCATCACCGGGTACTCGAACAACCCGGCCAGGTACCAGGCGCGACGCGCCGTACGGGTATCGCGGCAGGCAAAGATCCGCTGGTACAAGGTCATGCCCACAAACCAGATGGGAATGATGGTCACCCCCCAGTTGACCAGCACCGTCCAGGATACATTGCCCAGGGACAACATCTTGGGCTCAACGGTCTCGAGGATGGCCGGCATGCCCCCCACAGCCACATAGGCCACGGGAATGCCCACCAGGATCAAGCCCAGCATCAACACCGCCCATTGCACGGTATCGGTGTAGATCACCGCCTTCAATCCACCCATGACGGTGTAGGTCACGGCAACGGCACCCATCACCAGCAGGGCGCTCTCCATGGACAGTTCGGTAAAAGTTCCCGCTGCCAACTTGGCACCCGCCAGGATTTGGGCGCTGGTGAATCCCATGTAACCGACGGCGGAAATCACCCCGGCCACCAGGGCCACCTTGGCGCCGTAGTGGTACCCAAGCAGCTGTGGAAACGACAGGAACCGGGCGAAGGCCGGGTTGTCTTTGACCTTGGGGATCAAGAAAACGGCCGATAACCACGCCCCGATAAGTCCCGTCAGCAACATCCAGGAACCGGCCAGGCCCATGATAAAACCCAAGCCGCCCAGGCCGATGGAAAAGCCGCCCCCCACATCCGTGGCCACCACCGACAGACCGACGTGAAGACTACCCATTTTGCGGCCACCGACATAGTAGTCGTCTCCACCCTGGTTCTTTTTGAAAAACCAGAAACCGATGCCCAACATGACCAACAAGTAGACAACGACAATGATCAAATCAATGACGTGCATCGAAAAGGGTATTCACCAATGTTCAGGTTGGGGTTACTCTCGACTCGAATGATTCCAACACCTGGGGGGGCGAAAAAGTCGAATAGTTTTGACGCAGCTCTGCGATCATTTCTTCCAGGGGCGGCTTGAGCACCGTCGTCACATAGCGGTTGCTCATCAAGCGCAACAAGGCTGCATATGACAAGCGAAATCTCATGGTGTCCCCCACCTTCAACTCGGGGGACTCCTCTCCTACAATCACCACGGTTACATCGGAGCTGGCGCCGGCGATTCGGTAATTGGGGTTTTCGGGGATCAACCCGGCAACCTCCGTGTCCAGGTTGCCCACATTAATCACCGCCCGGTAGCCGCGTTGCCCCGGGTTGAGCTCCTCCGGTTCTTCGGCGGGCTGATGCTGAAACGGGGTCACGGTCCCCACCTCGCCAATGGGCACCAGGCTCTTCTCGCGCAGCTCGGCGACTTCCGCTTCCAAAACGAAGGCGTCGTCGCGCAATCCGGGCAAGAGCCCGCCGTTGATCAGGTCCGTGCCGAGAAACAAGGCCTCACCGATGCGAAAATGGTTGATCTGCTTGGGCAACTGCCCGTCCAGCACCAGGGGCAGGGTGGAGCTGGAGCCCGCGGAGATATACGGGAGTTTTTTGCCGAACTTGAGTTCGAGCAACTCCCGGTACAAGACCAGTTGCATAAACTGGTCGACGGTCGGCACCGTTCCCGCCAAACAGCCCAAATTGGAACCGATACCCAAGACCTCGATGTTCGGCAGGTCAAAGGCCAACTGGTAAAAATCAACCAGCGAACCAGGCAGAATGCCTTCGCGCAAATCACCCAATTCAATCATGATGATTATGCTGTGAACCTTGTCCTGCCGTTTGGCCTCCTCGTTGAGCTCCCGGATGATGGAAATTTCCGAGTTGAGACTTACCTCGCTGTATTTGACCACGTCTTGAATGACCGACGGCGTTGGAATACGAAGATACCAGGACGACTGGCCTTCGCGAGACATCACCTTCTTGACCACGGACAGGTTTTCCAGACGGGAATCTCCCGTGGTCTGTACGCCCAGGGCCGCAAGTGCTTTCAAAGATGGTTCGTGCCCGCACAGTACCTTGGTCACCACCAGCCAATCGGCCCCATGGTTGTTGATCCATGCATTCAGGGTGGCGGCGTTGTGGTGCAGGGCCCTGAGATCGAATACCAGCCGGTTCATGCCGTCACCTCATTCGTCGACCAGCGCATCTCCAGATATTTGTTTTTGAATCCACAACGTTGGTAGAGCCGAAGGGCCGGGTTGTCATGTTCGACGTGCAATTTGAGATCACCATCGATCCGTTTTTGAATCTCGTGGATCAGCTTGCCCCCGATGCCCCGGCCCCGAAGTTCCGGCCGCACACCGATAAAAAGAAGCATGTTTTCAGGCACATATCCCCCCATGCCGGTTTTGAGCACCACCGACGCGCCCAACAATTCTTCTGCCTGGTGGGCGAAAAATATCCATCCTCCCCGATCCGAATCCATCGCATAATCGATGCCCCGGCCGATATCTTCCAGACGATCTTCATATGGTTTCATGTTAATGTGTAAGAAATCAGCGAGTTGTTCCCGATAACACCACTTTGGAAACGCCTCGCCAGGCTGGATCACGTGCACTTGTGTCAAAAGGAACACTCCTTGGCTCTGGCTTTCACCTTTCTCCGCAGTTATTCGATTTGCCCTCTTATAACACATCACGGCCCTTGATACAACCGTGGCCGGAGACAGATTTGGGTTGATCCACACAAAACATCTATGTTGAACTGTGTACATGACGGATTCTCTGGAAAAAATTCGCCAAACGCTGCATCGGCAGGCAGAGACAAGCGGCATTGAAGCCCAAACGGCCGGCACCTTGCAGAAAATGCTCAAAGGCTGCCGGCCGGATTCCCTTTTCAGCGGTATCGGGGGCCAGGGTGTGTTGGCCCAATGGCGTGGCCCAAAATCAGGCCCCTCTTTGCTATTCAGGGCCGAATTGGACGCCTTGCCCATGGATGAACGGGACTCTTTGTTGGTTCACAAAGCTTCCTGCGGACTCGCCGCACACAAATGCGGGCACGACGGCCACATGGCGATACTGATCGGCCTGGCGCAGCATCTGCACTCGCGCCCGCTCAAGGCGGGATCCCTGACCATGCTATTTCAACCCGCTGAAGAGACGGGCCAGGGAGCCAAATCCGTGATCGAGGACCGCGCCCTTGCCGACATGCATTTCGATTGGGTTTTTGCCCTGCACAACCTGCCGGGCTTTCCCATGGGCCAGGTGGTATTGCGGTCCGGGATCTTCGCCTCGGCATCCGAAGGCCTGCGCATCGATTTGCAGGGCAGAAGCTCTCACGCCGCCGAACCCCACTTGGGCCGAAGCCCCATGTCGGCCGTGGCTACCTTGATCACGGAGCTACAAAGCCTGGCGCAAACCAGCACCCCGCTGGAGGCCAACGCCCAATGCACCCTGGTATATGCCAAGGTGGGAGAAGAGACCCATGGCACCAGCCCGGGACAAGCGCGGCTGTGTGCCACCCTGCGCAGTCATCAGGACGAGTGCATGCAGACACTCAAAGCGGCGGCGCTCGATCGGGCACAGGCCGTGGCCGACTCGCACCGATTGGAGCTCAGTACCCAGTGGCGCGAAAGCTTTCCGGCAACCCGCAACCACCCGGACGCGGTCGCGCTCGTCGAACAGGCAGCCGAGCGGTTGGGATTATCCCTGCATCGCCCTGAACACCCCTTCGCCTGGTCGGAAGACTTCGGCCACTTTACCAATCGCTTCAGCGGGGCCCTGTTCGGTTTGGGCAGCGGTGAAAAACACCCCGTGCTGCATCACCCGGACTACGACTTTCCGGACGAGCTGCTGGAACCGGGGGTCGGACTGTGGATCTCGATATTGGAGGCCGCGCGACTGCAATGATTTCAAGCTCCGTAATCGAACTGGATCGCTCGGCCTTGCGAGACAACCTGCGCTTCATCAAGGCCCAAATGGACCCGGAGACACATTTCTGTTCGGTGATCAAAGGCAATGCCTACGGCCACGGCATCCTCTCGTTCGTGCCCATGGCCGAAAGCCTCGGGGTCAAGAGCTTCGCGGTGTTCGATGCCATGGAAGCCTTGGTTGCCTACCAGGCACGTACCCGGGAAGACACCCGGATCATCATCATGGGGGCCTTGCCCGATGACGCCCTGGCCTGGGCCATCGAGCACGACATCTCGTTCTTTGTCTTTGACGCCGAACGGCTCAGCAAGGCATGCAGTTTGGCCAAGTCCATTCAGCACCCCGCCCGAATCCACCTGGAACTGGAAACCGGCTTGAACCGAACCGGCTTTGCCGAGAGCGAACTCGGGCAGGTGCTCGATACGGCCAGACAGGCGGGCGACTTGCTCCAGCTCGAAGGCATATGCACCCATCTCGCCGGCGCAGAGAGCATTGCCAACTACTACCGCATCCAACAACAGATCGAACAGTTTCGAAAACTCACACAATCATTGAAGGACCGTGAATTTGAACCCCGGCGCTGTCACGCAGCCTGTTCCGCCGCCATCATTCGTTATCCCGAGACCCAGTACGACATGGTTCGCTGCGGGATCATGCAATTCGGATTTTGGCCCAGCCCCGAAACCCGCATGGCTTATGTCTTAGGACAACAAAAACGACAATCGAACAATATGCGCTTCGTCGATCCGCTTAGACGGGTGATGTGCTGGAAGAGCACGGTGATGAGCATCAAACACGTCAGCGCCGGCAGCTATGTGGGTTACGGCAATGCCTTTCTCAGCACCAAGGACATGAAACTGGCCGGAATCCCCGTCGGTTATTTCCATGGCTACAGCCGGCGATTGTCCAACGCAGGCTATGTTCTCATCCGCGGCATGCGGGCCGGCGTGGTCGGAATCATCAACATGCACATGCTGATGGTGGATGTCACCCACCTGCCCGACCTGAAGCGAGGCGAGGAAGTCGTGATAATAGGCAAGCAGAAGAAAAACAAGATTTCCGTGCAGTCGTTTTCAGAAATGACCCAACTCCTCAATTATGAAGTCCTGGTCAGCATTCCGTCTGAGATTCCCCGGGTCGTCATCAACTAGATCCCGCATGGGCTGAACAAGTCTTTAGCTATTCACACCAAGATTATGTTAGAGTTCGAGCACCCGGGGGGACGCCGGTCGTACCGACGCTTGAGAGAGAATGGATAGGTAGTGCCAAAGTGCCCAATAAGCTGTGGTGATTGCTGTGACGACTGGGCGTATATCGAAGAACTATGGACCCCTGAACGTCGTCATCTGAACCGTGACGATCCCTGCCCCAATTTGGGTCCTGATGGTTGTGTACTGCCACGTAACAAGCGACCCCGGGTGTGTCGCGATCATTTATGTTCTCGGGCGCTAATGGTTCTGAAAACCATCATACACCCGACCTGAAGGCCGCTTGATCAGCAATGGCATGTGCCCCAGAACCCGCTCTTGTAAGCTTAAGGAGTGATAAGGACGCCGATGATGACTTTTTTCATTCGAGTTTTCTTGTTGGCATGCCTTGCCGTGGGATCGTTCGGCTGCGGCGAGAGCGTTCATTACAATCCCGTGGATCCGCCCGACCAGTTCGGCTCGTTTGACGTCGGGTATTTGAAATTCACGGCGCTGGATGCATCACGCGCTGATCGCCCGCTGCCGGTGGAAGTCTGGTACCCGGTCGACCCCGCGGACGCCAGGGACTTGCCGAAGGTGACTTACCCCCTGGCGCCGATGGTCGGCCTGGATTCCGAGATCGCGGTGGAGGGGGCGCCTGTGTCCACGAGAGGGAAGCCGGCCCTGGCAGTGTTCTCCCACGGGTACGGCGGCATCAGCAACCAGTCGCTCGGCCTGATGGAGACCCTGGCCAGCCACGGTTTCGTGGTCGCCTCCCCGGAGCACACCGGCAACGCGCAGGGATCGATGACCGATTCTTTCGACGAGGCCGCAGCCAACAGGGTGCCTGATGTTTCGTTCGTGATCGACACGATGATCGCGCGCAACCGCGACCGGCAAGATCTTTTTTACCAGCGGCTGGATGAAAGCCGCATCGGAGTGGTGGGGCACTCCTTCGGCGGCATGACGGCCATCGGCATGGCGGCCGGCTGGGCGGGCGCCGAGGCCGACCCAAGGGTCAAGGCCGTCGTGCCCATCTCTGCGGTCATCGACGCCAGCCTGCAATCGGACACCCGGGACAGTCCCAACGCGGGATTCGATTCAAAGCAACTGGCCGGTGTGGTAGTACCGGTGATGCTAATGGGCGGCACGGCCGACACCAACGTTTTGATCGAAAACAACGATATCGCGTATGAGCATTTGGTCAACGCCCCTGCGGTCTATGAAGTGGGAATAATCGGCGCCGTCCACACGCACTTCACCAGCGTTTGCCTGATAGGAGATCGACTGATCGAACTGGGCATAGGCGAAGATAGCTGGCCGGGCATCGGGGCCGAAGACCTGGTAGAGCCCTACGAGGCGACCTGCACCATAGACGCGTTTCCAATCGACGAGGCGACCCGGCTTTTGAACCTCTATGTGGTTTCGTTTTTCAAAAAATTTCTGCTAGAGCAAATCGACTACCAACAGTACCTGACAAGGAGCGCCGCCAAGCGCGAACCTGCAATCGAATTCCGCGCAAGAGGATAGGCACGGCCGGAGATCTTTTCAGGAACTTCTTCAAACAAGGTTGTATGATTGCACTACACGATTGGTGACACCTTGTTGGCGCTCGTATCATCTGTTTGACAACGAGGGCGGGCTCCATGGTTCGATGACAGACACTTCGTTGCGCATGGCAAGCAATCGAATCCCGTTGGCTCGCAGCTTGCAAATGATATTGTTCCGACCGGATTTTTTGATACGGCCGCCCCACTTGGTTATCAATCGCTCGATGTTCTTTCGGCAACCGGCATCCCACAATACCACGTTTATTTCCTGCTCATCTTTTGGATGAAGCCGGGCAAACTTGAAAACATCGGGATATACTTTCAGGTAGGGAAACAGCTCGCCCACCGACTCAACCCGCCCGAGGGCAAGCACCTTGCGAGCCTGTTCCTGGTTCATGCTGACGACAATAAACCCGCTGCCGGGTCCAATCAGCGTAGCCCCTTTGTCTTTAACATCATCGACCCACTTGGGAAGCGGCGGCCCGACGAAAATAACAGCATAGTAACGTTGTTCAGCACGCGCCGGGGGATGCCACCATCCCGGCGGTGCATCGGCCGGCGGCTGCAACGTGATGGGGCACCGCTCCTGGTGTGCCGTACAGTATTTTGGAGGCTCATATAGTTCCACCCTCCGTCCCTGCTCGGCCAGCCGAGCGAGCTGAACACCATCCGCGCGCACCAATAGTCGGACACCATACTGCGCGATCAGCTCCTCGACGAACCCGGAAATCTTTGTAAGCGCTGGTTGATCGGCATCGAAATACACATAGGCCCGCACCGCTATTTTTTCTTGTTAGTACCAAGGTGCAGTACCAAGGGCTTTAGACAAAAGGTAAAAACATGAAAACTCCGGACCTTTCCTCACTCAAGGATGTCACTGGCCTGGGCGATGTCGAAGCCGTGGGCAGCGCGCAGTTCCTGGCCGAGGGCGTCACAGACGGCGATGACGAATCCGAGGCCGGGCAGCAGGCAGGGGTTGATGCCGCCAAAGCGAAGGTTTCGGCCAAGCATGCCCCGTGAGCCTTGATCTGCTCGCCCCCAATCAAAGTGCCAAGCGAATAGCTAAAGCAGACTGGGCGCACCTATCCCAAATCTCCCAGGCGCTTCGTCATCACCCGCCTCAAGTCTTGGGTCTTGCGGGCGGTCAGACCGATGCCGGTCAAGTCTCTCAGCCATGCTTCGGACCTGGTGCACAGTTTATCCAGCATGGAGCGCACCGCCGCAGGGCGCAGGCCATGGCGGCTTGCAAAAGTCACCAGGTGGGCCCGAGTCAGCTCGTCGTCGCGGCCGTCCAATTTCAGGGCCATGCGTCTGTCCCCGTAGGGCAAAGTACTCAGCAGATCGTAGGCCGGGCTGAGTTCCACCCGCCCGGAGGTCGGCTCAACCCACAGGCTGATGTTTCGGGCATGCAGATCTCCGTTGCCGACGAGATAACTGAAGGCCGTCACTCTCAACAAACGCAGCAGTTCGACCAGCGGGGCCGTGGCCAACTCTTCGATGCCGTCTGCGATGGTCGCAAGGCTAAATCGGTATTTCTCGGCCGGGTAACGGTCTAGAAACTGGCAGGCGTCTTCCTGGTGAACTTTTGTATAGGCCTGGTTTTCATAATCCGGCAACCTGTCGAAGCGCTCGACCAGTAGACCTTTTCTTCCCTCCCGGTCATGGACTGTGCGTACGGAAGCCGTTTCGATTCCGCAGGCACGGGCCATCCGCATGAAGAAGGCCTCGTTGTCGACCAGGGTCGGTTTGTCCTTGGGGTTGAGTTTCAAGATATGAGCGCCGCTATTCCTGCGGCCGCGGACAGGAAACGAAATCATGGCGGCAGAGATCTTATCCTGAACCCCGGGCAAGCTTGGCTCTTGCGCGGGGCCATCACCTAAATAATCCAGGCTGCGCATGAAAAGCTCGGCGAAGGAATGCTCGTGCAACCTGGTCAGGTCAATGGTGGGTCCGCGAACTTTCGGATCCGAGCCCGGCAGCACCAGGGACACGTCGCCGATGGTGTCCGGTCCAGCCGCCAGACACAAGCTGAACAGGTCGTCCGCCGATGTTTTGACCCGCCCAATCAACGCAGACAGCCTCAGGCCCTCGGGCAAAAGACCGGCGAAGAAAGGATGCAGGTTGACGCCGGCCACCTCGTAGCGGGGCCGGTCTGCTGGCATCCGAAAGCCGACCGCCGCTGCATAGCCCCGCTTCGAGTCGCTGGCGAACTCGAAGACCGCGCCGTGGGTTGTACGTTCGACGGTGCCTATGCGGCGATCGCCGCGATAGACCTCGGCCCGCTCTGCGCTGCGGATGTCCTCCCACTTCACGGCAGATCCTCTACCGCCAGCCCGGCCCGGCCTCGCTCCAGCCTCAACTGCAATCCGAGCACGTTGAGTACGTCGAGCACCTTATCCAGTTGCACCGTGGGCTTGCCCTTCTCGAGCAGGTAGAGGAAGGCGACCCCGCAACCGGCAAGCTGGGCGAGTTGAGCCTGGGTCAGGCGCAGGGCTTTGCGTTGTCTGCGGATGGCATATCCCAGAGCCTGGGCGGCTGGATGCCGATCAAGCTGCATGCCTTGATCGTTTTTCATGTTATCGTATGGATATCACCGCTCCCAGGCTGTGTCAAGCTTGTTCAAGAAATATTTCAATAAGTACTTATGGATTTGTATTATTTTAACCCGGTTTCAGCTCATCTGTAAGCCAAATACATGCGTTCGCATCTAAATCATTTGGACCACTGTTTCGGAAGTGGGCGCGATGGCCAAAAACAGGGAGAGCTTTTCTCCCCGGTCCCATCCGGATTCTGTGATAGTATAGAGGCATTACATGGCATGGGAGCGGAATGGGGTCTGAGCCGCTAAAAGACACTAGCTTCCAGATCGACGGTCGGGAGTTCCCCCTGGAGTGGTCGTAGCCGGCCGGCAATTGAAAACGTGGAGGGGTAAATGAGGTCGATCGCTTTTTCGTTTATCGTCGCCTTCGTCTGTCACGCTTTGTCCGGCTGTGGTGAGGCATGCGTCGATGTCGGGCCGAATTTCACGCTGGCGGAAGTCGCATACGACGAAGATGCTTCGGAGCTTTACATAAGTGGCGTCCAGAGTCTCAGCCACTGCGGCGATGACGCGCCAAGGTACGGGAGCATGTTGCTTGTCTTGTCGCCGGCCGACGGGGAGTTCCAGACCGACATCCAGTCGCATCACGACCGGAAGATTCCCGAGGTGCCTTTGTTGGCTCGCAATGTGTTTTCAGGTGAATTCAGCAACATGTGCACGGACTGTGTACTATCCATGAAGACCAAGGACGAGAAATACAGTCTCGAATTCCTGACCGGACAGCACCTGTGGGATCTGGGAGGTAGCGCGGACGGGGTGATGGTGATGTCGGTGTCTTCGCAGGACGAGCTTCTTTCGAGGTTCGTCTTCGGCATGCTGTCGATCGAGAAGTGGGCCCCCGACGATTCGTGACACTTCGACCTCGCCCGGGCGGGGCAAAAAAAGCTTAGACCGTCCGGCAAATAGTTAATAAAATGGGTCGCCGTTGGATCTCTAACGAGGAGAGCTCGTCATGAGTGGATCCATTCGTTTCCAGCTCAACGGTCAGGCCAAGAGCCTGGCAATCGATCGCGAGCGCACCTTGCTGTGGGTGCTGCGGGTCGACCTGGGACTGACCGGCACCAAGTGCGGCTGCGGCGAGGGGCTTTGCGGCGCCTGCACCGTGCTGGTCGACGACAAGGCCGTCCGGTCTTGCCAGCTCACGGCCGGCGACGTCGACGGCAAGCGGGTCGTCACCATCGAGGGGCTGGCCCGTGACGGGCAGCTGCACCCGGTTCAGCAGGCCTTCGTCGAGCACGACGCCTTGCAGTGCGGGTTTTGCACGCCCGGGATGATCATGAACGCCTGCGGCCTGCTCAAGCGCAACCCGCACCCCAGCCGGGCCGAGATCATCGCGGCCATGGACGACAACCTGTGTCGCTGCGGGGCGCATATACGCATCGTCCAGGCCGTCCAGAGCGCCGCCCGGGCGCTAGCCGGAGGCGGGCGATGAAGACTCGCGATCCGCTCGAGCTGGATTTCTTCGACGACGAATCGTCTGCGGCCCTCGACCGGCGTGACTTTCTCAAGCTCTCGGGCGGAGGCATCGCGGTGCTGTTCTTCATCGGCGATCCGCGCCGCTTACTCGCCCGGAGCCGCCGCCGCTTGCCCGGCGGCCGCCAGTACCCCGACGACTTCAACGCTTACCTGCTGGTGGGGGCCGACGGCAAGGTGACCTGCCTGACCGGCAAGATCGAGATGGGCCAGGGGGTGATCACCTCGCTGGCGCAAGAGTTGGCCGACGAGCTCGATGTTTCGATTGATTCGGTCGAGATGGTGATGGGCGACACCGATCGCTGCCCCTGGGACATGGGCACCTTCGGCTCGCTGACCACCCGTTTCTTCGGCCCGGCCCTGCGGGCGGCCGGCGCCGAGGCCCGCGCGGTGCTGATTAAGCTCGCGGCCGAGCGGCTCGGGGTCCCGGCGCGTCAGCTTGTTACCGAGCGGGGCAAGGTCATGCTCAAGAGCGACAAGAAGCGCGCGGTAAGCTACGCAAGCCTGGCCCGCGGCAAGAAGATCACCAAGCGGGTCAAGAGCAAGACGCTGCTCAAGAAGGCGGCAGAATTCAAGATCATCGGCCGGCCGGTGTCGCGGCGCGACGCCCATGAAAAGGTCACCGGGCAGGCCAAGTTCGCAGCCGACATGCGTCTGCCGGGCATGCTGTATGCGCGCATCCTGCGCCCGACCGCCCACGGTTCGGAGCGGACGCGGCTGGACACCTCGGGCGCGGGGAAGATCCCCGGCCTGCGAGTGATCGAAGATGGCGACCTGGTCGCCGTGCTGCACCAGGATCCCGGGCAGGCCGACGCGGGCCTCGACAGGATCAAGGCCGATTTCGATGTTCCCGAGGCGACTGTCGACGAGAAGAGCATCTACGATCACCTTTTGAAGTCGGCCCCGGCCGGGCAGCTGGCGGCCCATGGCGGCAACCTGGCCCGCGGCGCCAAGCGATCGAAAACGGTCATCGAGCGAACCTATCTGAACGCCTACGTGGCCCACGCGCCGATCGAGACCCACTCGGCGTTGGCCAAGGTCGACGGTCAGAAAGCGACGATCTGGGCCTCGAGCCAGACGCCCTTCCGGCTCAAGGACGAGGTGGCCAAGGCTCTTGCGATTCCCGAGGCGAACGTCCACGTCATTTCGCCCTTCGTCGGCGGCGGCTTCGGCGGCAAGAGTTTCAACCAGCAGGCCGTCGAGGCGGCGCGCCTTTCACACCTGACCGGCAAGCCGGTTCAGGTAGCCTGGAGCCGGGCCGAGGAGTTCTTCTACGACACCTTCCGGCCGGCGGCACTGGTAAAGATCAAGGCCGGGCTGGGGGCGGACAAGAAACTCGTCCTGTGGGACTACGGCGTCTACTTCGCCGGGCAGCGCGGCTCCGAGCAGTTCTACGACATTCCCAACCATCGCACCCGGGTCTTCGGCAACGGCTGGCGGGGCGACAAGGACGTCCACCCGTTCGCCACCGGGGCCTGGCGGGCGCCGGCCAACAACACCAACACCTTCGCCCGCGAGTCGCACATAGACGCGCTGGCGCGCGCGGCCGGGATCGACCCGCTCGACTTCCGCCTCAAAAGCCTGCGCGACAAGAAGATGCTCGGGGTGCTGAAAGCCGCGGCCGACAAGTTCGGCTGGAAGAAATACGACGGCCAAGCCGGGCGCGGCCGCGGAATCGCACTGGGCATCGACTCGGGCACCTACGTGGCCACCATCGTCGAGGTCGAGGTCGATCCGCGCAGCGGCCACGTGCAGGTCAAAAGAGTGGTGTGCGCCCAGGACATGGGCCTATGCATCAACCCCCAGGGCGCGAAGTTGCAGATCGAGGGCTGCGTCACCATGGGCCTGGGCTATGCTCTGAGCGAGCAGGTGCGCTTCAGCGGCGGTGAGATCCTCGACCGCAACTTCGACTCGTACGAGATCCCTAAATTCTCCTGGCTGCCCGAGATCGAGACAATCGTGATCGACGCGCGCGACAAGCCTCCCCAGGGCGGCGGCGAGCCGGCCATCATAACCGTGGGCGGGGCGGTGGCCAACGCCGTCTTCGACGCCGTCGGCCGCCAGGTTCTCGAGCTTCCGATGACCCCCGAGCGGGTGCTGGCCGCGCTGGGCGAGGATCCGGCGCACTAACTTGCATCACAGCCCTCGCGTTCCGGTGGCCGCCCGAACGAGGTGCCAAGCGAATTGGGGCGGGCCGAATAGGTGCGGTTTACACCCACCGATGCGGTTTGAATGACCCACCAAGTCATTTCAGACCCGCTTGGTATGAGTTTTTCCACGCTCCGGGATGTGCCTGCAGCTTCCTAACTGCCCGAGAAAGCATACGATCTTTTCGGGCCGGATATCCGGCCATTCTGGTACGCAAGGTGCATCGAAAAGACACATACGAAATATCGCCGAATCGGAAAGGAAAGTGATGCTATGACAGTCTACGAACTGACCACTGCAATTCTGATCGGTCTGGGCGCATGTGCGTTGCTCTTCTCTCTCCATGGAACCATGAAGATTCTCGGTATCTTGAAGTTCAACAGGTATCGAACCAGCTGGCTGGTGCTGGCCGTGTTGTCCGCATTTTTCCTGGTCGGCTACCTGGCCGTCATTCATTTCATCGTCGCCGGACATTTTGAATATCTGAAACTGTTCGCGGGGTTGATATTCTTCTTCGGGGCCATCTACGTCTTCATAGTCGTCAGGACCGGGCATCTAACCATCAAGGACCTGACCAATACGAAGAGCTTTGCGGACAACGTCGTCAACTCGATGTCGGGCTGTCTGTTCCTGATGAATCCGCGGCTCGAGGTGGTCAAGATCAACCGGGCAACACTGGATCTCACCGGATACGCTGAAGGGGAGATCCTGGGAAAGAGCATCAACGATTTCATCGTAGCTTCGGGCGTAGAGGACGGGCAATATCTGAAATGCACCGTCGAAAATATCGGCAAGATCAAGAACAGGGAACTATCTTGCCTTTCAAAAGACGGCGGCAGAGTGCCCATTCTCGTATCGTGCTCATCTGTCCGAGACGTGAAAGGAGCCATCGAGTCAATTATCTGCGTATGCCTCGACCTCACGGATCGCAAGAAGGCCGCCGAGGAGAAAGAGAGGTTGAGCTCCCAGCTCTACCAAGCGGACAAGATGAGCACGGTGGGACAGCTTGCCGCCGGAGTCGCGCACGAGATCAACAACCCGATCTCTTTTCTACTTCCAAACATGGATTTTTTACGGGAAGGATTCGAGGCGCTGCAAGCGAAAGTAGAGGTTCTCAATAAGGGCGGGTCGGCGCGCAAAGCGGAGTCGCCTCCCGGCGAGGATGAAATCGATGAGGCTATTGAAGAAATACCCGTCTTGCTGTCTGAATGCGAGGACGGACTGAAGCGGATCAAGGAGATCACCGGAGAGTTGAGGCAGTTCTCACACAACGACGATATACAGGTGGAAGAAGTCCAGTTGAGCGACCTGGTTGAATCCTGCCTGACTATAGCCAACAACGCCATCAAGTACAAAGCCCGGGTCGTCCGAAACTACGCAGACATACCCGATATTGTGGTGAGTCGGGGAAAGCTGAGCCAGGTGTTTCTGAACATCATCGTCAATGCCGCCCAGGCGGTCGAGGAAGGGCAGGTCGAAGACAACTGGATTAAGGTGTCGACCTACAGGGAACATGACGAGGTCGTGGTCGAGATTGCCAACAGCGGAAAGCCCATCCCGGCCGAGATCATGCCCAAGATCTTCGATCCGTTCTTTACTACCAAGCCCCGCGGACAGGGAACCGGCCTCGGAATGTCCATCAGCTATTCCCTGGTGCAGCAACACGGCGGACACATCGAAGTAGACAGCAGCGCCGAAAAGGGAACGGCGTTCAGGGTGATTCTTCCGACAAACACCGGCCTGGTGCGGAAAGAAGAACCGGAGATCGACCACGAACGAAAAGCTTCGGGCAGGGCGGGCAGGATTCTGGTAGTCGACGACGAGCAGGGCATCG
>Ga0315535_1001326_pt1 | contig 16541 bp, 17 predicted proteins | sample SalMarSW160220MG_2_FD_203092 | JGI IMG/M metagenome (GOLD analysis project Ga0315535, IMG submission 203092) | Salt marsh sediment microbial communities from the Plum Island Ecosystem LTER, Massachusetts, United States - Salt Marsh Sediment SW1602-20 ...
AATTTCCATGGACAGTGAGCTGCTCAAACGGTTCGACCGGTTTATTTCCCAGCATGGTTATGCCAACCGGTCCGAAGCGATCCGGGATCTGGTGCGGGACCGTTTCGTGAAGGAAGAGTGGACGGACGAAAAAGTGGAAATCGTAGGGACCATTACAATCATTTATGATCATCACCAGAGAGAACTGGCCGAAAAATTGACGGAACAGCAGCACCGGTCGCACGAATCCGTGATCTCTGTGATGCATGTTCACCTCGATCATCATAATTGTCTGGAAGTTTTGGCAGTACGGGGAACGGCCAAACATATCAAAATCCTTTCAGACAGTCTGATTAGCGCAAAGGGAGTCAAACACGGTAAACTTGTGATGACGAGCACGGGAAAGGGATTATAAATTCAGGATCCCGTGAGGGTACGGAAGAGATTGTATGCGAAATAAACTGCTACACAGAGAATGAGGATGCCGAAAAACGTTTTAATAAAAAGCAGTCTTTTCGGGTTGCTGAACAGTTTGACATGGCGATTGACCAGAAAAATAATTATACAAAAATAAATGATTGTCCCTGCTGCAACGGAACTCCACAAAAGAAATCCTGAAAAAATGGAGCAAGTTGGAAGTAAATCTTCGTTGTAAAACATACTGATCACGGCGCTCCATGTGATCAGATTTGACGGATTTGACAAAACAAGAAGGAATCCCGCAAGAAAAGCATATCTCTTTTTCTTAACCAGCGGCAGAACAGATGGATTTAGATATTTCTTCCGTGCATCACGGATAAAGGAAATTCCAAGAAAGAGTAAAACCAATACGGCAATGATCCAGAAAATTGTGGCGACCCACTGAATTTTCAATAAAGGAGCCAAACCGAAAAATACTGCAAGGGGCCACAAGCCGTCTGCAACGGAAGCACCAAAAGCGAATATCAAAGCGGACCCGATATGCCGGTTCAGTACCCGGCGGATGATCTCCATATTTACTGGCCCAATAGGGATCGCTGCTATGAGTGCGATTGCTGCTGATATAAGAGGAAATGCGATGGACATCAATCCTCCTGTCAAACAGAGATTCGATGCAGATAGGGGAGTATTTCGTGTTCGGCACGCTCCAGATCTGTTTTAAAATCTACTTCCATTACCCGGCAATCTGTTACATCTACGGTGTGAATGATTTCGCCGCTGTCAATGAGTTCCTGAAAGGCATCTTCATAGAATTCTGTTCTGCCCCGGCCGTTTTCAATCCGCCGTTTTAATACATCAAACAGTTTTTTGCTGTATTCAGATGAGAATTTTTCAATACCGATGGATTCTCCTGCTGCTTTTTCAGGTTCACCGCTTTTCGATAAACGAGATACTGTTTTCCCGTCTTCGGAGTACACTTTCATTTCTTCATCACCGAGATTGTCTCTTTTATGAACGGCAAGGACATTCTCATATTTTGATTCGAGAATTCTTTTAAGTACAGTGGGTTCAAAAACAATATCGCAATCGAGCAGAAGAAATTCCTGTCCGGCAATGAAAGGTTCTGCAAAGCTCAGGGAGTAGGCATTGTTTGTTATGGAAAAGTCGGGATTGTGTGCGAAAGTGACACGAAAAGAATTTCCAATGGAACGGATATAGTTCTTGAGAGTTTCAGCAAAATATCCGGTGATTACGATGATTTCCCGAATTCCATTCAAATGAAGGTTTTCCAACATCAGGGCCATCATGGTTGTATCACCGATAGGAAGCAAGGCCTTGTGGCAGTGGTCGGTCAAAGGCCGAAGTCTTGAGGCATAGCCGGCCGCCGGAATAACTGCTTTCACCAGATCAACCTCTTTTTTTGGAATCGACGATTGACTGAAGGATATAAAGTGTTAGCGCAAACAGGTTGATCGGAATGACAATGGTCAGGAAAAAGAGGTCCGGGCGGTTGATTATACTTGCGATAACTGCTATACTGATCTTTGTGCTCGGGCCGATCAATGACCATCCCCTGACAAGCAATTTGTTTTTTTGGATCAGATATTCATAATCGATTTTTTCTGCTGTACAGGTTTCCGCGGGCGAGAGTTTTATGTTGATACGCAAGTATAAACGATAGATGTTATTTATAAATCGGTTAAATATTTCGGGTCTATCGGTTTTAGATTTTTCTTCAAATTCTTTGTGTTCATCCTTCAAACTTTGTGATTGGCCTTTTGTCCATGTAATGAAACGGCTTCTATATGTGTCGACCAGGAACGATTGCAGAATATGTGAAATACCGGCAACAATGACAAGTCCCCACCAAACAGGCAAAGTATAAAATCTTCCTGAATATCCGATTACAATACCAACAAAAATAGCAATGCCGGTTGCATAATCGGAAAGTCCGTCAAGAATTCTTCCAAGCTTTGATGAAGTTCCTTTTAATCTGGCCAGCTGGCCGTCTGTGCAGTCGAGTATATTGGAAATTAAAAGCAGAATTGCTGCGATCAGGGTAGAGGTTGTTTTGCCTGCCGAGTAAAATATCCCGGCCATGATCCCAAATAACGTTGAGATTGCAGTCACGCCGTTCGGAGTGATGGATGTGTTCATGAATAATTTTGCAAGGACAAAGCCAATAGGCCGGAAAAAGAACAAGTCGACAGGATCTTCTGTCATGGAATTTTTAAGAGATTTTTTGTAAAGATTGAAACTGTTCATGGAAGGGAGACCGCGTCTTTGATACATTGAAAAACGAGGGAGTTGATTTCGGGTTTTGCGATAGAGATTCGAAAGTGATTTTCCAATCCATTATTTTCGAAGAAACGGACAAGGATGTTTGCTTTTTTAAAGTTGGCTTTCAATTTAGGTAAAACATTACTTGGTACTGAGATAAGTACAAAATTGGCCTTGCTGTCATATACACGCACGCCTGACAGGGAACGAAGCTCCGAATAATATCGAAGCTTTTCATTTTCGACAAGTCTGGACATGGCTTCGTAATGGTCTGCGGAATCCAAAGCTGCAAGTGCTAACTCTTCGGATAACCGGTTGAATCCGAGATATCGCTTTGAAAAGTTAATGAACTGTTCATGTTTTTGATGAATAAAACCGAATCCGATCCGAACGCCGGCAAGACCGTAATATTTTGAGAACGTTCTTAGAATTACGATGTTCGGATACAGTTTTAAAAAACGATGCAGATGAGCGTTCTGTTTTTCATGATAGCCCCAGTAAGATTCGTCAATGAGCATCATCGCTTGCGGACAATGTCGGATCAGGGTTTCCAAATCGTCGTTACTCAACATATCGCCTGTCGGATTGTTGGGATTTGCTATCAGGATGATTTTGGGATGATGTGTATTATATAAAGTCAGAATATCATTTACATTCACGCGAAATGAGAATTCGTCTTTATACATGGGGAATTCGAGTGTAACGCCACTTACTTCATCGGCAATTTTTTTATAATACCACCATGCATGTTGTGCAACCAGAATTCCATCTCCTTGTTTTATAAAGTAATGCACAAGCTGTGTGAGCAGATCTTCACAACCATAACCGAGGAGTATATTTTCTTCAGGGATATTGAAGATTTTTGCTATGCGTTCTGTTATTGTACTCTTGGCATTGCGTTCAAATGAGCGCGAGTAATGTGTCAGAAGAGAGGAGGGACTGTTCTGTAAAATCTCAATACATCTCGGAGGCAACTCAAACTGATATTCATTTCGGTCGAGATAGTGCATGTTTCAGAAAGCCGGTTTTAATATTTTTGGTTGCATACGATTCATTGTATAAACATGTTTAAAAACAGTATCCTTATTTTTAATGAAATAGACAAAGGTAATACTATTAAATAAAACATAGTGCGAAAAAATCAATGTATATTATACAATATTAAACGCATTTTATCAAGATATTTTATTAAAGAGCCCAAATTTTATAAAAAGAGTATTATGCGGTATGGGCAGTGTGTTTGTTCTTTAAAATGATTTTTCTTGACAACCGGGCGATTTTTATATATATTTTAGTGTTACTAATTTAGAAATAGTAGCACAACATTATTTATTTTTATATATTTTCATCCAAATGATCAGGGAGATTAAATAGTGAAAAATATAAATAAATTTTTTGTGGTTTTCGTTTTACTTTCTATTATGGCATTTGTTTGTGTTTCTTCGGCGACTGAAACGCCTGGGGATTCTATCGAAGTAAAATATTATTTTAATCCAATCGTTAAAACGGCCACAAAAGTGTCTCATGCACAGCGGGATATCGCTGCAAGCATTTCGGTCATTGAACCTGCCCAATTGCAAAGCGCAAACTCTTATACGGTTCTGGATCTTGTTAAAACCTATACGCCGGGACTCTATTTAACCGAATGGGGCGTCATGGGTTTTGGGGTGGCCGGTTCTGCCGCGGGCAAGGTTTCCATCCGGGGTGTCGGAGGAACGGCCGATACCCATGTTTTAATTTTAAGAAACGGCCGTCCCGATTTTATGGGGCTTATGGGCTGTACGATTGCTGACGAGTTTGCTGCGGACGGCGTGGAACGGATTGAAGTAGTTCGGGGGCCGGCGAGCTTTCTCTACGGATCGAATTCGACATCGGGTGTGATTAACATCATTTCAAAGAAAATGGCAGAAAATGGCTTTGATACCAGACTCAATGCCGGATACGGAGCCTATCATTCCCAGAAAATCGGGTTAAGCCACAGCGGAAAGCTAGGAACCTTCGATTATCAAATCACAGCCGCAAGAAGAAAAACAGACGGCCATCGGACCGATGCGAATAATAACTACAGGGGAGATTTTTACACAACCCGTCTCGGATACGAATTCAACAGGAATACATCCCTGGAAATAAACGGCAGTTTTGCCGATATTTTTCTTTTCGATCCGGGATTAACTTCTGCTCCCAAGAACGATGATTGGTACGACATCAAACGCTGGGGAGGAGATATCACGCTCAATCACAGAAGCCGGCTGGGGGATTCCTATCTGAAATTGCACGGCAATTTCGGAAAGCACAAATTTGCGGACGGCTGGCGCTCTGATGATCAGATGATTGGCGCGATGTTCTATCATAATTTCAATCTGCTTCCCGGAAATACGGTCACGACAGGATTCGACTTCAAGCGGTTCGGAGGAAATGGCGAGAGCGGAACGAGTGTTCCGTATCAGGAAAAATATATCACTGAGTACGCACCGTATATTCATGTTCAGCAGCTTTTTCTGAAGAGATTAATCGGTTCGGCCGGTCTTCGAATTGAGAATAACGAAATGTTCGGTACGATTGTGATTCCCAAAGCAGGTCTTGTCGCTCATGTCGCCGAGGCTACTTCTTTAAGAGCCTCTGTATCCAAGGGATTCAGGAGTCCTTCTATCCGGGAGCTTTATTTCTTTCCCTCACATAATGAGGACTTGAAACCGGACGAAATCTGGAATTTTGAAATCGGATGGAACCAGCAGATCGGCCGGCGATTGAACTTTGAGGCGGCTATTTTCCAATTGCAAGGGAATAATATCATTACGTTGAATAAAAGAGTTTCAGGAATGGGATATCAGTTAACCAACACGGGCGAGATCAAAAATTACGGCTATGAATTAACGCTTCACTGGATTCCAATTCAGGCATTTGAAATGGGCGGATCGTTTGCTTATGTGGATATGAGAAATCCGATTCCGAATGCTCCTGAAAGAAAGACGACTGCTTTTGCAGCCTTCCGTTTTCATCGGTTCAGTCTGACCGGTGATGTCAATATCGTAAAAGATTGGATAGGGATGGACAACGCGGTTCCCGTACCACATACCTATCCCATGAACGATTATATGATTTTGAATTTTTCGCTGGCAGGTCCGATTTACGGCCCTCTTAATTTTAATATATCATTAAAGAACGCCATGGATGCGGAATATGAAGCCATGTACGGTTATCCCATGCCGGGACGGATGGCGTTTTTTGATGTCAGGTACGATTTTTAGTAGATGCAGACACCGGTTAAAAATTTGACTCTGAGTGCTCTTTTTATTGCGCTCGGTGTTTTGATTCCCATTCTATTTCACGGCTTCGGTCTCGGAAGCGTATTTCTTCCAATGTTTTGGCCAGTAGCCGCTTGTCCATTTTTCGTACCGGTGTCGTACGCTGTTGCCGTGGGTGCCTTGACCCCGTTTGTCTCAACGCTTTTGACAGGTATGCCTCCTTTATCTCCGCCCGTGCTGCCGATGATGGTGGTTGAATTGATCGTACTTGCCGGTGCTACGGGCTGGTTTTATAGAAAAACAGCTTTAGGAATATTCTGGGTGCTTCTTATCGGATTGCTTGTTTCCCGGGCAATCAATTTTTTTATCGCCGCGGCGCTAGCGCCGATTTTAGGATTGCCATCGATTTGGGTAGCAGTTGCTTCTAGTGCCAAGGGATTTCCGGGAATAACGGTTATTCTGGTTTGTGTTCCGATTTTTGTGAACCGTTTTAAAAAGGAATCCATCTTTAAATACAGGATAAGAAATGTCAAAAACGCATCGTGATTATTTTAACAGTCTGGCATCCGAATGGGATGCCATGGTGGAAGATTTACCAGTTCTCCGCGACTATCTGCTCCGGTTCGGTGTGTCAAAGGGGGAGCGTGTTCTCGATGTGGGTGCGGGAACCGGGCGTTTGACCCGATATTTAATCGAGCTGACAGGTCTGGAGGGACAGGTGATTGCTGAAGATATTTCCGAACGGATGCTGATCGAAGCCGGAAAATCGATCAATTCTGAAACTGTCCGTTTTGTCTGTGATGATGTGTGTGAACTTGCGTTGAAATCCGATTCTTTCGACAAGGTGATCTGTTTTTCCATCTTTCCCCATATTCTTCATCCGCAGAAAGCATTGAGTGAAATTCGGCGTGTGCTTCGTCCCGGAGGCCGTCTCCTGATATTACATACTTCTGGCAGTCATGACCTCAACCGTTTTCATGCGTCATTAAATTCGGTTGTCTGCTATGACAAGCTGCCTCCTGCCGAGGGGATGGTTCCGCTGATCCGGAAATCGGGTTTGATGGAACGGTTAATCGAGGAAAGGGAGGATCTTTACTGGGTAGAAGCCGAAAAGCCGGCACAAAATTAATCATTCAAATAAATCGATCCCCGAACCTCCCGGAACTTTTGTTCTTTCGGGAGGTTTTTTTATGATGGTGTTGTCCAAGAAAAACATTGATTTTAGAGTTAAAAATGATTAATCTTTATTTACGAGAGCTGTCATTAAATTTCTCTTTTGAGTTGCTTTATGAATGACATCGATAGAAAATTGAAAAAGCTAAAATCTCTTTTGAGTGAAATGGGCAATGTGCTTGTGGCTTTTTCCGGCGGAGTAGACAGTACATTTCTCGTTCAAATTGCCAGGGATGTGTTGGGAAACCGAGTTCTGGCGGTCACTGTGAAATCGGATGTGCATCCCGAGTTTGAACTGGATGAAGCCAGAGAGCTTGCGGAAGAAATCGGTGTCATACACCGAATCGTTGAACCGGCCGATTTGATGAAAGATCGATCGTTTATTTCCAATCCGCCCAACCGGTGTTATCTCTGCAAGAAATTGATTTTTACCACCCTTCGGGAATTGGCGGAAAAGGAAAACATACAATTTGTAGCGGATGGATCCAATTCGGACGATGCCGGAGATTTCCGGCCGGGCATGAAAGCACTTGATGAACTTGGTATCAGAAGTCCGCTAAAAGAAGCCGGATTGACAAAAGCGGAAATCCGACAGATTTCAAAAGAAAAAGGGCTGTCCAGCTGGAACAAACCAGCGATGGCCTGTCTGGCGACACGGATTCCATACGGTACGGAGATTACGAAAATAAAATTGAACCGCATTGCCGAGGCGGAAAAATCTCTCCGCCAGCTTGGATTTCGTCATGTGCGTGTCCGCGATCATGATACTTTGGCGCGCATTGAAGTGTCCCCGGATCAAATTGCTTCAGTACTCGACGAGACAATCAACACGCTTGTTGTGATGAAATTGAAAACACTTGGATATAAATATGTCGCCCTGGATCTTGAGGGATACCGCACAGGAAGCTTAAACGAGGTACTGGGTTAGAATGAACAGAGAAACCATCAAGAAGCTGCTCGAATCCGTCCGTTCCGGAGATCTGGACGTTGAGGAGGCGCTCGAAAAACTGCGGTCGCTGCCTTATGACGATCTCGGATTTGCCAAAATAGACACGCACCGGACCATGCGCAGGGGTTTTCCCGAAGTGATTTTTTGCGAAGGCAAAACCGTCGATCAAATACAGGAAATTGTCCGGAAAATGACGGAGAACAGCGAGGTCATTCTAGCAATGCGCGCCGGAGAAGAAGTCTATCAGGCTGTCCAAAAAATCACCGATCAAGCGGAATACAATGCACCTGCAAGAGCGATCCTTGTCGGTAAAAAGTTAGCTGTAAAAGCGGAAAGCTGTATTCTCGTGATTTCGGCCGGAACAGCGGACATGCCGGTGTCGGAAGAAGCTGCATTCACAGCCGAGGCGATGGGGAACCGGGTTGAACGGTTAACGGATGTCGGTGTTGCCGGCGTACACCGGTTGCTTCGAAATGTGAAGCAGATACAATCGGCCAATGTACTGATTGTCGTGGCGGGTATGGAAGGCGCTCTGCCCGGTGTAGTGGCCGGACTGGTCGATAAACCAGTGATCGCTGTTCCAACCAGTGTGGGTTACGGCACGAATTTCGGAGGTGTTTCCGCTCTGCTCACCATGCTGAACAGCTGTGCACCCGGGCTGGGAGTCGTGAATATTGACAACGGTTTTGGGGCGGGTTATCTGGCGAGCTTGATCAATCAACTTGGTGAAGGGAAGAAATGATGAGAATTGCCTATTTTGATTGTTTTTCCGGTGCAAGCGGTGATATGATTCTGGGCTCCCTGCTCGATTCAGGACTCAAGATTGAAGAGTTAAAAAATGAATTGAAGAAACTCAATCTTTCCGGTTATAAAGTTCGTGCAACCAAGAAAACGAAAAGCGGCATTGCCGGAACCAAGTTCGATGTGGATATTTCGCACGATCAGCATCACCGGAGTTTGAAAGATATTTTTAAAATTGTCGATGACAGCAGTATTGATCCCGAAATCAAGAAAAAGAGCAAAGCGGTTTTCAAACGTCTGGGCGAAGCGGAAGCAAAAATTCACGATAAATCGGTCGATGAAATTCATTTTCACGAAGTGGGAGCAGTCGATGCGATCGTGGATATTGTTGGAGCTGTCATTGGTTTTCATAGTCTCGGTATTCAGGGAATTTATGTGTCCAAACTTCATGTCGGAACCGGAACGGTGGAATGCGCCCATGGAACACTTCCAGTTCCCGCGCCGGCGACTGCTGAACTGCTTCAGGGAGTGCCGATCTATTCCACCGGAATCGAAGGGGAGTTGGTCACGCCGACTGGCGCGGCAATCCTTTCGACGCTGTCAAGCCATTTCGGCTCGATGCCCGAAATGATTATTGAAAAGATTGGTTACGGTCTGGGAGGGAAAGAACTTACCATTCCCAATGCGCTTCGCGTCTGCATCGGTAGATTCGAAGGCATTTTTTCAGAGGACAGGGTGCAGCTTATCGAAACCAACATTGATGACATGAATCCACAGTTCTATGATCACATCATGCAGATGCTCTATACCGAAGGCGCCAAGGAAGTGTATATGACACCGGTTTATATGAAGAAAAACCGGCCCGGAACACTTCTCAGTGTAATTGCCTCAATCGATAAAGTCGATTCGTTAATCGAAATCATTTTTCAAGAGACTACTACGCTTGGCGTGCGGATTTCCGATGTGAAGAAGCGAAAGGTGCTCAAACGGGAACTCATTACAGTGGACACACCCTGGGGTAAGGCACACGTCAAAGTCCGGATGATCAGTGAGGACAAGAAAATCATCTCTCCCGAATATGATGACTGCAAAAAGCTGGCTAAGAAGAATCGGCTGCCGATTCAGGAGATTTACGAAGCGATCAGACGAATCGCCTCTGAACGATTGGATCGATCCTGAAACGGTTTGGATATGTCACTTTTTCAGTGGGATTGATAATCAATTTAGAAGTGAATAAATCGTCATTCCGGTCCTTTGAATACTCAAGGACAAGCTCCGTGCCGGAATCTCATTCGGTATATTGTGTTTGAAAAAGGAGATGCCGGCATAAAGCCGGCATGACAGAAAAATCGTATACCGATGCAAGAGATTTACGAATCGGTCAAACAGATAGCGGCGGAACAATTAAGTCGCTCTTAAAAATTCCATAGTTATATTTTATTGAAAAAAGAGATGCCGGCATAAAGCCGGCATGACAAATGTTGATAATTTAGTGATGTGCTTTTGTCAGATCAGATCATCATATAAATCTTTCCATTCCGGATTCATTTCGTTGATCGCATTTTCTTTATAGATTTTTTTCCATTTTTTTATTCTCTTTTCTTGAGTTATCGCGGAATAAACATCTTTTGTTGCTTCATACCAGACCAATTTATGGCAATTGTATTTTTTTGTAAAACCGTCGATGAGATTATTTTTATGTTCATACACCCTGCGAATCAGATTATTGGTAATGCCATTATAGAGGACTGTATTGTATTTGTTGGTCATTATGTAAACATAATATTGTTTTTCATGCATCGTTAATACCAATCCATAAATCAAATAAATAACAAAATTATTGTCATTCCGGCCGAAGTGCCGGAATCTCATTGGTTGTAATTTCATCGGAAAAGGAGATGCCGGCATGAAGCCGGCATGACAGAAAAATCGAATGTTTGTTTATATTTCTATAACAAGTATATTGAAATTACTTCCAAATAAAGAGTCAATTTGACAAATCCTTGAATCCTTCCGTAATTTTGGCGATCTGCTCGAATTTTGACATGACCTGATCCAGTTGTTCTCCCTGACGATACGTGTCTTTGTCCAGCCGGCCTGCCGGATTAAGTTCGCTGAGTACATTCGTTTGATTCATGTTCGGATTTTCATGGGCAAAAGGCCAGAGTCTGAAAGAGCCCCCGGTGATTTCGTCGATGACCGTGGCCTTGCCGTCGATCAGGCCGTATTCCAGTTTAAAGTCGATCAACTGAATGTTGAAACGGGCGAATGCCGATTCCAGAACTTCGAAAACCTCGGTATTGATTTTCTTCATATCTGCGTAAATTTCGCCATCCTTTTTTGCCCGGATGATGTAGTCGATATAGGACTCATCCAGCATGGGGTCATGAAGCGGATCGTCTTTGTAATGAAACTGGGTCACCGGAGGATTGTATCTTTTCCCTTCCTCTTCGCCGCCCCAGTGGAGGATCGAACCTGCGGCGACGCGGCGTGTGACGACTTCCAGATTGATCTTAAAATCGAGCTTTTTAACCAGAGTCACTTTTTCTTCCGGGCTTTCGATGTAATGGGTCCGCATGTTTTTCCTGTTGAGATATTCGAAAATATCGCGGTTCGTTTTCCAGTCGATTAAAGCTTTACCTGTAATCACATCGTGTTTGACTCCGTCCCCGGCCGTGATGTCATCTTTGAATACCATGAAGACCGATTTCGGATCTTTGGGGTTTTCGTAGATGATTTTGGTTTTGCCTTCAGCGAGTTTTTTATGGGATTTAAAATCAATGGACATAGTTTACGCCCCTTCAAGCTTAATTTTTAGGATTTTTAAAATTATAATCATTTTTGGCTTAATACGCAAGTATTAAGAAAAATCAGGAACGAATATTTGATGCGTAAAGGGGAACCAGATCATAAAAAATTTCGTCAAATGGGTGTGTTGTTTTTTCTCTTGGAAATTTTCGGTGAATATCATAAATTTAATACAAAGCAAGAGTTGGGGAAGATGGAGGTAATTGTATTAGTATGAAGAAAATAATTGTTCTGTATATATTTATTGTTTTGGTGCTTCTGGCAGGATGCGCAAGCCAGCACACGATGATTCAGACTCCGCCCATTCATATTAAGCCGATCGATCAGAGAAGTGTGGGGCTTTATATTGATGGCGTAGTTGACGATCTGAATCAGAATTATGCCTCCGCTCTTCTTTCGTATCAGGAAGCGCTCCTTTATGATTCCACATCAGCCACGATTTATCTGGACATTGCCAAAGATTACATCCGCCTTGGAAAAGACGAAAGCGCGCTTTTGTCGTTGGAAAAATGTCTGCACTTTGATATCAAGTGCATTGAAGCCCGGGAACTGCTGGCTAATATTTATGCGAGTCAGGGAGAATTGGATGAAGTCGAGAAGGTTTATATCGGCATACTCCGATACGATAGCACCCGGGTCGATGTGATGTACAATCTCGCATTGCTCTATCAGCGCATGAATAAAAGGGAACAGGCAATTGATATTTATCAGCGCATTCTATCCTCTCAGGAATCTGTCCCACCGAGAGTATATATGAGCCTGGGGGAAATGTACATTGAAAAGAGTCAGTATCAAGAGGCGATGGATGTTTTCCAGAAACTCATTATAGCGAATCCGGACGAAGCGTTCGGATATTACGGGCTCGGCCTGTCAAAAGAAGCGATGAAAGACACATCCGGGGCGATTGAAAACTATCGGAAATCGATTGATCTGATGCCGGAGTTTGCCGAAGCAAGAGAACAGTTAGGCCGGCTGTATTTTTCGAAGGGAATGTGGAATGACGCGCTTGCACTTTTTACACAAGCTGTCGCCCTCGATTCGTCGGATATTGCCAACTGGCTCCTGTTAGGTGAAATCTATTGGGAAAAGCGGGATTCGCTTCTCGCCATTGAAACCTATACCAATATTAAACACAGATTCCCGGAGGATTGGCGCCCCTATTTCAATATGGGCCAAATCTATCTCGATACCCGCAAGCCCGAACTTGCGTTTCATGAATTTAAAAATGTCATCCGGTTTTCCGAAAAGACACATCTCGGATGGCTCTATTCGGGAATTTCGATGCTGCTGCAGGATAGTGTGGAGGCCTCTGTCTCCTATTTGGAAAAAGCGCTATCGATTGTTCCGGAAGATCCTCTTGGGAACTTTTATCTCGGTTCGGCTCTGGATCAATTGAATCAAACCAAAGAGGCAATTCCTTATTATAAAAATGCGATCCGTGTCAGATCCAAATGGATGGCCGCTCTCAGTGCGCTGGCCGGAGCGTATGATAAACTCAAGATGTATGTTTATTCGGACAGCGTGTTTCAGCAAGCAATTCAGGTGGATTCCGGAAACGCGCTGTTGTTGAATAATTACGGTTACAGTTTGTCCGAACGTGGTGTTCGATTGGATGACGCCATGAAAATGGCGCAGAAAGCTCTTGCCAAGGATCCCGACAACGGAGCCTATCTGGACACCATCGGGTGGATCTATTATAAAATGGGAGACTATGAGAAAGCTCTTGAATATGTCAAGAAAGCGTGCGAACAGCGGGAGGACAATGCTGTGGTTGTTGAACATTTGGGCGACGTCTATTATAAACTTCAAATGAAGCATGAAGCACAGAGTTTATGGGAAGAGGCATTGAAATTGGATCAGGATAATCCTGAACTCAGGAAAAAACTGAATAATCTCGAAGCTGAACAATGATCAATGAAAAGGGAGCCGATGCAGAAAATCGGGTTGTTTCTGATGTCAGTGGTTCTGGTATCGCTTATTCGTTGTGCCGGTTCTTTTCGTACGACGATGCCTCTGCCGGAAATGAATCCCGAACGGTTACTGAATCAGGTTCATGTTCATGCTTCACAACTGGTTACGTTTCAGGGGATTGCACATTTCAATATCGCATCTCAGGAAGGATCTTTTTACGGGACTCTGAAAGTGGTGATGAAAAGTCCAGATTCTTTATGGATGAAAATTCAGGGGCCGTTGGGCGTGAGTCTTGCCGTCATTCGTTTCGGGGGGGACAATGCTTTGGTTTACAGTCCGTGGGAAAATGTGGTCTATCAGGGGTCTCTTGCGGATATCAGTGAGATGGACCTGCTTCCTTCCGGTTTTTGGAATTCCTCACAGTTCATGCTGGGGATGACAGGGCTTCTCGTGCCGGATTTTTCCATGCTCGATTCACTGGCTGAATTTACTTCGGAAGACGAACGATACCTGCTTGTTGAAAGAAACGGCGAACAGTACTGGATTGAACCAAAAGGTCCGGTCGTAACAAAATGGGAAAGATGCGACAGTACAGGTCATCCTTTTCAGAAATGGGAGGGCAAATCATTCAAGAAAAGAAAGGGGATTCGGTCCCCGCAGCAAATCCTATTTGCCAATCGGTATCCCGAACAACGGGTGACGCTTCAGTATGACGAAATCAAAATGAACAAACCGCTGCGGAAAGGATGGTTCGGCATTCACATACCTGAAGGGGCTCAAAAAATTGAACTCGGATATAAAACATCCTTTGAATGAAACGACCGCGCTTTCCGTGGTTGTTCCGCTTTACAACGAATCAGAATCCATCTCCGAATTGCACAATGAGATCTGTCTTGTTTGCGAGACAGAAAAAATGCCGTTTGAAATTATTTACATCGATGACGGCTCTTCGGATCGCTCCTTTGATATTTTGCAGTCCATTCACAAAAAAGATGCACGGGCAAAAGTCATCCGGTTCAGAAAGAATTTTGGCAAGGCCGAAGCCCTGTCCGCCGGATTCGGAGCGGCTACCGGAGAGTGGATTGTAACCATGGATGCGGACCTTCAGGATGATCCCGCTGAAATCCCGAGACTCATCCAAAAACTGAAAGAGGGATACGATTTGATTTCCGGATGGAAGAAAAAACGAAAAGACAAGCTCCTTAAAAGAATATCCTCCAAATTCTACAATATGGTTACCGGGCTGTTGACCGGACTTCGCATTCACGACATGAACTGCGGACTTAAAATATACCAGCGTCCGGTGACCGAATCCATTCAAATTTACGGAGACATGCACCGGTATATTCCTGCTCTGGCCAAACTGGAAGGGTTTAAAGTAGGCGAGATTCCCGTCAACCATCGGCCGCGTAAATATGGAAAAACCAAATACGGCCTGTCGCGATTTACCCACGGCATGCTGGACTTGATTACGGTGATGTTTCTCAGCCGGTACACAAGACGTCCGCTCCATCTTTTCGGCTTGATTGGTCTAATTTCGACATTGCTCGGTAGCGGTATTACGATCTATCTCATTATACTCCGAATCACGAAAACCATCTATCTGAGCAACCGCCCGTTACTTTTTATAGGCGTACTTCTGATTATCATCGGGATTCAGTTTATTTCGATCGGGCTTCTGGGGGAGATGATCACGCGCTCTCAGGCAGGAGATCACAAACACAGTATTCGTCAGACATTGGGAGTCTGATTTGCGGATTGTGCTCGTTGGAACCGCCTATCCCATGCGGGGAGGAATCGCCCATTACGTTGCGCTTCTCTATCAAACTCTAAAAAACAGGAACCATCAGGTTTTTGTCCTCTCTTTTTCACGGCAATATCCGAATTTTCTTTTTCCCGGAAAAACCCAAACCGATCAGGGAAGGGAGCTGATACCGGTTCCGTCATTTCCTTTATTGGATTCGATCAATCCATTCAGCTGGCTGCGAGCCTTCCTCTGGTTAAAACAGATCAAACCGGATCTCATCGTCTTCAAATACTGGATGCCTTTTTTTGCGCCCTGTTATGCGGCCATTGCATTTCTGGCGACCCGCATCCTTCATATCCGAACGATATACATCTGTGACAACATTGTTCCTCATGAGAAAAAACCGTTCGACAGTTTTTTTTCCTGGCTGGGGCTTCGATTTATCGATTATTTTATTGTGCAGTCCCGTTCGGTACGGGATGATCTTCTTCATCTCAAACCGGAAGCTGTTTATCGGGAAGTGCCTCATCCGGTGTATGAAATTTTTCCGCCGTCTCTGTCCAAAAACGAATCCAAGAGGCTTTTGGGTATTCTGGACAAAAAGGTGATTCTCTATTTTGGATATATTCGAAGATACAAAGGACTAAACTATCTGATCCATGCAATGCCTGAAATATTGAAGTCGATGAAAATCAAACTTTTGGTTTGTGGCGAGTTTTATGAAGACAAGGAAGAGACCTATCGATTGGTGGATCGACTCGGATTAAAATCAAACGTGATTCTCTATGATCAATTCATTCCCAATGAGGAGGTCAACCGGTATTTTTGCGCTGCGGATCTCGTGGTGCTGCCGTATACTTCCGCCACGCAAAGCGGTATCGTTCAGGTAGCATATCATTACAACAAACCCGTGGTTGTGACCCGTGTCGGCGGATTGCCCGAAGCAGTGCTCGACAATCAAACCGGATATATTGTGCCGCCCCATGACCCGAAAGTGCTGACCGAAGCGATACTCAAGTTTTATCGGGGCAGGAAAGAGAACATATTTGTCCGGAATGTCCAAAAAGAAAAAAAGAAATATTCCTGGAACCGCATGGCTGAGGCTGTTGAGTCGTTTGTTTGAATTCAATACTCCAGGTATTTTTAAAATCCTGGGGTCATAAATGGTTGTCTTTGCGAGGGCCGATTTATCAGTCCGAAGCAATCTCCTTAAATTTAATGGCATTGCTTCTCCCGAATTCTTTTTGTAAAGATATTGGAAATTCGGGATCGCAACAGCAATAATCTT
>Ga0315535_1001330_pt1 | contig 16507 bp, 17 predicted proteins | sample SalMarSW160220MG_2_FD_203092 | JGI IMG/M metagenome (GOLD analysis project Ga0315535, IMG submission 203092) | Salt marsh sediment microbial communities from the Plum Island Ecosystem LTER, Massachusetts, United States - Salt Marsh Sediment SW1602-20 ...
CAACCTTTCTCTTCAATCCGACGACAACCCTGGAATGCTCCAGGAAATTGAACGAGGCGCGGTATCTCTTACGAATTAACATGAAATGTATTCCTGCCCCTCCATATTCCATCAGCGCGGGTAAATTATCATCGAGCTGGCATGTTTCAATGTTATCCAGGGGGACTGTCCAGGTGAAGATACCAAAGGTGAGCCTGAGAGACTCATCTGTGAGACGGATAATGAGCGTTCTGAAGTTCACCGAGTAGAAGATGAACAAGACGGAAAGACCGAAGAAAACAACCGCAAGGATATCCATACTGACAGCGATCACGCGCCATATGCAAAACAGGGAGAAGATGACCACCAGCGCCAGGAACAGCGTTTCTGTCCGTTTCGAAGTAACTTTTTCGTAGTATATGAGCTTGTCACTTGATTTCATCACATTACCTCACAAGCACGCTGTGTTGGGTGTTTTATGTTGCGCCAGACTCATTGCCCCCCAAAATATATCATTGCCAATACGTCAAATTACTAAACACAATTCACTCTTTGCCACTGCCCTGCAAAAGAATGACTGACCGGCAGAACGTATCTAAGTTTTCAAGGTTCTGATTGATCTTTTGAGGCTACACTTGATCGAAATTACAGAAACACCCCTGCACTATCTTTTTTATTTGCAGAATTTTTGCATATATTTATATGACTTACTCCAACAAACTTGACTGAATTTGTGATTTATCAGCATTGTGCCAACTGCAAATAGTTAACCCAATCAATCCTATAACTATCCAGTAACCATCCGAAATGGGCTGTTCCCAAAACGGAACACTGACAATAAAGAGAGTGATTGCTACTTCTGCCATCTTAATCCATTGTTGCCGTCCGAATTGGGAAAGAGCAATATCCCAGAACAAAACCAGAGTTAATAACGGGTAATCATACTGAAGCGCATAAGGAGTAATTGCAAAATTTACAAGAAGTGAAAAGACAACAATTAATATAATCGAGTCAGATCTCCAGGTCACAATTCCCAAAATTGCCAAGCCAATTAAAAATACGGGAGCAGATAATGCGCGAGTTACTTCAAGGGATACCCGAAGCATTCTTAGCCAGTCGTACAAAGTAGTATTGACTCTAATGGCTACTATTTTATCTGGACCATCAAGAGTACTAAAAAGGCCTTGACCAAAACCCGACTCAAAAAAAGGATGATATAGATTAGGCGTCATTATTGACGCTACAACAAGCAGTCCGATAGTCAATATGCCCAGACTAACCACCGGCCGCCAACGACGATGGCGAATAAGCCAAAAAATAATTGCTGCCACAGGTATAAGCGTGATGTTGGGCTTTATAAGCAATAAAGTCAGCCAGATACCAGCCAAAATATCATTCTTGCTTTGTAATGCAAGCAATGTTCCTATTAGCAAAGCAAATAAAATAATACCAGTTTGTTCATAGCGCCAAGTGATCCAGGCGAAAACAAATGTTACTAATACATATAGAAGCCATCGATGCCAACCTATTTTCGGCCATTGGAACAATTTACTGAGTTGCCACAAACTAAAATTCCACAATACTAAATTAAAAAACATCCAAAGACTACGAGCGATATTGAATGGCAACCACGCAAATGGGATTATGAACCAAGCAAAAAATGGAGCATAATAGTATGGGTTATTTCCAATTACTCCTGTTGTTGTGAGAAGTACGGGGGCTAATGTATGATAGTCGTAAGGATTACCACCTGCCATAATTACGCGGGCGGCGGCATAGTAACCGCGGAAATCTTGCCCGAACCACAGGAGAGCAGTAGCGGCCATGACTATACTAGCAATCAGCCATGCAGAAAGGGTAGCGAAGTTTAGCCGTTTGATGAAAATTGTTTTCTTATCCATGATATTCTATACAAACGGAGTTGGTGAATCGAATTTTGCGATCGATGAAGAGCCATCGCGGTAGGGAGGGCATTTACCCGCCTTCCCCCCGCACAGATCCTGGCGTGCGGAATTATCACACCGGGCTCTTCGAAGGTACTCGCTTCTGTATGATAACTCATTTGGCTGCCAGTTGCTTGTTTCCCGCAGTGAGGTTGGCACAGTTTATTCGGCCCTGCATGTCCGAGTTGTATTTTCTTTGCGAGTTACGTATCTCTGTCAGCTCCTTCCCCACACCTGCACAGAACCGCAGGTGTTGTGTGTGAACGGCGTCACCGTCTCGGAGTACCACGAACTGATCCGCCTCATGCAGGTCTTCGGCTTTCCTACTTGATATTTTAGTCTGCCTACCCACCTTGCGCCAGACTTGTTCAGGGATCTGCTCAAAGAGGGCAATCTTTTGCAGTCCATGCCGGAAGGCAGCGCTAGTCCGGATGCACGTATCGAATTCTCCAGAGTCTGAATGGTTTCCTTGTTGGCTTCGGCAGTTTTACATCGCCAAATGGAGTCCGCATCGGCCGGCTTAAGTCCAAGAAGTGAAAGAAGAAGGCTATGCGGAGATCACCTATCCAGTCTTTGGCTGGTACTCGTTGCAAGAAGGGTCAGCCTCGATTCTCCACCCCCAATGGTCGAGTATTCTTTCGTCCCATGGAACCTGCCAATTGGCGCGTGGTTGACCTGGTATCTCTTGAGTGAAACCTCCAAAATCGAACTCGCCGGTGGACCCTCTAATTCTCATCTCGACGAGATAGACCGGGTCCTGTGCCCTGATAGGGTACACGCCGGTGACATCTGACTGTGCACTTATCTGCCCACGCCCTGCCTGGCATCCATATTCGGAGCACTGGGATAGCGCTGCCCAACGGTTTGCGTTCTCATAGCACCTTGTAAGGGTAATGACACTGCGAAGCGGCGTCCGGTGCAACCCGGGTTAAAGCGCTAAAACCAAAAATGCTCATTTTGATTAAACCTTACCGCATAATCCCTGGTTATTTGGGGAACTTTCCTCACCAGGATTTCTTGCGCATTATGATTAGCTACCCAAAATGAAAATGTTCCAACAATGCTGCCAAGAAAGAAGCCCTCAATCAATCGTTGATAATTTTCCGGCAGTCCCCGCAAGCTCCGATATCCTTGAAGACAAAACTTATGTAATTCTTCCTTCATATCACTTAGACATATGCCTAGATCGAACATGTAATTTCCAAATGCACAAAAGGAAAAATCGATCAATCGAATGTTTCCTTCGTGGTAAAGCATATTTCCTTTGTGCATATCTGCGTGCATAATGCCGTGCAATTCCGGGATTTCATCCAAACTGCCAATCATACCGATCAGTAATGAAATTGATTCCGATAATTCAGAATAGTCTGACGCATTTATTCGCCCGTCGTTTACTGCAGGCTTCAAGCCAATTAGCTTTTTCTCAAAATATTGGACGTCACGTCTTGGGCGTGTGAAACCATCAGGAATTTTCCATCGGCTTGCTTGATTGTGTAATGTCGCCAGGATTGTTCCAATTTGATAGGCTGTTTCTTCATTTTCTAATTCTCGATGATAAGGCTCACCTTCAATCCAGCTCAGTAATGTGCTGTTAGCTGTTGTCCCATCATCAATGGGAATGCTTGTCACCAGTGCGCCTGATTTATTCCGAATTGGCTTTTGAATGACCAGATTAGTTTCTTGCTCTAACGCCAACATCCAAGTAACTTCAGAATTCACCATATCAAAGTCTGCACCATGAGTTCCCATTGCCAAAGTCATTGGAATGTGAATACGGAGAAGCAACGACTCTGAATTTGAAGTTGTGACCTTATAGGTAATATTATCGCTGTGCCGAATAAAAAATTGACGAGGTCCCAACAACTCGTAATTTTCCAAAACATGCTTTGCTATCTCGTCGTACTTGGTTATTTTTTGTGCCATGTTTTCGAATTATCCAAAGCACTCTAACGGTTCGCGTTCGTGGAACGTAGTGGATCACCCTGCCGAAGGTCCCCATCAAGCGGGAATGGGGACCCCTGCGGGGCACAGTCTGGTGGCGAGAGAGGATGACCCCGATTAGAAAGCTAAATACCTTAAGTGACCGGGCCTGCCCATAGAAAATCAGAGATACATGAACGGCGTCGTTTTTGAAAATTGGTGCGATGCCTTTTTGTGGTTAACTTGCCAGTCAAATTTTCCTTGCAAATAGCCTTGGTTAGTTTCTTAGAAGGCTGTGTCAGCCTGCTATCTCATCATTATGTCTGTTTTTATCCTTAATAAGAGCGTAAGAGAATATAATCCCCAAAAGTACATTTACAGCAGCGTAAATCCAGTACGCACTCTCTGGTTTTCCTTCTATTCCATGTAAAAATGGTAGTAATGGTGCAGCCGTATTGTTCATTGCATGAAAAAATATCACAACGATAAGTTTCTTGCCGCTCGAATTATATAACCAGGCATACATGATCGATATACTTGTGGTCATCATTACGAAAGCCAAAAACGAGTATGCGCTATGCAAATCTCCCGCCATAAACCATAAGGGTAAATGCCAGAAACCCCAGATTACACCGATGACTAAACTTGCTGGTATGACCCCGATTTTTTCTTGTAAAGGCTCCTGAGCATAACCTCGCCAACCAAATTCTTCTTGTCCACCGCCAATTATCATCATGAGAAGAAAGTATGGAATCGCCAAAACTATCGGTGCGACAGATATTTCGGTCGGAAATAGAGTTTTGGCAACATCCAAGCCAATAGCGGGTGCCAGATAATGAGCTATCGCATGAATAAAAACTGGCAACGCCAACGCAATAACCAAATATATTGGCTTTACGTGAAAATCAAACGCCTGCCCTAAAAATTCTTTTGTTCCCTTCCAACCTGCCTCCCGGGCAACAAGTGTGATTGCAGCCATCAGAGGTGCGAAAGCTCCGATAATAACAACCACAATTGAATACCCGGTTACATTAAAGGGTAAATCAATTCCTATTCCATCCAACACAGAAGGTATCCAAATGACCCATGAATAGGCAAACGTCAGTAAGAAAAAATACCAGGGATTTCTGTTTATGTGGCGCTTTGTCATCATTATTTCCCTTTGTCTACTTATCAATGCAGGCTAACTGCTTATAGACTTCAAATACTATTTTTTGCATCAATTGCTGCATGCGTCCACCTGATCCATAAAAGTATGGCCACCACTTGAGACCAGTATAGAACGAATTCAACCCGAAATCAACAGCCTGACATAAATGTTATAATCTCCGCCATGCGTAACAAGCGTTTTACCCGTATCATTCTTTACCTACTGGTCGCCGTTGCCGCGGCGGTCGGGTTTTATTACCTCCCGCCGGTGCACGCGCGACTCTCCTGGCGGCTCGACAACCTGCGCACCCAGATCATTTACTTCTTCCGCCCGCCGGACCAGGCCGTCTTCCAGCCAGCCCAGCAGGACCAGCTGGCGGCCATGGTCAGCGCCACGATGCAGGCCCTGCAGGACAAGTCCACACCCACGCCGAGCCGCACGCCCAGCCCGACGGCGGGTCCCACTTCCACACCGACCATCACGCCCACGCCGCTGCCAGAGCAGGTCTCGCTGCCGGGTGTGGTCTACGTCGACCAGTTCAACCGCTGGAACTACTGCGGTCCGGCCAACCTGACCATGGCGCTCAACTTCTGGGGCTGGAAGGGCACGCGCGACGACGTGGCCAAGGCCATCAAGCCGGGCGAGAACGACCCCAGGAAGAGCTTCATCGACCGCGGCAAGACCGACAAGAACGTCATGCCCTACGAGATGGTCGATTTCGTCAACAACGACACCGAATACCGCGCCCTGTTCCGCTACGGCGGGGACGTGGCGCTGTTCAAACGCCTGATCGCGGCCGGCTTCCCGCCCATCGCCGAGAAGGGCTACTACGAGAAGGACTACTCCGGCAAGGTCGGCTGGCTGGGGCATTACCAGTTCGCCACCGGCTACGACGACGCCGCGGGCGAGTTGATCGTCCAGGATACCTACCGCGAGGGCAAAGATTATCACATCGACTACCAGACCTTCGCCGAAGGCTGGCGCTCGTTCGACAACCTGTTCATCGTGGTCTACCCGTCCGAGCGCGAGGCAGAACTGCTTGCGCTGCTGGGTCCCTACGCCGACCCACAGTGGGCCGCCCAGCACGCCCTGGACGAGGCTGACCAGGATATCCAGGACCTGAGCGGGATCGACCTGTTCTTCGCCTGGTTCAACAAAGGCACCAGCCAGGTACAGTTGCAGCAGTACGCCGACGCGGCGCTGGCTTACGATCAGGCCTTCCAGATCTACGCCACACTGGGCAACGACGACAAGCAGCGCCCCTACCGCATCATGTGGTACCAGACTGGCCCCTACTTCGCCTACTATTACTCCGGCCGCTATCAGGATGTGATCGACCTGGTCAATACCACGCTCGATACCATCAGCGAACCGGATCTGGAGGAAAGCCTGTACTGGCGCGGGCTGGCCGAATACGCCCTGGGCGATTCGGGCTCGGCCTTCAAGGACGTGCGCCAGGCGGTCTATCTCAACCCGCACTTCCAGGCCGGCCTGTCCAAGCTGCAGGAGTGGGGCATTCAACCGTAGTTATGAAACTCCTCCATTTCGCCGACGCCCACATCGACATGGCCAACTACGGCCGTCACGACCCCGAGAGCGGGCTGCCGCTGCGCGTGCTGGACTTTCTCAAATCGCTGGACGAGATCGTCGACACGGCAATTGACGAAAAAGTCGACCTGGTGCTTTTCGCCGGGGACGCCTACAAGGACCGTGCCCCCTCCCCGACCTTCCAACGCGAATGGGGCCGGCGTATCATGCGCCTGTCGGAGGCGGGCATCCCGACCCTGCTGCTGGTCGGCAACCACGACCTGTCCCCCGCCGCTGGGCGCGCGCACGCCATCCAGGAATTCGACACGCTGCAGGTGCCGCACGTGCGCGTGCTGGCCAGTCCGCAGTTCCTCACCCCCGATGAATTAGACCTGCCGGCGCAGGTTATCGCCCTGCCGTGGATCTCGCGCTCCGGGCTGATGGCCGCCATCGACACCAGCGATCTCGACCCGGCGCAGGTTTACCAGGAGATGGAAATCCGCCTGAGCGACCTGGTCGCGGAGTGGCTGGAGGAGGCAGACCCGGCATTGCCAATCATCCTGACCGCCCACGCTTCTGTGCAGGGCGCCAGTTTCGGCGCCGAAAGGACGGTGATGCTGGGCAACGACCTGGTGCTGCCGGGCTCGCTGGTCAAGGACCCGCGGCTGGACTACGTCGCGCTGGGCCACATCCACAAGCCGCAGAACCTGAACGGGCCCGGACCCGACCCCAAGGACGAGACGCCCGTCGGCCACCCGCCGGTGATCTACCCCGGCTCGATTGAGCGTGTCGATTTCGGCGAAGCGGGCGACAAGAAGTATTTCATCATCGCTGAGGTCGAACGCGGCGAAACAAAGGTCGCATGGCGCGAACTGAAGCACATCCGGCCCTTCATCGACCGGCGCCTGGAACTAACCTCACCCGAGAATGTCAGTGAGGCGCTGATCAAGGCGCTGCCGCCTGCCAAGCAGATGGAAGGGGCGATCGTGCGCCTGATCGTCGAATACCCGCGCGACTGGGAGTCCCTGATCGATGAACCGACCCTGCGCGCCCAGGCCGAGGGCGCCTTCGAATTCCACCTGATCAAGCGCCCGCAGGTCGAAGCCCGCATCCGCCTGCCCGCCGACCAGACGGTCAGCAGCCTATCCCCACTCGACCTGCTGGACCAGTACTGGCACGCGGTCCACACCGAACCAGACGAGCTACCGGACCTTGAAAAGCTGGCGCGCGAGATCATCACCGGCGACGCAGAATCTAAAAGATAAAAAATAAGCCCGGGTATGCCGGGCTTATTAATCACACCGTCCTGGGTAGGTGCGGGCGCTCGCGCAAACTCCAACTTCCGGCCTGCAGATCGAAGACCAGCTCGTAGACCTGATTGCCAGACATGACCAGCACATGCAAGCCGGCCTCGTCACGCCACTGGCGCCCACTGTCGGATACTTCCACCGTGCGATTGCCGTGCACGAAACGCAGCACCGTCACCTCCCCATTGGGGGCAAAACGGGCGGTGACTTCGATCTCAGTCATCGGGCACTCTCCGGACGGGCATCCAGCTCCAGCGGGCTCACGCCCTGCAAATAATCGCATACCAGCTGCAAAACCGCCTGGGATGATTCCAGCTTGTTCTGGCGCCGGTCGCCGTCCCAGCAGAAAACGCGCGCCCAGGCGCCGTCGGCTGCTACCAGGCCGATCCAGGTCGTGCCGACCGGTTTGTGCGGCAGCCCGCCGCCCGGACCGGCAATCCCGCTGACCGAGACACCCAGATCCGCGCCCAGGGCTTTGCGGGCACCCTGCGCCATCTCCAGGACTGTCTCACGGCTGACCGCACCGTAAGCCTGCAGCGTGTCCCACGAGACCCCCAGGCTGTCGACCTTGGCCTCGTATGCGTAAGCCACGAAACCGCCCAGAAAGTATTCCGACGAGCCAGGCACGTCCGTCAGGCGGTTGGCTACCAGGCCGCCGGTGCAGGATTCGGCCACCGCCAGTTTCAGTCCCTTTTGGCGCAGCAGACGCCCAAGTTCGATTTCAAGCTCTTCTTCCAAACCTCACTCCTTAGCAAAAACTGTCGGGATTCTACCGCGGTTTCAAGACCCGCGCAGTACGCTGTAGACGTCAAAACTGCCCGGATTGAGGATCGACCCGGCCAGCATGAAAAAGATAGTCAGCAGCAAAGCCACACCGGACAGGATCATGCCCGAAATGGCCAGCCAGCGGCGCGAGGAGCGCATCCCGACCACGCCGACCAGCAAGCCGATGATCGAGAAAGGGGCGCCGCAGAAAGGCGTCACCCACAGGAACAGGTTGAGCATACCCAGTAGGAAGGCCGCCAGGGCAAAGCCTTTCTGGTCGACCCGCCTGGAGGCAGGAGCAGGTGGGAATGTGTTTGGGTTTGCTTCTTCAGGCATAGGCACTCACTGGCATCCCTTGTATCACAAATGCGCTTAAAAATCCAATCAACAAGAGGCCTCCGGCAAGCACCGGAGGCCTCTTGTCAAAACAAATTTATTCTAGTAATACCCGCTGCCCAGGCTCTGATTGATCGTGCTGAAAATGTTGCCGATCGTTGGTCCAAGCGCGAAGAGGGCAACCAGCACACAGCAGAACACCAGCAGGAAGATCACCAGACCCGGCAAAATTGCCGCGCCGATAGCTGCACCCCAGCCGAAAGCGTTAACGCCTTTGACCGCCATGACGTACAGCACCAGGGCATAGATCGCGGCCAAAAAGGCAATGATCCCAAAGCAGAACCCAACGAACGGGATCAGCCCAAAGAGCGAGATCAAAGCGGTTAGCACCGCGAAGGGCACGTAGATGGCGCTAGAAGCGTATAGCAATTGATTATAAGTGCCGGTTCCGCCAAACATGCGCGCCACCATTTGCACCAGTGCCACTCCAATCGCAAAGAAGATCACCATCAAGACCGCCCCAATCGGGACGCTGCAAATCATGGTGGTCAACCCAACCCCAATTCCATTGTTCCCACCCATTCCGCTTTGTTCCAGGATGCGCCGGATGGAAGCTGACTGAACGATCGTGGTCATCAGCGAGCTGAGCAAGGCGGCTATAAAGACCCACAGGTAAGCCTTGCCGGGGCTGGCGCCCGGATCGTTGGCGATCCTGGTAAAGGTCTCCGGGTTGGGTTTGGTTACAGCCATGATCCAGGTCTGGAAGACTGACATCGGGGTCCCGGACGGAGCAGGCTCAAAAGATTGCATTTCTTGTGACATTGCTACCTCCTTATTGATTCGTATGCTCCTTTATAGCATATCTGGTAGGGATAATTCAATAAGCAGTTCCGAATTCGACGGCAGGAACCGGCCATCATTCCCATGTTAGAATTCAGGGCATGGAAGTCTCGGAGAGCTTGCAGGGTATTCTCGATACCTTGCCAACAAAACCCGGCTGCTATCTGATGAAGAACGCCGACGGCAAGATCATTTACGTCGGCAAGGCGATCAATTTAAAGAACCGGGTGCGCTCCTATTTCCACAGCAGCGCCCAACACGACGCCAAAACACGCCGTCTGGTGCACGAAATCGCGGATATCGAATGGATCGTGGTCGGCTCGGAGCTCGAGGCGCTGATCCTGGAAATGAACCTGATCAAGCGCCACCGGCCGAAATTCAACGTCCGACTGAAGGACGACAAGCGCTATCCCTACATCAAAGTCCACTGGGCCGAGCCCTTTCCCAAGGTGACGGTCACGCGCCAGATGCAGGACGACGGCTCGCGCTACTTTGGGCCATATACCTCAGCCTGGGCCGTTTACCAGACGCTGGACGTGCTGCGCCGCATCTTCCCCTACCTGACCTGCGACCGAGAAATCAGCGGCCAGGACAAGCGCGCCTGTCTGTACTACGACATCAAGTTATGTACAGCTCCATGCATCGGTGCCATTGACCAGGCCGGCTACCGCCAGATGATCTCTGACCTGATGGAATTCCTCAACGGGCGCACGGAGGGCATCCTGGCCCGCCTGGAAGTTGATATGAACCAAGCTGCCGAGGAATTGCGCTTCGAGAAGGCTGCGGCCCTGCGCGACCAGCTCAAAGCCCTGCAGGCCATCATCGAACGCCAGAAGATCGTCTTCGCCTCGGATTACCTCGATTCGGACGTACTGGCCATGGCGCGCGCGGACGGCGAAGCCTGCGTGCAGGTCTTCTTCATCCGCGGCGGCAAGCTGATCGGTCGCGAATACTTCATCCTGGAAGGCACGGAAGATACCCTGGATTCCGAGGTGATGGGCGAGTTCATCAAGCAGTTCTACACCGAATCAGCCAGCGTTCCCCGGCAGGTGCTGCTGCCGCAGCAAATCGAAGAGGCCCAGATCATCCAGCAGTGGCTGCGTTCGCGCCGCAGCGGGGACAAGGTCGAGATCAAGGTTCCGCGCAGAGGCCAATCTCACGATCTGATCGAGATGGCGGCCGAGAACGCCGCCGAGACGCTGCAAGCCTTACGCGCTCAATGGGAAGCGGACGCCCACAAGCAGGAACAGGCACTGGCCGAGCTGCAGCAGGCGCTGGAACTGCCCGAACCGCCCAACCGCATCGAATGCTACGACATCTCCAACACGCAGGGGACGGCCATCGTCGGCTCGATGGTGGTCTTCACCCGGGGGGTACCGGATAAGAAGCTTTACCGGCGCTTCAACATCGCCTCGGTGATCGGCGCTCCGGACGATTTCGCCAGCATGCAGGAAGTTCTGACCCGGCGCTTCAGACGCTGGCAGGCAACCCAGGATATGGCCGACCGGCCTGGGGCTAAACCCGATCCGTCCTTCGGCTTTTTACCGGATTTGATCATCGTCGATGGCGGAAAGGGCCAATTGAGCCGCGCCGTCGCCGTCCTGGAACAGTTCGACTTATTCGGCAAAGTACCGGTCGTCGGGTTGGCCAAACAACAGGAGGAGATTTTCTTCCCGCGCAGGTCCCAATCCTTGCGGCTGCCAGGTCACTCGCAGGGGTTCTATCTGGTGCAGCGCATCCGCGACGAGGCGCATCGCTTCGCCATCACCGCCCACCGCAAGCGGCGCAGCAAACAGGGCATGGCTTCCATCCTGGACTCGATCCCCGGCATAGGACCAACGCGTCGAAAAAACCTCTTGAAACATTTCGGTTCTGTGGATATGATTAGGTCAGCATCCTTTGAGGAATTAACTTCCGTACCCGGAATTACCCAGACTGTGGCGGAAAGCATCAAGGCCCAGCTGGAATGAGAATTGGAACCAAATGGTAAAAAAAATCTGGATTGTGGACGACGACGAGGAAATGAGCCAGGCGATCCAATTAATGTTAAAATTGCTGGATTGCGAGACAGCTTCCTATTTCAACGCCCGTTCCGCCGCCAAAGCCATTCTCGGAGGCGAACGTCCGGACCTGTTCATCCTGGACATCAATATGCCAGAGGTGACCGGGCTGGACTTGCTTGAATTCCTGCGGCATCGGACCGAATCGAAGAATATCCCGGTCATCATGCTCTCGTCCGAGGCCGCCGATGTGACCGTCGACCAGGCTCTGGCCCTCGGTGCAGACGGGTACGTCACCAAACCGGTTACGATCGAGGAGTTAGAACGCGTCATGGCGGAAGCCATTCGACGACGCGAGAAAGAGAGGTAAGAAAAGTGGCCAAGAAAACCACGAAGAATAAGCCCAAGAAGAACCGGGCCAGCCGCCAGCAGCAGATGATGCGCCTGGCGATCATTATCGTTTCCGCCATCCTGCTGTTATCGATGGTGTTGTCACTGGTCAAACTCTAAGCGAATACGGGACGAAATGGTATAATCACAAAGCGCGGCGCTGGTAGCCGCGCTTTGTGTCGAATACAGGAAATCAAGGGAACGTATGCTCGAAAAACTTGCTGGGATCGAAGAACGTTACGAAGAACTCGGCCACGAACTGATGCGGGTTGGCGAAGACTATCAACGCGCAGCCGAACTCAACAAAGAACGCACCGAGCTGGAGACAATCGTTGAGAGGACTCATGAGTACCGCGAGGCGCTCAAGCAGCTCGAAGAGGCGCGTGCCATTCTCGACTCGGAAGAGGGCGAGGAATTGCGGGCCATGGCTGAGGCCGAAATCGAAAAGCTCGATGCGACCATCGCAAAGCTCGAAAATAAGATCAAATCGATGCTGGTACCGAAGGATCCGCGCGACGACAAGAACGTCATCTTCGAAATCCGCGCCGGGACCGGCGGCGACGAGGCGGCTCTGTTCGCAGCCGACTTGTTCCGCATGTATACGCGCTATGCCGAACGCCAGGGCTGGAAATCCGAAATCCTGTCGGAGAACGCCATCGGCATCGGCGGCTACAAAGAAATCATCTTCCTGATCAAAGGCAAAGGCGCCTACTCCAAGCTGAAATACGAGTCGGGCGTGCATCGCGTTCAGCGCATTCCGGTCACCGAGTCCTCGGGCCGCATCCACACCTCCACCGCCACGGTGGCCGTGCTGGCGGAAGTCGAGGATGTCGATGTCGACATCCCGGATTCCGACCTGCGCATCGATGTCTTCAAGTCGGCCGGGGCGGGCGGACAGAACGTACAGAAGAACGCCACCGCCATCCGGATGACCCACATCCCGACCGGCATTGTGGTCGCCTGCCAGGACGAGCGCTCGCAACTGCAAAACAAACTGCGTGCCTTGTCAATCATGCGCGCCCGTTTGTACGAAATCGAAGAGGAGAAACGCCGCTCCGAGCGCGAAGAAACCCGCCGCTCGCAAGTCGGCACGGGCGAACGCTCGGAGAAAATCCGCACCTACAACTATCCGCAGAACCGCGTCACCGACCACCGCATCGGGCTTTCATCCTACAACCTGCCCGGCGTGATGTATGGCGATATCGACGACTTCATCGAGGAGTTATCCACGCGCGACGAAGCCGAAAGGCTGGCCAGCACCGGCTTGGAAGACGAGCACGAAGAATAGCCCAATGGGCGCTTCCGAGCCGTGGAGCGAGCTGGCAGCCCTGTCCCTGATGATGAGTATCCCGGGCATGGTAATATTCGTCATCCTGCAGCGCTCGCTGCTGGAAAGAATGATGTTCGGGGCAATCGATGAGTAAGTCTCAAATCCTCAACCTGCTCGAACGGGCTGCAGCCCGGCTGGGGACCGTCAGTGAAACCCCCAACCTGGATGCCCAGGTGCTGCTGGCTGAGATTACCGGCAAACCGCGTACCTGGGTCATGTCGCATCTCGAGCTGGAACTCGACGCCAATCAACTTGCATGCCTCCAAAGCGCCATGCGACGCCTTGGAAAGGGCGAATCACTGCCTTACGTGCTGGGACACTGGTCATTCTTTGGCCTGGACCTGGAGATCACGCCCGAGGTGCTCATCCCGCGTCCGGAAACTGAACTGATGATCGAGAAGGCGCTGGATTGGCTGCGGCGACTCCCGGAACGACGCACCGTGGCGGATGTGGGGACCGGCTCGGGCTGCATCGCCGTCGCGCTGGCGGTTCACATACCCAGCCTGCACCTGCTCGCCACCGATATTTCCCCGTCCGCGCTGGAAGTGGCCAAGCGCAACGCGCGTAAGTTCGGCGTTGAACAGCATATCGACTTTGTCGCATGTGACCTGCTGCCCCCGCACCCCGACCCCCTCCCGACCGATGAACACTTCGACCTGATCTGCGCCAACCTGCCCTACATCCCGACCGAAACCCTGCAGAAACTGCGCATCTACGGCCGCGAACCGAGCCTGGCCCTGGACGGCGGCCCCGACGGCCTGGACCTGATCCGCCGCTTGATCGGCCTGTCGCAGGAATGGCTGGCGCCGGACGGGATGCTGCTGCTCGAATTGGAAAGCTCACAAGGCGCGGCTGTGCTGTCGCTGGCCTACGACTTCTTTTCGGAAGCGCAAATCCTCCTGCACCAGGACCTGGCCGGGCACGACCGGTTGCTGGAAATCCACCTGCCTGGCCAGCTGTAATCAGCATGGAAACCAAAATCATCCCTGCCGACCACCCCCAAGCCATCCCTCAGGCGCTCGCAGTACTGCGCGCCGGCGGGCTGGTGGCCTTCCCAACTGACACGGTTTACGGCGTGGGGGCCTTGGCCTTTGACCAGAAGGCCATCGAAAAGATTTACCTGGCCAAGGACCGCTCGACTGAAAAAGCCATCCCAATCCTGATCGCTGACCCGGATGACCTGGACCGGGTCGCCTCGGAAGTGACACCGGTTGCCGGCAAGCTGGCAGCGCGCTACTGGCCCGGCCCGCTGACTCTGGTAGTCCCCAACCACCCGTCCCTGCCGAACAACCTGTCTCCGCAGGCAACAGTCGGCGTGCGCGTGCCCGACCATCCTGTAGCCCGTGCGTTATTGCGCGCCGCCGGACCGATGGCAGTCACCTCGGCTAACCGTTCGGGGGAGCCGAGTCCCTCCACGGCGAGGGAAGTGCTGGCCCAATTGGACGGACGCATCGCGCTGATCCTGGATGGAGGCCTCGCTCCCGGCGGCGTGCCGTCCACTGTGGTCAACTGCCTGGGTGCGGACCCACTGATCCTGCGCCCGGGGCCAATATCGCACGACGAAATCCAGGCAATTTTCTCATCACGCTCTTAATTTTTATTCATGTTCTTCTTAACCAGATCAGTAAAATATAGATAGCATTCTCCTCATAACAAACCCCGTAGGGACTTGGGCCAGTCCTAACCGGGGTTTTTGGTTTAAATGGGGCAATTATGGTCCGAATTTTCTAATCCACTTCTTAGCTACCATTCAGGTTGCATTTATGTCAAAGCCTATAATTAGTATTGCATTCTCCTCTACAAACCGCGCACGGGCCTGGGCCGGCCCAATACGCGGTTTGGGTTTTAATATTAAAGTGCGCGGATTTTGAACTGCGCACTTTTTGTTATTTAGAATTAGCGTTCACGTAAACGCGGGTCGCCGACCTCCTGTAAACCCAGGGCAACGAAATAGAAGGCTGAAGCAAATAGCGAGAGCGCAATCGCTGGCGGCAGCAGGACATTCCACTGTGGGGGGATGCCCATACGTTCCGAGAAGGTGAAGGCATTGTAGATCATCGCCCCCCAGTTGGCGTGCGGGCGGGTGAAACCGAAGAACGAGATAAAGCCATCCGACACGACCGCACCGACCACGGTCAGCATCATGTACAGGGAAGCCAGCGGCAGCATATGCGGAATCAGGTGGTTGAAGATGATATGCCCCGCCCCGCCCCCAGAAACGCGTGCGGCAGCGATGAAGGGCTTGTGCATAACGCTCAGCCCGTAGGAACGGAACACCACCGCGGCCGTGGATGGGCCGGCGATCAATCCATAGACCAAGCCAAACTGGAAGGGTGTGATTTCATTATAAGCCGAGCCGACGATGATCATCATGATCGGAGCCGGCAACAGCAGCATGGCATTGGAGAGATGCGTGAAGGCGTTGTCCAGCCAGCGTCCGCCGAAGTAAGCCGAGAAGGCTCCAATCAGCGTACCAGCGATGGCGGTCACAACCGCAGCCGTAAGGCCGACAATGAAGGAGGGTCCTGCCGCCGCCATCAGCAGACTGAGCACGTCATGACCGAGCCAGTCTGTGCCAAGGAGATGCTGCCAAGAAGGAGGGGAGGGGTGGATGAAAATCTGGAAGTCGTAACCGATGGTCGGGTCGTAAATCCGCGGCGCCCAGACGTAAGCCAACAGCAACGGGAGGGCAATCACCATCAGGGCAAACAGAAAAATAACGGAAAGCCCAAACATCGCCAGGCGGTTTTGCCTGAACACCTCCCACCCTGCCCGGAAGCGTCTCCAACCGGCAATGATGCGCTGCTGCAACAATTGCCAGCGATTTAAAGTCGAAATCGGTGCGGAGGCGCTGCTCATTCAAAGCCTCCGGAAAAAGTCTGGCGGGTGCGGATGCGCGGGTCAAGCACAAAAGATGCCAGGTCCAGGATCAGGCGTGCCAGCATCGATACCAGGCCGACGATGACCAACATGCCCATCACGACCGGCATGTCTTGCGAGGCCATCGAGCGAAATAAAGC
>Ga0315535_1001333_pt1 | contig 16468 bp, 20 predicted proteins | sample SalMarSW160220MG_2_FD_203092 | JGI IMG/M metagenome (GOLD analysis project Ga0315535, IMG submission 203092) | Salt marsh sediment microbial communities from the Plum Island Ecosystem LTER, Massachusetts, United States - Salt Marsh Sediment SW1602-20 ...
TCGCACATGATGTAATCTCGCGGATCAAACAACCCTCTCTCCAGGAACGGATCTCCGAACTGGTGGGCAAGAGACTGCGCGGAGAACTTTCAAGGTGTAACAACTGCGCCATGAACTGCCACGACTAAACCCTGAAAAACATGGCCTTCGAAATCAGCCAGGTCCGGAACGATTTTCCCATATTGAACCAGCAGGTTTACAATAAACCGCTGGTCTATCTGGATAACGGAGCCACCACCCAGAAACCGTCTGTGGTGACCGATACCATCAGGGAGCTGTACAATCTGCAAAATAGCTCCATCCACCGGGGTATCCATTACCTGAGTGAGCAGATGACCGGCCGCTATGAACATGCGCGGGAGAGTGTCCGCTCGTTCCTCAACGCGGCATCCACCAACGAAATAGTATTTACCAGCGGTGCCACCGGATCCATCAATGCACTGGCCTTTTCCTTCGGAGAGAAGTACGTGGGAAAGGAAGATGAGGTGCTGATCTCTGAGATGGAGCACCACTCGAACATCGTACCCTGGCAGATGCTATGCGAGCGCAAGGGTGCCAGGCTGAAGGTAATCCCCTTTGATGATTCGGGAATGCTGGATATGGACGCGCTGGACGCCTTGCTTGGTGAACGCACCAGAATTGTCGCGTTGGCTCATGCCTCCAACTCACTGGGAACCATCAATCCGGTGAAAGAAGTGATCCGAAGGGCACATGACAAAGGAATTCCGGTGATGCTTGACGGAGCCCAGATGGTCCAGCACGGAGAAGTGGATGTGAGGGAACTGGATTGTGATTTTTATGTTTTTTCCTCCCATAAGATCTTTGGTCCCACCGGATCGGGTGTGCTCTATGGCAAAGAAGCCAGGCTTGAAGAGATCCCTCCCTACCAGGGAGGCGGTGATATGGTGGACCAGGTCACCTTTGAAAAGACCACATACAACACCCTTCCATTCAAATTTGAGGCCGGTACCAGCAATTACATCGGTGCCATCGGTCTGGCCAAAGCCCTGGAATATATCGGAACACTCGGCATAGACGGGATCAGGCAACATGAAGAGCAACTCATCAGCTATACACTCGGTAAACTGGGTGAGATCCCGGGGCTGACACTGTATGGAAAAGCGAAAGAGCGCATTTCGGTATTCTCCTTCCTGCTGGAAAATATTCATGCGTATGATGCGGGGATGATCCTGGACAAGATGGGCATTGCGGTGCGTACCGGGACTCATTGCACCCAGCCTGTCATGGATCATTTCGGCATTTCGGGAACCATCCGGGCCTCTATGGTGTTGTATAATACCACCGATGAGGTGGACCAGCTTGTACGGGGAATAGAAAAAACCATACAAATGTTATCATAACAGAACAGATTTTACAATGAACCTGAATGACATACAAAAGGATATCGTGGATGAGTTTTCGGTTTTCGAGGACTGGCTGGACAGGTACGACTACCTGATTGAGCTGGGAAATGACCTGCCGGAAATCGATCCTGCTTTTAAAACCAATGAATACCTGATCAACGGATGCCAGTCCAAAGTGTGGCTTCATGCCGAGCTAGTGGACGGGAAGGTCATGTTCAGTGCCGACAGCGATGCCATCATTGTGAAAGGTATCGTGGCGCTTCTGGTAAAAGTGCTGAGCGGCCGGACACCCGCTGAGATTCTGGAAAACAAATTGTTTTTTATTGATGACATCGGCCTCAGCCAGAACCTCTCCCCAACCCGTTCCAATGGTTTGCTGGCCATGGTGAAAAAGATGCGTTTGTATGCTCTGGCCTACCAGGCGCAAAGTGAAAAGGTGAAAGGGAAAAGTTAAAAGGGAAAAGAGATGAGTGAGTCACTGGATTTTTTAGAAATAGAAGGGAAAATCGTGGAAGCACTGAAAAAAGTGTATGACCCCGAGATTCCCGTCAATATATATGACCTGGGTTTGATCTACAAGATCGACTTCACCGATAAGAAAGAGGCCAATATTGACATGACACTTACGGCCCCCAACTGTCCTGTTGTGGATATCCTGATCATGGATGTGGAGAATGCCGTGGGGGCCCTTGAGGAGGTGGAAAAGGTGAACATCAACCTGGTATTCGAGCCTCCCTGGGACAAGCATATGCTGTCGGAGGAAGCCAAACTGGAGCTCGGGATGCTTTAAAAGCATTCCTCAAGGAAAAAGGTGCAACCAAAGGAACTGAGGCGAATGCCGAAGAACGGAAAAAGTAAAAAAGAGATTTCGGAAGCCATCAGGGAGGAGGCGCTGCGGCTGGGGTTTGCCGACTGCGGATTTTCGCGGGCGGAAGCGTTGCCGGAAGATGCAGACCGGCTGAAAACATGGCTTGACCGGGGGTATCATGCCAGCATGGGCTACATGGCCAATCATTTTGAAAAGCGCAGCGACCCCACCGGGCTGGTGGAGGGGGCAAAGAGTGTGATCTCCCTTCTTTTCAATTACTACACAGACCGGGTCCAGCTGGATCCCAAAGCGCCGGTGCTCTCCAAATACGCCTACGGAAAAGACTACCACAGGGTGATGAAGGAGAAAATGGGGCTGCTCCTGGAATTTATCCGAACCGAAACAGGTGCGGTACAGGGACGGGCTTTCGTGGATTCGGCTCCGGTACTGGACCGCGCCTGGGCAATGAAGGCCGGGCTGGGCTGGATCGGAAAAAATACCAACCTGATCTCCCGCTGTGCCGGTTCATTTGTCTTTATCGGTGAACTGATCACCGACCTTGAGCTGGAATACAACCAGTTACCGGAAGGGGACTTTTGCGGCAGCTGTAACCGCTGCATTGAAGCATGTCCCACGGGTGCCATCCTGTCAAACCGAATCCTGGATGCAGGCTTGTGCATCTCCTACCAGACCATCGAGAATAAAAAGGCGATCCCGGGACCATTCAGGGGGAAGCTGGAGAACCGTTTCTTCGGATGCGACATCTGCCAGGATGTATGTCCCTGGAACCGGAAAGCCCTGAACCACGGTGAACCTGAATTTAACCCCTCAGCAGGACTCCTGGAGATGACCAGGGAGGAGTGGGAAAAACTGGACCGGAAAACTTATACCAGGCTCTTCAAAGGATCTGCTGTAAAGCGGGCCGGATTCCCCAAAGTGAAGGAGACCATCGCTTTTCTCGGGGCAGGGAACAAAGAAGATTGACTCTCCTGTAACAAGATGACAGGTTGCTCGTCTTATGAATAAATATCCAAAGACGACCATCATGAAAAAGCTCATTTTATCCACCATGGCCCTCCTGTTTGCAATTTCGCTGCTTGCACAGCCGGCAGGATACCACAGTGTCTACAATACCTATAGGGGGGAAAAGGGGGTGACCTCCATTTATGTCCCCGGCATCCTCATGAGATTTGTAGGAAGGTGTGCCGACTTCGATCAGGATGAGAGGCAACTGGTCCGCAGTCTGAGATCAGTCTCCGTTCTCACCATCGAAGACCAGGAGCTTTTCCCCGGTGTGAATTTTGCCCGGGAAATGGACCATACCCGCATGAGAGGTGATTATAACCTGCTGATGGAAGTACATGACGGGGATGAAGATGTGATTATCGCGGCCCGTGAGCAGCGGGGAAAGATCACCGACCTGATCGTGGTTGTGGGAGGCGAGGAGAACACGCTGGTTCATGTGCGCGGCAAAATGGATTGCGATCTCCTGGAGGAACTTGCCGAGGTGTCGGGTATAAAAGAACTGCAGATTACGGCCAATTTGTAATCAGCCCATTTGAAGGTCTGATTCGCCCTCAAGAAGTTACTTCAGGCCCGGCATCCATCACGGTGACCACGATGCTTCGCTTGCTGCGGGGACCGTCAAATTCACACAGGAAAATATTCTGCCAGGTAGACAGGCCCATCTTGCCATTCACGATGGGAATGGTCTCCTGGGGACCTACTATGCCAGCCTTCAGGTGTGAATCGCCATTGTCGTCCTGGTGATCATGCTCCCAGATACCGGCCGGTACCAGGCGGTTAAAAAGTGTGACAACGTCATTCTGGACCGACCGATCCCAATTCTCCTGGATCATGATGCCTGCCGTAGCGCCCTGGGCATAGACATTGACCAGGCCGGTTTGCACGCCGCTTTCGGATACGATGGCCTCCACTTGCCGTGTGATATCATAAAGGCCGTTATGGGTGGGGGTGGAGATATGGATGGTTCGCTGCATAATAATCAATACTAACGTAAGCCGGATTGATAGTTAATTCCTAATTCTCCGGCCACCTGCCTTAATGCATTATCTCTTGTCCAAATAGGGACATGATGTATCATTGCTGAAGCAAGTAAATGAACATCAATAAATCCCAATCCCTTGCCAAACAGCTTCCTGTCTTCTATCAGAATGAAGACCTCTTCATCCAGCACGAGATCTATGCTCTTAAGAGTCCTTAGAAGTGAAAGAACTTCTATCCGATTCGATATATTGCCACAGCTCAGTTCACCAAGAATAAATGGATGAATGCAAACCTGGTTTGAAAGAAGTAATTTTTTAAAATCCTCATCAGAATGATGAAAGTGATCAATCCAAACAGATGTATCCACTAAAATCATTCCGTGGCCGATTTTCTCCTTGGAATGCTTATCAGTTTCTTTTCACTTCCACCTAAGGCAGCAAGCCGTTTGGCACTCTCCTGGGCTATTAATGCTTCTAATCCCTTCCGCACCAGGGTGGTTTTTTCAGAAATTCCTGTAAGCCTGGATGCTTTTCTTAGAATCTGATCATCTATGTTCAATGTTGTTTTCATACTTGCAAGATATATGAAATGGATGTATTAGTCAATACACATTAGAAATATCACACTTATGCATCATTCCATTTTTCACCGGGTACATTCAAATGCCAAGAATCATTTTTCCTGCTGTTGCATACCTGGGCATTAACATTGACCAGGCCGGTCTGCACGCCGCTTTCCGATATAATGGCTTCCACTTGCCGGGTGATTTCATAGAGGCCGTTGCGGGTATTTGTACTTACATGTATGGTTTTTTGCATATTCCGGATCTTACTTTAACGGTACGGCTAATGATTTCCAGCTTTAAGCTTTTGGTTTACGTGGCCAAAACATACCAATTTGTTTTTGATATTGAACATAGTCCGTTTTATAACGCAAGACCAGGTCTTTTTCCTCGGCCAGGCTTATGATATAAAAAGCAGGGAACCATAAAAGGGAATAAATCGCCAAAAAAGGCGAATGGCAGGCGAAGGCGATAACCAGAAACAAAAACACCTCACCCACTGCCTGGGGATGGCGAATTTTTTCATAAAGCCCTTTATACATCTTATGGGATTTGTCCGGCATGGCTAGTTCGCTACCCGCGTCCATCATCCCTTTTATCATTAAGGTTAAGCTGGGTACGCAAATAATGACCGCTATGACTTCAGAGACCCACCAGGGCCATGGAAAGTGCAGGGGGACGAAGCTATCAATCGGAAGGGGATAAAAACAGAACATTATATAATTCGCGCACGCAACAGACATAAAGACCATGGACCAAATACGAATAATTCCGCACTTTTTATAAGCAATCTCACCCCACTGGTTCTCGAAAAAAGCTGGACTCACGCTCATATTGTACAGTTGCACAAATAAGACAGTTGAAAAGATAAGTACAAAAAAATTGATCCATGCAATCATAATAACCTCCTGTTCCTTATTAAAAATTAACCAATTATTGCTAACTATTTTTGTCGTTATTAAACCTCTTCTTCCTTGGTAATGTATTTATCTTCAATCAATACTATAACCGGTCTTTTTCCATGCTTCCATCATAACAGGATTTTTCTTAAGGTATTGGTCCACATACTTTTTAGGGACCAGGTTGAAGGGGCAGGAAAAATTGACGCACTTTGAACAGAGAAATTTTCCCACAATATAGATACAGGCTACCGAACTAATAAGAAAGGCGCCTGCAATCCCTGAGATTCCAAACATACCAATGAACGAATATTGTATACTTTGAGGAAATGCCCATAAAGTATAACCTATAAATATACCCGGCCAAATAAAAATGCTTGCTCCGAAAAAGACCATCAACGTCTTTTCCAATTTATTCATGGGACCGGGCTGGGATTTTCGTAGCTTCAGACTTCCTTCGTTAGCGTGGCAGTGCAGGGTCCTTCCCGGGGCTGCGTAAAAAGGGCAGTGGGAACATAAAAAGATCGGTTCTATGACAGCGACCATAATTGCATAATAGACCCCATATGAGATTAAAGGCCACCACATACCAGATATGTTTCCAGTGAGGACCAGTCCGAAAATAGCGATCAGACCCGGCGGTATCACAGCCGCGAAAAATCCCAAAAGAACACTGGTGTCGCGTTTACAATTAATATAACCGCTATTTGAGCAGCCGGAACAATCCGATGCCGTATCGTTGGTGCAAAGTAGCTGATTCATAGTATCCTCCATATCTATTTATAAAATAGATCACTAGTGTCCTGTAAAAAGCAAATGTTACTAAACAAGTTTTACAAAGTTCAGGTATCACATTAGAATTTCATCATTATTCCAGCTGTTGCACACTTCGCGTAGACATTGACCAGGCTAATGTGGGCGGGTGTGCTGATCTGAATGATTGATGAGACTGACAAGCATTTATTATCAGAAAATCTCCATTGAACAACTTAATTTTCTTGGGAATTAACGAGCTTATCTGAAATGTCTTACTCAAATGCTGATAAGATAGTCCGCCAAATCAATGCAGTTCCTTCATCCGTAACATCCAATTCATTTTCATATTCTGAGTGGTTCCCTTGTGCTTCAGGTGTGACCATGCGGACAAAGACAAAATTCTTGGAAGGGTCAACAATACAGATATTATGATATGCTCCCAGAAAGCCGTATCCTGATTTGTCCACACCTTCAAAAATTCCGTTGGTGTTTACAAACATTTGCCATCCATAACCACGACGACGAAAATCATCCTGACCATCGGCAACAGGTATATGAGAGAGCAGGGGATCATTGACAATGGCTTGATCAATAAAATCTTCACTAAGTAATTGTTCTCCGTTCCAACGGCCCTTGTTTAAATAGAACTGCCCGAACACAGCCAATTCACGCGCACTGATCAACACGCTGCGCCAACCCAGGCAATCACCTTGACGGGAGCGGAGCCAATCCGCTTCCAGTATACCAACCGAATTCAATATACGTTCACGTAAGAAGACAATTGGCTGCTTGCCGGATATTCTTTTTACGATAATCGACAGGGCATGAGAAGTCGCTTGTTCATAAGACCAGGCAGTTCCGGGTTCTCTTTCCAAAGGCCAGTTTAGCATCGCCTCAGTAGGATCAGGCGAATTGACAAATCCGTCGTAGTCCAGCTTTAAACCTGAGGTCATCGTTAAAAGATTTCTTATGGTAATCTCTTTTCGCTCATCATTGGCCCATTCAGTTAAAATGTTACAGGCTGGGTCATCCACCTTTAGTTTTCCATCATCTACCAGTAATCCGATGGCTGATGCTGTAAATGCTTTTCCCGCGGAATAAATATCAAAGCGTGATTGGGGACCAAAGTCATTCCAATAATATTCCCAGACCAGCTTGCCATTTACCAACAAACATGCTGCGCCGGTTTTGTTTGCTCCTAATAGTTCGGTCAACTCCTGCTCTAACACCTCAGATTTCATGCCCATTTCTTCCGGCTGAGCGACTGGTAGTTTTGTGAAATTCATTTGTCCTTTAACTAGACATGAGGTATGAATAGGTTCGGATTTATTAGTACATGCAGATGTTAAAAAAAACAGGATTGTCACGGAACAAATAAGATAAAAAGGAAAACGTTTCATAAGGTTATAGGGCTTAGTTTTTTGCAACGCTTATCATGGTTATTAAAGAGGAAACTTAAGGAAAGTACAAAGAATAATAATCTCAAACAAGAGTAGAAATTTTGATTTTGACCTTTCCTAAACACCAGATAAAAGAGGGTCTGTCATATTGAATTCTTTCTTAACGCCTGCCAGCAAGTCCGATTTCATTGATGGGTCATGGTTTTCCGATCTTATACTTCATCAGGGTATAAATATCCGGTAACTGTGACTTTTTTCTTATCTCAACACTGACAGGTTTTAATCTCCCGACGGGTAAATGCTTTATATCGTCCTGTTGACCTAAGGGAGGAATTAACGCGTTTTAATTGCGCCAAATGCGCTAAAACATGAATTTTTATGCAAAAGTTCAACATAACTGAATCCCACCTTGCGAAGAAGTTCCAATTGATAAGTAACTGGTCTTGGTGAGTCTTCTTTATGAATATAGTTAAAGACTTTGTTTCTATATTCTTCCCCGCCCAGTGAGTGCAAATAATCACCGTAGCGCTTCCACATAAGAGCCTGAACGTTATCTGTTTCGTGAGAGACAAGGTCAGTGATCCATACACTGCCTCCAATGGCAGTTAATCGATAGATCTTTTTAAATGCTGTCTCCCAATCAAGATCATCACGTAAATGGTGCAGTACTGCCGCGGCAAGAATGACATCATATCCTTGTTCAGGCAAATCAAGGGTGCGAAAGTCTCCCTTCAATATTCTGACTTTGCCGCTATTGATCTCGCAAATACGCTCACGCGCTTTTTCCAACATTGGCAAACTCAGATCAACAAGATCACACTCCAGGGGTGAAATTTGATGCAGAAGCTTCAAAGTGTTGTTTCCTGCCCCACAACCAATATCCAAAACCCGCCAAATATGCGTGGTTGATTTTACAGCTGCCTGAGTAATCAACTCCATAGCTAATGGAGCATCAATAGTAGCAGACTGCCCGGTTTCCAGATTTGAAAACCGCTCCACATCCTTATCGAAGCGTTCTTCAATTTCCTTCAACGATGATTTACTATTATTTTGTATGCTCATAATTCAATTTGTTCTGCGATATAGCATTCCCTCAGTGATAGCAACTGCTGACTTATTCAATTGGTGTTATTTCACCAATTATTGTGATCGGATCCTCAGAATCATCGGAAAAAAAAGTAGCGCCATTGGCCCAAACGATTCCATTTACTTTAAGTCTGTTTGCGTAGGTCCAAATTCGAATGTCTGTTCTTCTTTATCGCAGCATACAAATAACAAGGGTGCTATGAAGAATGACAGAAGGGTTGAACTAACCTGGGCCCGCCACCCCTTCGCTTTTTACCGCTGGTGATCCCGGCGTCCGCTTTGGTTCAATATTCGGCATTTCGTTAAACAGAGTTGCCAACTCTCCAGGGTGCTTGATACATACCTGCGCACCTGAAGCTTCCAGTTCATCAACTGTTCCGTATCCCCACAGAACCCCAACTCCACGAACTCCATTTGCTTTGGCACCGATCATATCATGTTTTCGGTCTCCGACCAACCATGTTTCTGAAGATGCAATCCCTTCACTCAAGAGAATATGGGATATTAGTTCTGTTTTATCGCTTCGTGACCCATCCAGTTCGCTTCCATGGATAGTCCGGAAATACCGCTGTAAGCCGAAATGTTCGATAATCTGTTTTGCGTAAACGCTTGGCTTTGATGTGGCAACAAAGAGGATATGCCCCTTCTCCTGGAGGGCTCTCAGTGCATCAGGGACACCCTTATATAATTTGTTTTCAAATAAGCCAACTGAGCCAAATCGCTCTCGATAGATACTTAAAGCTTCTTCTGCAAGCTTGTCGTCCTCAGAGTTAAGCAACTTAACGAAGCTGTTCTTCAGCGGAGGACCAATACACCATTTCAAATTCTCTTGTGGTGGAGCTTGTCTGTTGAGAGCCAATAAGGCATGAGAAATACATCTTGTGATGCCTAGAAATGGGTCTGTCAGGGTGCCATCTAAATCAAATAATACATTCATAATTTTCTGCCGAACGGTACAACATGTGGATATGTCTTGCCTTTGCGCTGCCCTAGCTTCAATAGCTTGAAGCCAACCTGAATATACCATGCCAGGGAAAGCAATCCACCCCCAATATAGGTCACAGCGATGAAAACCTTCACGAAGGTTGTCGTTGGCCCGGTGGTTGTATACCCGGCGAAAGGCATACTTGCCACCAAAAGCCCCAGTCCCAGGATGCCTGCCCAGGCAGTTGATTTGCTGAAAGCATTGTTCCTCAACATAACGACCGAGAAGATCAAACCTGCGAGCCACACCAGGGGCATGCCTGTATACTGACCCCCTGTGCCCTCACTTATTGAAACCAGCGCCTGCCCGGCTGCCAGGATGGCGGTTTTCTCTGTTTCAGTTACTGCAACCGCATATTTATGGCTGAGGGAAAGCATGGAAAAGGCCATATTGGTGGCAAGGTAGACTGCTATTCCAACGAATACAAATGCGATGGCTATCCTCGCCCAGGTTTTGCCGGATTGCCCAAGGGCATCGTAAATGGCGAGTGAAAGGGGCCCCCAGAGGATCATGATGACAATGTCGGCCAGACCGAGAAAGAAAAGACCCGTGACTGGATTGGTCCGGAACAGTGTGAACCATTCAAATACGGTTGCAGGTGGTGGAGCTGCACGATAGGCAGGAAGGTAGACCCCGAGGGAAATGACATATACAAGGGCGCATATCAGGCCGGCCACTCCGCCAATCCTGAAAAGGCTATTTCGAATTGAACCCATTTTTTCGGACATAACATCATTCATATAAGAACTTCAATCCATGGTAAAGGCTTTGATAGGGAACATGTCCTTCATCTTCGTATATTTTATACTTGCAATCGATATTTTCATCTGATTCGATTAGCTGGATGAAATTTGATAGTTGCTTTTGTATAACTCCTTCAGGATCAAGAACATCCTTTGCTCCATAGCTTAAAAATACTTTCTTCAGTTTTCTTTGTTTGGTTTCTAACATTTCATTGGTCAGATTAATAAAATAGGGTTCGCAATCAGGAAATCCAGCACTACTGGCAATGAATGAATCAAACGAATCTGCACTTGTCAGGAAACAATATAATGTGAAAATTGAACTCAACGATTGTCCGCATAGAATTCTTTCATCTGTTACTCGATATGAACTTCTTATGAAAAGAAATAATTCATGTTCAATGAATTCCTTGAACTTTCCGGCTCCTGGCTCTTGATGAAAAAAACCTGTGTTTGTAGGCATCATATCCCTGTTTCTATCTGTATTCTCGATCATGACTACTATTACCTCAGGCATTACCTCTTCCCTATATGCCAATCGATGAACTATACCAACAGTTTCAATAAATAAGTCCAAATCTCCATCAAGCCTGTAAATGACAGGGTATTCTTTTTCAGAACGATAATAATCTTTCGGAAGGCTGATATATAGTCTTCTTGTTTCCATTAATACTTTTGATTCAACTGAATCACGAGTTCCTATTCTTATTTCCTGACTATATAGTGTAATTGCCGGGAGTATAAGAACGAGAGTCAATAGTAATGTTGTGTGCTTGTTTCCTTTTTTCATAATCGTTGAAACTAAAATATCTGGTAAGGTAGGGATAAGACAAGCTAACTGCTATGTTCCTACATATATAACGGTTGAAATAAGCCACTGTTTTAGCGCTTAGCTATTTTTCATTCCTGATCACAACCGCAATAATAATGGGAAACCAACGCACTGCGAGTCTCCTACTTCCGATGCTCGGTCACACTTCGAATTGCAGCGGCTATATCCACCGTACGAGGGGATTCCCTGCCTTTGAAGATTGTAGCCCGACTGGTTTCCATAAGAATCCGTTTCAGTTCCTCCGGCTAAAGATCTGGCCGCACACTCTTGAGCAATGCGACAAATCCTGCCGTAACTGGCGATGTGGAGGAGATGGACAGAAACGGTCGATAACCGGCATCCGTTCCATGCTGCATCCAGTCTTCGTACTGCTTGGTGAAGACCACCGAGTAGTCATATTGCAGGATGTTAACATCAGGCTCCCGATCGTCGTCACCGGTCATGGGCCCAAGCCAGGAGGGTAGTATATTGCCGGGGTGCGGATAGTGTATAAAAGTGGTGACGATACCTTTCGCGAGGGCTCTATCAACGGAGCTGTCAAGTCTCACCCGGTTTTCGGGAGAAAATCTGGCGGCAGAATAAGTCAGCACATCGAGATTGTTAGCGATTGCCCAGTCGAACGCCTTAATCATAGCATCTACTTTATCCGATTCATCGGAGGAATAAGTGCCCAGCGCATAGATCTCTGCATCAGGTGCTATCTCACGCAAGGTTGATGCCATCCAGAAGCCATGGTGACTCTCGTTATTAAATGACTTTCCCCAGCCTCCCTTTTGAAAGTTTTTACCTCCGGCGATTAAATCCCCGTGATCCTCGTATCCAAAAGAATGGTCAAGAATCCCAACCTTTACGCCTTCCCCCTTTGAGACCGCCCAGGCCTCATGCACATTGTAGATCGTGAAGTACGTGGGCCGGGAGTTGGCATTGGGAAAATAGAGGATCGAGGGAACATCCGACGCAGGGACCTCTTGGGCTGCTGCTCTTTTTGCTCCCAGGGTAGATATGAATAGGGCAAGTCCACATGAAAGGAGTAGCATAGGAAGGCTTCCGGACGGGTGTGACGCACTTTGCGATGGAAATGCTCGTCGGCTCAAGCACGAAAGACTTTGGAAACCGGCCATAGCGGATGGATTGTCTATAGAGAACATGGAAGAACCTGGAGCAAAAAGAATGGGTGAAGGGAGCTGACCAGCCAAAACAATTGATTATCTATCTGAAAGAATGCTTTTATAAAGTTTATAATGATCTGTTTCTTTGTAATCAATTAACTGTATTGATTTGTAGTCAAAACTATATATTCTTGCATTTTCGTATGCCAGCAAAATAGGAGAATGGGTCGCTATTATAAATTGTGCATGTCCTTTCTCAGTATTTTTTCTGATAATCTCCAACAATTTAAGTTGACTGTTCGGGGATAATGCGGTTTCCGGTTCGTCAAGAAAATAAATACCTTTTATCTTGTAACGAGACTCAAAGAATGACATCATTGACTGGCCATGGGATTGTGTAACAAGAGATTTGCCACCAAAACAATTTAGTTGCCCCGGATCAGAGGCAGCCCAGTTATCGACAATTCTTCTAAAGTCATTAAATATTTCTGAACCAAAATACGATCCAGGCACCATTCCATTTCTCCACTTTACGGTGATATACCTGAAGAATTCTTTTTCGTATTGATTGAAATGAAAACGAGTACCTTCATTTCTTCTCCAAATGTGGATATTGCAGGCAAGAGCTATGGCTTCCAATAATGTAGACTTTCCTGTTCCATTCTCCCCAACGAAAAATGTCACTGGGGTTTTGAATGTCAATTGCTTTGAACAATTAAAAATCGGCAAAGCGAAAGGGTAATGAGTATTACTTGGGTACTTATCTTGGTGTAGTGTTGCGCTGAGTATATGATTATTCATGTTGAGTCCTGTTACACCTTTTGTCCAATATTGTGCAATATAAAAATCATATGGATAGGCTTTAAGATGCCTTTTCTAAAATGTTATCACATGCCGTTCTTTAATGAAATTAGTAAGATCGTTACCTGTATATCTGACTGTAACACCAATTTGTTCGAGTTCATCAGATACCTCATACAAATCAGCACAACCTTTGCATGCCAAAACATGGATTCCGCTATCGAGCATCGCTTTTACGTAATCCTGTAATTCTTTGTCTTCCGAGAGAAGCTTTGATGAAGGACCCCAGACTAATAAGGTAATATCATCCCACCATTTATACTTCTTTGCGTTGAAGGTGTACATGAATACCATTTTTTCGGCTACTTCTTTATCACCACTTGTCCATACAACCACCAGCTTATCCTTATTGGAAATCTCGGTGGTATCTTTTACGGTACCGTTTTCAGGTGATACACCTGCAGCTTTTGTTATCGGCAATGACAATAGCAAGCCAATTACTACACCAAATAGAATTTTTTGTTTCATAATGTATGGTTTTAGGATGATGATTTTTATGACAGTTAAGGGACCAAAACTTGTATCATGTGATGTTTGAATCTACAGCAGATTGGCTATGGCGTATGTTTAAATTGACTCGTTGTATATGCCGTTCTGCTTCATTTCTTGTTGAAGTACCTGTCTTTCCCATCATTTTACGGGGGAACAAAGCCGCCGCTTTTGCAGCCGGCTGTTCTTTGTTCTGTGGGTAATTATTCTCTGATTCGTCTTTTCAAATCCATTCGTTCGTGAAGGATTCTCACAATATCCACAATACCGTGATTAGTCTTTTGATAGAAGATTATATGCTTGCCTGCCTTGTGCCCTAATAAGTCTGCATATATGCCATCATATTGTCTTTCAGGAACTTTTCCATCACAAATGTATTGGCAACTGTCAAGCAGCATTCGGTAATATAGATCGGCTTGATTCTCTGACCAGGTATCAACAGTATAGTTCCATATGTGTGAGAGATCCTGAGTAGCTTTTTTCGTTAAGCGAAATCTAGTCATTAGGTGACCTCTGGCCTTTTAAGTTCTTGAGGAATTGGTCCGGATCAAAATCCTCAACGAATCCACTGTCAATACCTTCTTGGATTGCTTGTTTTAAAGCAACTACCTTATCCTCTTCCTCCTCCAATAATCTTAATCCCGCACGAATAACCTCACTTGCATTTTTGTACCTACCTACAGAGATGCGGCTTTGGACGAAATCTTCAAAGTGATTTCCTAAAGTGATTGATGTATTCTTGCTCATGACAAACCGACTTTTTACAAAGGTACCCAAAATTGGTATAATTATCAAATGCTAGATTCTCATACTCCACAGAACACATATTGACTCTCCTCGCAGCAAGCTGCGAGGAACCTTTAGCTCGACGAAGTCAATCATCGATTAATTGTTTATTTTAATTGTGCTCGCTAAGAGGCTGTCTCAAAAGGGATAGCCTCTTCTTTTTTCTAAGGGATGCTTATTCGTAACGTGCTTATTTACTGCGTAAAAAATGCCAGGTTACTTCATAAGCATCCCTTAGAATTGAATAAAAAGGGCCTTTTGAGTCAGCCTCAACCGAGTTTACGAGCTCAGCGAATTCTAAGCTAATGCGCTCGCGTAATTCAACTGTCATTGGCAGGATAGGACTCGGATTTTGGGTGTTATGTTGTTTCTGGCGGGATAATTTGATAACCATCCCCGAGGGTACTTGAATCATTGGTTTTAGTATTGCTTCGCCACACCACTCCCATGAAAACGAATATTGAGGGTGCCAAATGTTTTTTGCCGAGAATTCAAGATATGAAAAAAATGATGAGACCGCAAGCAAATGGCCTGAGGTTCATCACATGTATGAAGGCAAGCGATTAGATTGGTTAGACAGAAAATCATTGTCTGAAGATGAAGCGCTCAGGGTAATTTCAAACCTTCAGGGAGAATTTCATTTAATGGCCTCGCAACTATATAGTGGTGGTTTGCGATTAACCGAATGTTTAAACCTGCGGGTAAAGGATATCGACTTTTGCCTAAATGGAATTGTTGCATCATAGCCAACATGGCCCTCTAGGCAAAGACATTTAGGCCTGAGCTGGCTCTTTGTTTGTCTTACATACCCATGTATTCCAAAATACTGCTTTCTGCATTATCCAAGCGGAATTTGTATGTTTACGCTCTTAAAAAAAGAATTTATGAAAAGAATTTGGCTCGTTTTATTATATGTTGTTTTTGTTTCGGTAACCAATGCCCAGATCTATCAATTTCGCGGACCCGACAGGGATGGGAAGTTTCCTGAAAGCAATCTCCTGAAAGAGTGGCCGGAAAACGGTCCGGACCTATTGCTTGAATATGCAGGAATAGGAGAAGGATATTCTTCCGTCATCTCAAACGGAAAGTACATCTATGCTTCAGGGAAGATCGGAGATATGGACCATCTGACATGCATCGACTTTGAGGGCAATAAAAAGTGGCAGGTTGCCTATGGTAAATCCTGGGATCAATCCTTTCCAAATACCAGAAGTTCCCCGACAATTGAAGAGGATAGAATATACATCATAAGCGGGGTCGGGGAATTGGTCTGTCTGAATGCCGAAACAGGGGATATCAACTGGAAGATCGACGTGGACAAAGACTACCAGACCGAATGGCATGACTGGGGTGTGGCCGAATCCCCGCTGATCGTTCACAACAAGGTCATCTGCTCTCCTGTGGGCGCCCTGACGACCTTTGTGGCTTTTGATAAAATGACCGGGGAAGAAATCTGGAAAACGCCAGGAACCGGTGGACAACGTTCCTATGTATCACCCATCCTGAGGACCTTTCATGGCAAAGAATATATTTTGGGGGCATCCGCCAGCGACCTGTTCATTGTGGATCCGGAGAAGGGTGAAATCCTTGCTTCCTACAAATATTTCGATTCCTCCCTGTGGCAATGGCAGCCCAAGGGCATGATCTGGGCCAACTCCCCGGTGGTGAAGGGCAACATGATCTTTTTATCCATTGGATACGACTATCCGGCTAAAATGCTCAAAGTGAATGACGAGGTAACAGCCATAGAAGAGGTCTATACAATGATACGGCGACCACCG
>Ga0315535_1001335_pt1 | contig 16454 bp, 13 predicted proteins | sample SalMarSW160220MG_2_FD_203092 | JGI IMG/M metagenome (GOLD analysis project Ga0315535, IMG submission 203092) | Salt marsh sediment microbial communities from the Plum Island Ecosystem LTER, Massachusetts, United States - Salt Marsh Sediment SW1602-20 ...
ATTGGATCACTCCTCTCTCGCGCAGCACCGCCTCCACAGCCTCTGTTGTTTCCAACATTAATCCGCGAATCACCGGCAATTTTGGCTCTGATTCTCCCACCGGTGAAAATGCGCTGGCGGCCAGCGTCACCTGGCAGGCGCAGCCCGTGGGATCTGCCCTCGCGGGCATCGACCGCGAGCTTTCGGAAATGCGGGACGAGGTGCAAGACGAACGGGTGCACGTTTTGGACGGTCAGAACGTCTCCACCCAGCCCGAGCAGAAGCCCCAGCAGCGCCGGGCGGCGCGGGGCCTTGGCTTCGACGCGGAGCTTTGACAGTGGCACCCAACCGCTTCGGCGGTTCGGTGTGGCGACCTGCAAACGGCGCGGTATTCGGCCCAGACTGATGGAGCGACTAGGGCGTATGGCTCGCAAGGGTGAGCCGTGCTGGGAGCGCAGCGCAAGGCTCAGTGAGGCCGGTCGCGATCGGCCCGCATGGACCCCAGGTGGGCGGAGACGCAGGCGATCCAATGGGTGGACAGCTTCTGTACGGTGAGGCCTTCGTGCTTGCGTGTGAGTGAGAGAAATGCCGGATTCCTCACGACGCTGCGCGTCAGGGGTTGAAATGCTGCGCACTTCAAAAGGGAATGGCTTGGTTGACAAGAGCTGGTATGCGTGGCGTGGCGGTGTGGTTGGGCGAGGGCAGTGCCGTATTGCTGTGCGGAGTGTCGAGGAAAAAAAGACGCCACAGCCGCTGTCGGCCAAGGAGGGTGAACACGCAGACCGAGTCGGGACAGGCTTGTTGCTCGTTGAGCACAATAACAGACATCAAGACGACGCGATGACGATAGACCCTGCGACGCAAGAAGAAATCGCTCGTCTTGACCAAGCGGTCGACGATTTCGCCTCGGAGATGAAAGCGCGTCTGCGCGAACAGGCCAGGAAAGGCTATCGCGGCTGGGACGATCCGGAGAATTACCAGCGGATCGTCGAGATGATGGTCAAGCACGCGGCGGTTGCCGCAGGGGAAGAGGTCGATGTCGCCAATCTGGCGATGATCTTGTGGAGCTTGCGTCGGCGAAGAGGCGGGGATTTGGGGTGAGAGCTGCCGAGGGCACTTCGCACAAGCACCTGCGCGAGAGGACCCCGCTTCAGCGGGGTCTCTCGTTTGTTGGCAAGAACCCGGTAGTCGTACGGATGATTGCCAAACCCCGGCTCCTGTCAGTGCTATTGGCGTTTGCCGAGGATGTGGTCGAAGTTAGGAAACAGCGGGCGAGCAGGCCGTTCGGCATCTGCCGGAAGAAATCGCGAGTGGAGTAGTGCCTCGCCATGGTGCCCTCCTTTCGCAGGCCGTTGTCCAGTCCTTGGGGGTATAGGTGGCTTCACTGTACATTGCAGTACATTCCCAACATCCCCCACCCGACGAGGGCCGACATGGCGACCGCCAAGACCGCCACCTTGACCTTCCGCATCGAACCTGGCTTGAAAGAAGCGCTGCGTGCGGCGGCTGCCCGCGAGCACCGCAGCATCGCCAACATGGTCGAGGTGCTGATCCGCGATTACTGCGATCGAACCGGCATCAGGGTTCGGGAGCTTCACGAAGGGCCTTCTGAGGTTGAGGACAACGAAGGACCCATGAAATGAGCCTCTGGGCTGAGCTGCAGCCAGGCCAGATCCTCACTGGCCCGCTCTTCAGCGAGCCCATGCGCGTCGAGACCGTTCAACCGAACGGTCCAGAGAGCTGGACTGTGGGGCTCGTTGGCCTCCAGTCGGAGCGCTTCCGCAGGGTTACGCTGACCCCCGCCGATCTCGAGCGCCTCACACTCCTGCGCGCGGAGAGCTCCTTCGATGGCGACGGCCGTCTCCTGCGACTTGGCCTGCAGGCCTACGCGCTCAGCATCGCCTACGAGTTCGACCCGTACTTCGGCCTCTCGGTCTCCCGCGTCGATCCGCTCCCGCATCAGCTCGAGGCGGTCTACGACTATCTGCTGAAGCTGGCCCGTGTCCGCTTTCTCCTCGCCGACGATGCGGGCGCAGGCAAGACGATCATGTCAGGCATCCTGATCCGCGAGCTTGAGCTCCGCGGTCTCGCCGAACGCATCCTGATCGTCTGCCCGGCCAACCTCGCCTTTCAGTGGCAGCGCGAGCTGAAGGAGAAGTTCGACGCCAAGTTCCTGGTGATGAAGGGCCAGGACATTCGCGAGCAGTTCGGCGTCAACCAGTGGATGGAGAGGAACCGCGTCATCACGTCGCTCGACCTCGCCAAGCGCGGCGAAATCCTGCCGAGTCTGCGCCAGGTCCATTGGGACCTCGTGATCGTCGACGAGGCGCACCGCATGTCCGCCTCGGATGAGTCGCACAAGAGCCTGCGCTACAAGCTGGGCGAGCTGCTGCGCGACAGCTCGGATCACGTCCTGCTGCTCACGGCGACACCCCACAAGGGCGACCCGCAGAACTTCAGCCTGTTCCTGCAGCTCCTCGATGCGGATGCCTACGCGGACGTGAAGTCGATCCGCGAGGCGATGAACCGACGCCGGGCGCCGTTCTATCTTCGCCGCACAAAGGAGGCGATGGTCTACTTTCCCGAGCGGCGTCCGGACGGAGCCTGGGCTGCGCAGCCGATCTTCACACGGCGCGTCCCACACACCGTCGATTTTCAGATCGACGGCGCCGAGCTCGAGCTCTACCGCAGCGTCACCCGTTTCGTGAAGCGCGAGAGCGCCCGCGCCGCGGCCGCGGGCGAGGATCCGCGGGCCCGCGCGATCGGCTTCCTCATGTCGCTGTACCAGCGGCGCCTCGCGTCAAGCACCTTCGCGATGCGCCGCTCGCTGGAGAACCGCGCGCGCCGACTCGAAGAGGGTCTCAAGCGCGCCCAGGATCTCGTGCGTCAGGTGCCCCCCGACCTCCCCGATCCCGAGGAGCTCGAGGAGATGGAGGAGGGCGAGCGCGAGCGGCTCGAGCAGATGCTGGAGGCGGTCACGCTCACGGCCAACGCGGATCAGGTGCGGCATGAGGTGCAGGAGCTGCGCCGTCTCGCCGCGGACGCGCAGGCGGTCGAGGACTCCGGCGCGGAGGCGAAGCTCTCCGACCTCGAGGCGCTGCTCCAGAAGGAGGGCTTCTTCGACCACCCCGAGCAGCGCCTGCTCCTCTTCACCGAGTTCAAGGACACGCTCGACTACCTGGTAGATCGCCTCAAGCGCTGGGGCTTTCGCGTCGGATTCATCCACGGTGGCATGAAGTCCGGGTCGCGCGACGATCCAGGCACGCGCCTGCATGCCGAGCAGCAGTTCAAGGAAGGCGCGATCCAGGTGTTGGTTGCGACCGAGGCCGCCGGAGAGGGAATCAACCTGCAGGTCTGCAACATCCTCTTCAACTACGACATCCCCTGGAATCCGAACCGGCTCGAGCAGCGCATGGGCCGCATCCACCGTTACGGCCAGCGCAAGGACTGTCTGATCTTCAACTTCGTCGCGACCAACACCATCGAAGGTAAGGTGCTGCAGCGCCTGCTCGAGAAGCTCCAGGAGATCCGCGACGCGCTCGACGACGACGCCGTGTTCAACGTGGTCGGCGAGGTATTGCCTGCCGCCCATGTCGAGCGGGTGCTGCGCGACTACTACGCGGGCCGGCTCGGCGACGCCGATCTCGAAGACCGCCTGCTGCGCCACGTGGACGAGCAGCAGTTTCGCGCGATCTGCCAGAACGCGCTGGAGGGCCTGGCGAGCAAGAAGCTCAATCTCGAGATGCTGATCGAGCGGCGGGCGCGCGCGCAGGAGCGGCGCGTCGTGCCGGAGACCATCGCCCGCTTCCTGCGCGAGGCGGCCGAGCTCGTGCCGTGGACGCTCAAGCCTGTGCCGAGCGTTGCCCACGCCTTCGAGCCGGCCCGCACGCCGCCGGTGCTGCGCCACTACGAGAAGGACTCAGACTGGAAGCTGCCCGCCCTCGCCGACCGCTACCCGCGGTGCTCCACCGACCGCGACACGGCCGAGACCGAGAAGCTCGAATGGGTGACCCCCGGCCATCCGCTCTTCGAGGCCATGCGCCGCCACACGCACGCACGCGCGACGCCCGACCTCGGCAAGGGCGCCACCTTCCACTCCCTCCAGCACGAGGCGCCGGCGCGCATCGACTTCTATCGGGCGCGCATCGTGGACGGGCTCGGCCACGTCGTGCACGAGCGCCTGTTCGCCGTCGAGATCGACGGGCACGGCGAGCCGCGGCTCCAGGAGCCGGGGCTGCTGGGGAACTTCGCCCCCGCCGCGGCGCCCGCCGAGCTGCCGCCGGTCGCGCAGCTCCCCGAGGCCACCGCCTGGCTGCACGCGCACGCGCTCGCCCCGTTCCTCGCCGAGGCGCGTGCCGACCGGCTGAGCGAGGTCGAGCGCATCGGGGCGCACGTCGAGCTCTCGCTCACCGAGCTGCTGCAGCGCGCCGACGAGGAGATCGGGAAGGCCGCATCCGATGTCGAGCAGAAGCTCCCCGGCGCCGAGGGTCGCCTCGCCATGGCCGAGACGCGCCACTCGGAGCTGCTCGCGCGTCGCGAACGACGCCGCATCGATCTCGAGCGGCAGCGTGCGCTCACGCTGCAGGCGGTCGAGCGGCTGACGAGCGTGCTCCTGCTGCCGCATCCCGAGCGCGAGGCGCCCGAGGTGCGCCGGCTCAAGCCCAACTTCGAAACCGAGGCGGTCGCGATGCGCGTGGTCATGGAGCACGAGCAGGCGCAAGGGCGCCAGGTCTACGACGTCTCCGAGAAGAACCTGGGCTATGACGTGACCAGCCTCGACCTCGCGTCGGGTGAGCTACGGCTGATCGAGGTGAAGGGCCTCGGCGCAGCCACGGGAACGGTGCTGCTGACGCCTAACGAGCGCCGCGTTGCCGAGGACCGGCGCGACTGCTTCTGGCTCTACGTCGTCACGCGCTGCGACACGACACCGCTGCTGCAGGAGCCGATCCGCGACCCGGCGCGCCTTGACTGGACCGAAGTAGCCAAGGTCGCTCACTACTACCTGTCGGTGGACGCGATGACGAAGCCGATGCAGGTCCGCGAGGGCTCGCCGCCTTACGGAGACAAGGCATGAAGATTCGGAAGATCACGCTGAAGAACTGGAAGAACTTCGCCCAGGCGGAGGCGGAGATCCGTAACCGGCTGTTTCTCGTCGGACCCAACGCGTCGGGCAAGTCGAACTTTCTCGACGCGTTCCGATTCCTGCGGGACTTGGCCTCGACCGGAGGCGGTTTTCAGGAAGCCATCGGCCGGCGCGGTGGCGTGACCGCCATTCGCTGCCTGGCTGCGCGGCGATACCCGGACGTGACCATCAGCGTCTTCACTGAGGGCGACGCGGAGCAGTGGGAGTACGAGCTGTCGTTCAACCAGGACAATCAGCGCCGCCCGATCTTGCGCGGGGAACGCGTGCATCGGGGCACCGACACCCTGCTCGAGCGGCCGACGCAGGAGGACAAAGCCGACCCGACGCGGCTCACGCAGACCTACCTCGAACAGGTGAACGTGAACCAGCCCTTCCGCGAGCTGGCTTCCTTCTTTGCCAGCATTCGCTACCTGCACATCGTGCCGCAATTGGTGCGTGAGCCGGATCGCTCGGTCGGGCGCGCAAACGATCCATTCGGCGGCGACTTCCTCGAGCAGGTGGCCAAGACGCCGGAACGGACGCAGAAGGCGCGGCTCCGACGCATTCAGGAGGCGCTGCGTGTCGCCGTTCCCCAGCTCCAGGAGATCGAGCTTTCTCGTGACACGCGTGGCACGCCGCACCTGCGCGGCAAGTATCAGCACTGGCGCCCGCAAGGCGCATGGCAGACGGAGGACCAGTTCTCCGATGGCACGCTGCGCCTGCTGGGGCTGCTTTGGGTGGCCCTCGAGCGAGAAGGCCCGTTGCTCCTCGAGGAGCCGGAGCTGTCGCTCCATCCGGAAATCGTGCGCGTGCTCCCGCAGTTGCTGGCGCGGCTGCAACGCCGGACCGGACGGCAGATCTTCTTGAGCACGCACTCGCCTGACCTGCTGCGGGATGAGGGCATCGGACTCGACGAAGTCCTGCTGCTTCGCCCGGGCGCCGAAGGCACCGAGGTAATGCCAGCCAGCTCGCAGCAGGATATCCCAGAGCTCTTGCAAGGCGGGCTCTCCATCGCCGACATCGTGATTCCACGTACGCGGCCGCAGCAGGCGAGCCAACTCTCCTTGTTCGGTGACGCATAGGGGTGGCCATGCCTGCGATCATCTCGGCAGCCGTCGAAGGCGTGACAGACGAGGCGGTTGTCCGCCGACTGATCGTGCACGTGGGCGCAGAGCCCGGTCCCGTGTACGGCAAGAGCGGCAAACCGCATCTGAAGGAGCGCATCCAGGGCTACAACAACGCCGCTCGGCACGCCCCATGGCTGGTGCTCGTGGACCTCGATCAGGACGCGGATTGCGCGCCGCCGCTGCGCGCGGCCTGGATTCCAGCGCCAGCCCCGCAGCTCTGCTTCCGCGTCGCGGTTCGTTCTGTGGAGGCCTGGATCATGGCGGACGCCGACGCGATTGCAGGCTTCCTCGGAATCGCACGTGCCAAGGTGCCCAGCGACCCGGACCGGGTGTCTGAGCCGAAACAGGCACTGGTGAATCTCGCCCGCGCGTCACGCCGGAAGGCGACCCGCGAGGACATGGTGCCGCGCGAGGGGAGCGGCCGCGCCGTCGGTCCCGCGTATGCGTCGCGGATGATCGAGCTCGTCTCGACTCACTGGCGCCCGGCTATTGCCAGCCAGCGGTCCGACAGCCTGCGCCGCGCCATCGGCTGCCTCCAGCGTTTGGCGGGAGCTCCATGATTCCCAAAGACTGTAAACGTCTCGCCGAGGTGGACTTCCCGATCGCGGCCGTCTCGACGCACGCACAAGCAGAGCGGTCTATCGCAGCGGGACATCCTTCGTCGCTGCACGTCTGGTGGGCGAGGCGGCCGCTGGCTTCCTCCCGGGCAATGCATCTTGCGTTGCTGCTGCCGGATCCCGCAGATCCGCATTGCCCCGAGTCCTTCAACGCGAAGGCAAGGCAGGTGCTGGCGTCGCTCCAGGGGCGTACGGGCGACTCGCGGCTGGAGTTGCGTCACGCACTATTCCGCTTCATCGCGGACTTCGCGAATTGGGAGCTGGCGAGTAATCGACACTTCTTGGACGTGGCCCGCGCTCTTGTCGAAACCGCCCACGGCGAGGCGCCGGTGGTTGTTGATCCGTTTGGCGGCGGCGGGGCGATCCCCCTGGAGGGGCTGCGTCTCGGATGCAATGTGTTCGCCAGCGATCTCAACCCCGTAGCAGCATTCATCATGAAAGTGATGCTGGAGGACATCCCGCGATGTACTCCAGACTTTTTCGACCGGGTGGAAGCGGCCGGCAGAGCAGTAAGATCAGCCGCTCAGGCAAGGCTGAACTCGTTCTACCCTGTGGTGGCTGCGGACCGGGAACACGGAAAGGTCATCGCCTATCTCTGGGCGCGAACTGTTCGTTGCGAGGCACCCAGGTGCGGGGCCGAGATTCCCATCTATCGCTCCCAGTGGCTCTCCCGGCGTGGCGTCTCTCGAGCGCGTTTCTTCAAAGAGACCACCGGAGGTGGGTGCGTTGCGATGCTGGTGGAGCAGGCGCCCCGCGGTGGACCTGTTGCTCTTCGCATTGCCGAGGGACTCGGAAGCGAAACGGCCGCACCGGGCTTCCTGCGCCTTCAGGGCACCAAGGCTCCAGGCAACAACGCGAACGTCATCTGCCCATGCTGCGGAACGCTCCTCTCCGGAGGCAGCAAGAACCCGCGAGTGCAGGCACAGCTCTCCGAACAGGGAGGGGGTGCCGACGTGATCTTCGATTTCGCGGGAACCCGAGCGGGTGGCGCGCAGCTTCTCGCGGTCGTTACACAGGGCGCCGGAAACGAGGGGCGGTCTTTCCGATCTCCTACTGCGGATGACTACGCAGCGGTGGCGGCGGCGCAGAAAGCGTTGCGGCAGCTGGAGGCCGCCGCCGTCCGCGATGGGGGCTTGTCGCCGGTTCCCGATGAGCGGCTGCCGCCCATCGGCACCCTGGGTTTCCGCGTCCAGAGGTACGGCATTCTTCGATGGGGACAGCTCTTCACAGCTCGTCAGAAGCTGGCTCTCGTTACGCTATGCCAAGCGATCGACGAGGTGGTATCTGCGAACTCCTCGGTTCGCGAGATACTCGCACTCGCGTTGAGCCGGATGACCAACATCAGCAACTCGCTCTGTTGGTGGCGTAGTACTGAGAACAAGTCGACAGCCCTCTTCTCGCGCCAGGCGATCCCGTTCGTCTGGGACTTTGTCGAGACGCCCGTGTTCAGCGAGCAGGCGGGTGACTATCAGGTCACGCTCGCTAACATGCTTCGCGTCTTGCGCGCACTTCCGCGGACGCCAAATCCAGGTCAGGTTCAGGTAGCCGACGCGTGCGTTTCTCCTCTGGCGGACGAGACGGCACACGTCTGGTTCACCGATCCACCCTACTACGACGCGGTCCCCTACGCTGACCTCTCGGACTTCTTCTTCGTATGGCTAAAGCGAGCCTTTCCCGGGCACCCCATGCTTCGGGACCCATTCGACCCGCAGAACCCGCTGACGCCTAAGATGCAGGAGGCCGTCCAAGACAAGACGAAGGTCATCAACGGGACGCCCAAGGACAAGGCGTTTTTCGAAGCCGTGATGGGTCGTGCATTCGGTCAGGGCCGCCGAGTACTTCGCGAGGATGGCGTGGGGTGCGTTGTCTTCGCCCACAAGACGACTGAGGGCTGGGAAGCTCTACTCACGGGCATGATACGAGGCCAGTGGGTGATCACCGGCTCTTGGCCGATCGCAACCGAGCGGAGTGCGCGACTGCGCGCCCGTGACTCGGCTGCCCTCGCGACCAGCGTACACCTTGTCTGCCGTCCGCGCGCCGACGATGCGCCTGTCGGCGACTGGGGCGATCTGCTGCGTGAGCTGCCGACCCGCGTCGCCGACTGGATGGAGCGTCTGCAGCGCGAAGGCGTCCGCGGCGCAGACCTCGTCTTCGCCTGCATCGGCCCGGCGCTTGAGATCTTCAGTCGCTACACGAAGGTCGAGACCGCCGAGGGGCGCGAGGTCAAGCTCGACGAGTACCTGGCCAAGGTCTGGGAGGTGGTCGGCAGAGCTGCGCTCGCTCAGGTGCTGGGCACCGCCGAGGCCAAGGCCCGCAACGGCGCGGCGGGAGCCGTGGAGGAGGACGCGCGGCTCACGGCACTCTTCCTCTGGACGGTCCAGGCCACTCACGGCGAGGGTGCCGAGGATGCGAGCGGCGACGATGAAGACGAAGACGCCGCGGACGACGACGAGAATGAGGAAGGCGGCTCGCGCGGCAAAGCCAAGGGCTTCACGCTTGTCTTCGACGTGGTGCGCCGGTTCGCGCAGCCGCTCGGCATCGAGCTGCCGAAGTGGGAAGGCCGCGTGATCGAGACCAAGAAGGGCGTCGTGCGGCTCCTGCCCGTGGCGGAGCGGGCGAAACAGCTCTTCGGCGATGACGGCGCCGGCGCCGGCGCCGTAGCCACCCGCCTCGAGGAGGCGCCCGCGCTCGGGACCAATCCGCTCCAGGGCATACTCTTCCCCGAACTGGAGTCCACGCCCAATGTCCGCGGTGGGCGGGGCCGCGGCAAGCGCGCTGCCATCGACGTCTCGGACGAGAGCCTGGCCACAGCCCGCGAGGCGACGACGCTCGACCGCGTCCACGCCGCGATGTTGCTCCAGGCGAGCGGCCGCACCAACGCGCTGCGCGCACTGCTCAAGGCCGAGCAAGATCGCGGCCCCGACTTTCTGCGCCTCGCCAACGCGCTCTCGGCGCTCTACCCGAAGGGCAGCGAGGAGAAGCGCCTCGTCGACGCCATGCTTCTGGCGGTGCCGAGGTGAACAGGTGCTCTACTTCACCTATGGATCGAACATGAATTGGACCCAGATGAAGACGCGCTGCCCATCGGCCCGATTCGTCGGAGTAGCCAAGCTCACAGATCACCGGCTCGCCTTCAGCCGCAGGTCGGTCAATCGTGGTTGTGGCGTGGCCGATGCGGTGCGCGATGCGGCAAGGAGTGTCTGGGGTGCCGTGTTCCAGATCTCGGAGCTCGATGTCGGAGTGCTCGACAAGTCCGAGGGATACCGGTCAGGACGTGAGAGGAACTCGTACTGGCGCCGCGCGTGCCTGGTGTTCCTCGACGGCGACGAGGGTCGACCCGTCACCGCGGAAACATACTTCGCCGATCCCGAGCCCAATCCACCGCCGCCGAATCAACACTACAAGGACATCATCCTCTCAGGGGCCAGGCACTGGCACCTGCCCGACGACTACATTGCCGAGCTGGAGGCCATCGAGGTGAACGGATGACCCCGACAGATCCGGCCATCTGGCAGATCTCCGCGGGACCAGGTTCGCGCTCGTATGCCGACGTCTTTCGCAAGCACGGTGTCGCGCTGATCGGCCCGGGCGACGCTGGCCCCTGGACGCCCGAGCGCAGCGACGAGGCGTTCGAGGGGAGCTTCGTACGGCGCTTCGCGAGCGAGATCGCAGCGGGCGACGTGGTGCTGTTGCGAACCGCCCTCGCCCGGATCGCCGCCGTGGGGGTCGTGGCTGGCGGCTACGAGCACATCAACGCCTTCGACGACGTGAACGGCTGGGACCTGCAGCACACGCGCCGCGTGCGCTGGGGGCGCCTGTCTGCCGAGCATGAGTTCCAGAGCCCGGTGTTCGGCGCCAACCCACCGCGCTGCTCGAGCGTGTGGAACGAGGAGGTGGTGGACTTTGCGACGCGCTTCCTGAACTCGCCGCCCACCCACTGGCAGAGCGCGCCGTTGCCGGCGCTGCCAACCGAGGAGCCGCCGCTCGCGAACGTGCCCGATGCGATTGCCGGGCTCGTGGCCCAGGCCGCTGACCTGCTGCCGCTGATGCAGGACGTTCAGCGCTTCGGCGAGCTGCCGAGCGAGGACGAGCTGATCGTGCACTTCGTGGTCCCGCTCTTGCGTGCGCTCGGGTGGCCGCCGGAGCGCATCGCGGTCAAGTGGCGCTATGTCGATGTCGCGGTGTTCCGCTCGCTTCCGCGCACGCCCGGGACCTGCCGGTTCGTGATTGAAGCGAAGCGCCTAGGCGCGGGCGTCGAAGGCGCGCTCGAGCAGGCGCAGGGCTACGCGACGGCGCTCGGTGTCGCGTGCGATGCCATCGTCGCCGACGGCATCCGCTACCGCATGTACGACGGCGCGCACGGGTTCGCGCCGCTGGCCTACACGAACCTCGCGCGCCTGAAACAACCCGCGGCCGACCTGTTCGCCCGTATGCAAAGACCCTAGGAGATGCCGATGGAGCCCTGGTACAAGGTCGCCACGCCGCGCGCGGAGGTCCGGGAGGGACGCTCCTTCAATCCCGACGAGTTCGCCATCGCCCTGGAGCAGGTGGTGGCCGGCACGGCGCCCGAGGACTACCGCGAGCCCGACCAGTTCTTCGCGCGCACCTGTTTCACCCGGGCACTGCGCGAGCACGCCGGCATGGTGCTGCGGCGGCTCTCCGGGCGCACCGACAACACCGCGCCAGTGCTGACGCTGATCACCCAGTTCGGCGGCGGCAAGACGCACACGCTGACAACGCTCTACCACCTGGCGAGCAACGGCGAGGCCGTCGCCGGCATGAACGGCGTGGCGGATCTCGTGCGCGCGGCCGGCATTGCAGCCGTGCCGAAGGCCAAGGTCGCCGTGTTCGTGGGCAACGCGTGGGACCCGCAGGCGGGGCGCGAGACCCCGTGGATCGACGTCGCCCGCGAGCTGGCGGGCGACGCGGGCGTCGAGGCACTCGGCTCCGCAGCCAAGACGACGCCACCGGGGACGGAGGCGATCGCCCGCGTGTTCCAGGCGGCGGGCGCGCCGGTGCTGCTGCTCTTCGACGAGGTGCTGAACTACCTGAGCCGCCACCGTGCAGGCGCGGAGTCCTTCCACGCCTTCATCCAGAACCTGACCGTGGCAACGACCGGCTCCACGCACGGTGCCTGCGTGATCTCGCTGCCGCGCAGCCAGGTCGAGATGACCGAGTGGGACCAGGAGTGGCAGGACAAGATCGCCAAGGTCGTGCGGCGCGTCGCCAAGGACCTGATCGCCAACGATGAGACCGAGATCAGCGAGGTCGTGCGCCGGCGCCTCTTCCAGGATCTCGGCAGCGAGAAGATTCGGCGCAACGTCGCCAAGGCGTTCGGCGACTGGTGCTTCGAGCGCCGCGCGCAGCTTCCGCCGGAATGGACCGCCGTGGACTCAGCAGCCACCGAGGCCAAGGCGCGCGAGCTCCTGCAGCGGCGCTTCGGGGCTTGTTATCCCTTCCATCCGGCGACGCTCTCGGTATTCCAGCGGAAGTGGCAGTCGCTGCCGCAGTACCAGCAGACGCGCGGCACGCTGGCGATGCTCGCGCAATGGATCTCGCTCGCCGCGCAGGATGCCTTCCGCAAGGCACGCACCGAGCCGCTCATCACGCTCGGGTCGGCGCCGCTCGGTGAGCCGGGGTTCCGCAGCGTCGTGCTCGGCCAGCTCGGCGAGTCGCGGCTGGTGGCAGCGATCGACACCGACATCGCTGGCCAGCAGGCGCACAGCCGGGCACTCGACGCCGACACCACGGGACCGCTGCGCGACATCCACCGGCGCGTCGGCACGGCGATCCTGTTTGAGTCCTCCGGCGGCCAGACGGACAAGGTGGCGCACCTGCCGGAGCTGCGGTTCGCGCTGGGTGAGCCTGAGCTCGACACGACATCGATCGACAACGCGGCCTTTGCGCTTGAGGACCGGTCCTATTTCGTGCGCAAAGTGGGTACAGACGGCTTCCGCATCGGCTACCAGCCGACCATGAAGAAGGTGGTGAGCGACCGGCGCGCCTCGCTCGACGACGAGACGGAGGTGAAGCCGGCGATCCGCAGGCTCGTCGCGGACGAGTTCCGGCGCGGCGCGAGCATTCCGGTGGTTCCGTTCCCGCGCGATGGCGCGGAGATTCCCGACACCCACAGGCTCACCCTCGTGGTTACGGACCCCGAGTCCGAATGGACGGCAGGCGGTGCCCTGCGGACTCAGATCGCGGACTGGACGAAGAATCGCGGCAAGTCACCGCGGCTGTACCCCGGAGCGCTGGTCTGGTGCCTCAAGAAGCCCGGGCGGGACCTGCATGACAAGGTCGAGGTGGCGCTCGCGTGGAAGCGCGTGGCACGCGAGGTGGCCGACGGCACGCTCGGCGGAGACTTCGATCGCAACGACCGTGCGGACCTGCAAGCGAAGGTGAAGGACGCTGACGAGGCCGCCAAGGACGAAGTGTGGGGCGACTTCCGCTACGCGGTCGTCGCCGACGGCCAGGAGCCCGATGGCCTCAAGGTCATCGACCTTGGTGCGGGACACTCGTCCAGCGGCGAGACTCTGTGCGGGCGCGTGCTCGCGGCGCTCAAGTCAGAAGCGTTGCTCAACGAGTCGGTCGGGGCGGGCTACATCGAGCGCAACTGGCCGCCGGCCTTGAAGGCCGATGGGGCCTGGCCGCTGGCAAGCCTGCGCCAGAGCTTCCTCAACGGGTCGCTCACGCGGCTCGTCGATCCCGACGCAATCCTGAAATCGAAGATCGTCGAGTTCGTGAGCCGGGGAGACTTCGGTCTCGCATCGGGTAGGAAGGCCGACGGAACGTTCGACCGTCTCTGGTTCAACGAGTCCGCGACCGGAGACGAGGTTGCGTTCGAGACGGGCGTGTTCCTGCTGAGGAAGGCGACTGCGGAAGCGCTCAGGGCCGGGGTGACGGCTGCGCCTTCACCGACGCCCGCGCCCGTCCCTCCGGTGGAACCGCCGTCCGAGCCCGGCCCGCAGCCGAGTCCGGGGCTGGCGCCGACAGTGGGCACGCGGACGCTGCGGCTCATTGGGGCAGTTCCTCCGGAAATCTGGAATCGTCTCGGAACAAAGATCCTGCCTAAGCTCCGGGCAGGAACTGATCTCCGCATCGACGTCGACTTCTCGGTCACCATGTCGGCTGATGCGGCGGCTGCCGTTGAGGGCGATCTGCGGCAGATTCTGCAAGAGTTGGGGCTCGGCGAATCGGTGAGGATCGAATGAGGGGAACATGGGGTTTTTGGCCCAAACCGCCGATTTTATGCACTAACGACGAACCCCTTCCGCTATCGTACGCGTACCACGGCGATTCAGGCACTTACGGGCTCGTAAAATGCGTTCCGCGCACCGCGAGACCTGGCCGCACGCTAACATGAGGCTGACTTTTGCAACCTCGGTGATGCGCCCGGAAGCAGTCAGCACCCAGCGGCAGACCGAAACCTAGCTGCCTAGAAAGATACAACCTGCGAAAATATCATAAGTTTCTCTGACGCCAGTGCCTCCGGAATGGCTCCGGCGACCAAGTCCTACTGCATATTTTGGGCGGTTTGGGCCAAAACCCCCAATACCCGGCGGGCTTATACCCGGGCGACGGTCGACTTTGCCAATTGGTGCGACCAGGCCGGGCTCACCGCCCTCGAGGACATCGAGCCGGTGCATGTGGCGGCCTATATCGAGACGCTCCAGGCGCGACTCTCGGCGCCGTCGGTCAAGCAGCACCTGGCGGCGATCCGCATGCTCTTCGACTGGCTGGTCGTCGGTCAGCAGCTCGCGGTCAATCCGGCCGCCGCGGTGCGCGGTCCCAAGCACAGCGTCAAGAAAGGCAAGACGCCCGTCTTGAGTGCTGAGGAGGCGCGCCTGCTGCTCGACTCGATCGACACCAGCACGCCGATCGGACTCCGGGATCACGCCCTAATCAGCTTGATGGTCTACACCTTCGCCCCCGCCGGCGCCGCGGTCAAGATGCGGGTCGAGGACATCTACATTCAGAGCCGGCGCACCTGGGTCCGATTGCACGAGAAAGGCGGCAAGCGCCATGAGATGCCCTGCCACCACAACCTGGATGCCTCGCTGCACGCCTACCTTGAGGCGACCGGCTTACGGGATCAGCCCAAGGCCGCCCTCTTCCCCACCGCCCCGGGCAAGAGTGGCGAGCTCACCGACCGGCCCCTGCAGCAGAACGAGGTCTACCGCATGATCCGCCGACGCGTCCTGGACGCTGGGATCGCCACGGCGGCAGGCTGCCATACCTTCCGGGCCACCGGGATCACCGAGTATCTGCGGAACGGCGGCAAGCTCGAGGTGGCCCAGCAGATGGCCAACCATGAGAGTGCTCGGACCACGGGGCTCTATGACCGACGCAACGATCAGGTCAATCTCGATGAGGTCGAGCGGATTATCATCTGAAGCGCCGGCTTTGACAGGTAAACAGCGTACGTCATGCTTGGAGGACGAAATTCCGGGGAAACATTATGCAACATGCCTACAAGCAAACGCTTTACGAGCAGCTCGAAGCCCTGCCCGAGGGATTAACCGGGGAGATCCTCAACGGGCAATTGCACACCCAGCCGCGGCCAGCCGGTCCGCATGCGCTGACCGAGTCGAACCTCCAGATCGAGATCGGCGGACCGTTCGGAAAAGGTCGCGGCGGCCCCGGTGGCTGGTGGATTCTCGTGGAGCCAGAGATCCACTTCGTCACCGATCGAGAGGTCGTCGTTCCCGATCTTGCTGGCTGGCGTCGAGAGCGGATGCCGCACATTCCTCAAGGCCACCGCTTCGAGGTCGTTCCGGACTGGGTCTGCGAGGTCCTCTCGCCGTCAACCGCCAGCAAGGACCGAGAAATCAAGATGCCGATCTACGCGCACTACGGCGTCTCCTATGCCTGGCTGATCGATCCGATGCGCCGGAGTCTCGAAGCCTACGGTCTGGAAGACGGTGATTGGCGGCTGCTCGTGGAGGCCTCCGGGAACGAGGCCATCGCGGTTGCGCCCTTCGATGCGCTGAAGCTCGAGCTCAGCAACCTCTGGAGCTGAAGCCAAAGCGCACCCAAAGGACTTGAGCACAAGACCTCGACCGTTTCTGGAGAGTCGTCGTCCGACGATCCCGCCGCAGGGCTCGGAGGGAGCTTATCCTTGCAAATCATCCATCGTGAGGAACAGATGCAAGGCTCCACATACAGGCTGGCGGCGGTCGTGCGCGACGCGCTGAACGACTGGAAGCGTCGGCGTGCACTGAAGCGGAACGCCGATGAGGCACTGAGGCATCTTTGGCGCGCCGGCCTCGCGAGCGGACCCGGGCGTTTCGTCGACCTGGCGGCCATCAAATCCGAGGCCCGCCGACGGTTGAGTGAGGCACCCCGAGCCACCTCGCATCTAAGCATCGGCAACCTTGCCGGCTAAACCGCTCCCCTCCTGAAAATGAGGGCGGGCGTCCTTTTGCCTGTGTTACCCGAAAACCACTGCTTTTGAACCAGGCCCTTTTCCCTCAGTGACGAGTACCTGGATTAGGGTGTGATCCCCAGCTCGCGCCACAGGAAGTCGTAGGACACGGCGGGTCGGTGTTGGTTCTTAGCTCCGGAGACAGCCCGTTTCGTTGTGCCCAGTGTGGCATCGGGACTGGGAGA